>Ga0307380_10010864_pt1 | contig 11432 bp, 10 predicted proteins | sample UN3MG_FD_202239 | JGI IMG/M metagenome (GOLD analysis project Ga0307380, IMG submission 202239) | Soil microbial communities from Risofladan, Vaasa, Finland - UN-3 | ecosystem: Environmental > Terrestrial > Soil > Coastal area > Acid sulfate soil | place: Finland: Risofladan, Vaasa | collected... | reverse complement strand
CCCCGCCTGGTTTTTATCAGTCCCAGTCTGGCATGTGTCTCTTTATCCTGCTTTAATATCTCAAAAGATAGTGTGCTCATTTCCTAATTACCTGAATGCGTCCAATTTTCCCAATCACGCCTGATGAAAATTTCCTCATTGCTGTTATCCTGCCGAGGCCCCCTTTGCGGCCAGCAGGCGGAAAAAGCTTTTGCATGACTGGCGCATGAATTGGACCAAAAAAAGTTTTTAGATAATGGCTCAATAATGCAAGTAAGGTCGAGGATATCGATGAGCGTGCACAGCGCCGGAATTCTATTGTTCAGGTTTAGAGAAGAGATACTTGAGGTGCTGCTCGTGCATCCTGGGGGGCCTTTTTGGTCCGGGAAGGATGAGGGCGCCTGGTCGATACCCAAGGGGAAATTTGAAGAGCAAGAGAGCCCGCTGCAAGCCGCAAAAAGGGAATTTAAAGAGGAAACCGGCTTTGGGGTTGAGGGACGATTCATTGATCTGGGTGTGATAAGGCAGCCCAGCAAAAAGATTGTGCACATATGGGCGCAACAATTGGATTTAGATGCAGCACGAGCCACGAGCAATAAATTCGCCATGGAATGGCCGAAAAAATCAGGAACCATGAGAGAATTTCCAGAGATCGACAGAGCTGAATGGTTTGATTTTGAAAAAGCTAGCAAAAAGATCCTGAAAGGGCAAGCTGGTTTTATTGATCGACTCCTGAAAGCTGTCAATTATGAGCCAAAAAAAGAGGCAGAAAGAAAGCGGCAAAGCTGGCAAGAAAATGGACGGAAACAAGATCAGATAAAAATCGAACACCGAGGGAAAAAGCCCAGGGAAAAAGCCACGAAAAAAGAGGTACCGGATCGTAAAGAGCCGTCATCGGATCAGCTCTCATTGACCAAATGGGCAGGAGACTAGCACAAGCTCCATCCCTGGCCGCGATATGATCCTCTAAACGGCACTATTGCAATGCCATCTTGACCTTTTCCACCAGATCCGCCTGGACGGCACTCGTCCTGTCTCCACCGCAGACGATGCCACGTACGCCGATGATGTCAGGCTGCAAGCGGCTGAGAAGCTCCAGGTGGGCGAAGCCGATGTTTCCGGCAATTGCCACCTCCAGGCCAGCGGCATGACCTAGAGCAATAAAATCCAGCAGATCCTGCTCGCTCATAAAATCAAAGGCCGGCTTTCCGTCTTTGACGGCAGTGTCCACCATGACCAGATCTGCACCGGCTTTGGCGGCAGCTGCTGGCAAGAGCAGGGGCGAGATGGACCCAACTCGAGCATAGTCGGCGTAGCCAGATGCAACTACCTTTTTACTGGCATCGAAATCCTTGACAGCACGCACAATACCCACCAGCATCTCTTCCGCTTGAGAAGGAGTCTTCACGCCCAAAAGACCCGCCTTTACGTACTCGGCACCTGAGACGGCAGCGCCTAAAGCCGCTAGACTCGCTGTGCCCGGTTTGAATTGCAGATCGCCGATTGTGGCGGAAACCGGCACCCTACCTTTGGCCAGATCTGCCACGGCCCGTATGGCCCAGGGAAAATTCGCACCAAGTGAGCCCTCTTTGGGGTTTTTTACGTCTATTATGTCTGCACCGCCGGCCAAGGCCGCTTTTGCTTCAACGATATTCATAGGGCTAACCAACAATCTCATATTCATCCAATCCCGAAAGGAGCAGTCGTGCGTTGCGTCTTCGTCCTCGATATACTTAATGGTGCTGTTGTCCATGCCGTGCGCGGAGAGAGAAGCCGATATGAGCCTATAGCCAGCTTTTCCCAGATCGTGTCCACATCAGAGCCGCTGGGCATTGTCCAAGAGCTTCATCCCAGGGAGATTTACATCGCCGACCTTAACCTGCTGACAGGACGGGGAGATAATCTGGCTATCATAAAAGAGATATCTACTATGGCCAGGACCATGGCCGATACGGCAGTCTCGAAGGCTGGCGATTTGGATCGTCTGCCGGCATCAATCTCTGCCGTCCTGGGCACGGAGACAGCCTCGCTGCAGCTCATAAAAGAGGCGGCAATAGAGCGCAGAGTAGTAGTAAGCATCGATATGATGAAGAAGAAAGTGCTGGCCCGCGATCCCGAGCTAGCGGGGCATACGCCCTTGCAGCTCTTGCAAAGGTTAAGCGGCCTGAAGCTCGAGGGCATTATCCTTCTGGAGCTAGACAAAGTGGGCACATCCTCTGGACTTGACATACGGTTTTTAGAGGAGGCGGCAGCAGCCTCTAAGCATCCTCTCATACTGGGAGGCGGCGTGAAGGGAGAAAAAGACCTGAAGGCTTTGGAGGAGATGGGATTTTCGGGGGCACTGGTGGCCACGGCAGTGCACAATGGCAGAATACCTGTGGTACGAGTGCAGTGATCGTATCAATGCAAATGTAGCTGATCACTTTGAATCAAGAATCTCTTATCCTTCAGATCTACCTGGAAGTCCTTATCTACCCTTATCAACCCTTTATTCATGCGATAACGCTTCGTTAACTTGACTAATGGTTTCCTGCAAATTTGTGCCTTCTTTGGTGGTTTTATATAATATTTGCCCTCCTTCGCTAGCCTCTAATAGATTATTTTTAATAAGAACTTGCAAATAGGGACTAACCGTTCTGAAGTTAAGATTCGCTTGATATACTATTCTTGTTTTGCTGGCACCATTTGTGCATATTTTTAGGATTTTAGAGAATATCTCATGTCTGCTTCTATTCTTCATCGTCGTGCTCCTGAAATGATAAGTGATTTTTGCGCCCTAATTTTGGGCGAACTCGCTTTGGTCTTAAAAAGACCGATGAGATCGTTAAGGTCCGAGGAATCAACGCATTTGCTGAAGCCCTGTCCTGCCTGATTATGGCACAAATAGCTGCGATGATATCCGGCATTTTTCTCATCTCATATAGTAAGGAGATTATCTTCTATCATATAGACGATTACGATAAGTCTTAATCTACAGATCTTACCAACACTATTCTCCTTACCCACTGATCAGTATCAATTGTTCTTTAGCTATAGCAAGATTAAGCCTGATTATGCATTTGGTCTACGGGTACAGCCAATATTTCAACCAACATTTCCTGATTGAGAAAAACGTACGCGTTTAGCCCCTCCTTAATCGCTCGATAGATGTTGTTTTTAATCAATGAAAGCACGAAGAAAAAAGAACTCACGCTGGATGGAAAGACAATATCGATAGCCAAAGCTATTTGAAGTTGGCTCTTTGGAAAACAGATGGCGCAAGAAATCATAAAATGGGTTTATTGGTGCTGATTAGAGTGAAAAAAACATCTACAGAAAAAAAGAGCTAAAAAAATTAATGTAATTAAATCTTCTTATGACAGAACCACCAGTCTTCGCAGACTATATCTCCGCCCGTCTTCCTGGTAGCTGCAGTCTTTTCGTCACTCGGAGGCGGAATGATTACCTGATCGCCGATAAGCTCGTTGTTGGGCCAGTTGGCAGGAGCTGCGACCTTGTTCTTGTCCACCATCTGCAGAGCTTTTACCGTTCTTACGATCTCATCCATATTCCTGCCCACTTCCTGGGGATAGAAGAGTATCACGCGAACGGTTGCTTCTGGATCGACGATGAACACTGCTCGCACGGTGTTGCTGGCCTTTCCGGGATGGATCATGCCCATCCTCTCTGCTATCTTTCCCTGATCGTCGGCGATGATGGGGAATGAGATCTCTACCTTCAAATTCTCCCTGATCCACTGCGTCCACTTCAAATGGGAGAAGACCTGATCGAGAGAAAGGCCAATCAGCTCGCAATTAAGCTTATCAAACTCTCCTCGTCTCTTTTCAAAGGCCACAAATTCCGTTGTGCAGACAGGCGTAAAGTCTGCTGGATGGCTGAAGAGAACAAACCACTTTCCTGCGAAAGCATCGGGCAATGTCATCATGCCATGGGTGGTCTTCACCTCCATTCTGGGCATCTTGTCACCAATTAGCGGAAAGCCACCTTCGCTTCCAAGCATATGGTGCATCATACCCATGTGTTTCATTCCCATCCCAGCCATTTCCTTATGTTTTCCCATCGGCATTTCCATCTGACACATTTATTATCCCTCAATTCCGATCAAGTTGTTATAACAGCTATGCTATTACAGATATGTTACAGCTATGATATTTAAGGACGGTCAACTAATTAAAGGTTACTATTGTCAGGTGAGCAAAGAGGACCATACAAAGTCTTTAAGATCGGCTATCTTCGGCACGGGATGAGCGATCTGAAACGTCAATTATGTTGCAGCAATATTTCAGCAATGTCCCTTGATTATATGCTCTAGAATTGATGGTGTCCCTATGCGCGAAAAATGCGGATTATCCTTTGAATTTATCGAAAATCTAACAAAAGACAGAATCTACAGGCAGGCTAAAAACAAATAAATAATACTAATTTTAATAATATTAATAAATTATATTTAAATAATTCAGAAGTTCGATCCAAGCATTTGATTCATGTTTTTAGAAGAACAGTCTGATTTCCAGGAGGCTTAGGCTCATAAGCTCTAGAGTTTGTTGAAATTCTACCCGGGACTTTAGAACCAAAGTAAAAAACGGCAGCTGATCTTCTGGCTATAGCATTCCAGCATCCCCGGCAGTTTAACTTTTTCTCCAGTTCTTCAGCTACCCAGGTGGGTGCGTTGGACTGCCGTATCTCAGCCAAGATTAGATGCTTCATGGCATTGCAGTCTCGCTCGTCTTGAGCACCACAGGTGTGTTCAAATAAAATGCCCATTAGATCGATGCTCGGCTTTTTGGACTCTTCCTCAATGAATTCGCCCATATCCTTTAAACCCCCTATCACTATTAGCTGATTTGAGATTGTCTTTTTAGCAGTTCAAAAGCAAGCGAAATTTGGGCTGGTTGCATTTGGGCCTGCTTGTATATAACTATCAAACGTGATAAAACTATATAATCCTTACCACAGCCCTTGTCGCTATCTTTGCCGCTACCTTTGACGTTATTTATCTCCTCAGACTGACGTAAAGAAAAACCCCGGAATTCAGGCCTTCCGGCTCCCCCGGGAAAAATTCCGGATTTTTTCCTCTGGCCAGGGGCTGTTCCGGCCAATTGTGTCCAGCCGTCCTTAGAATCCAATCCACTAACTTGATAACCCATAACGCGGCATAGAGGCTCGCAGAGGTGCCTGCCTTGCCCAGCATCATTCCTGACTTCGAGCGCTCTGTGGTCATGCGGCATATTGTCTATCGAAAGAGAGGCACTTTCCTCTCAGTAGCAGCGATAGCTTTGGCAGTAGCCATATCTCTGATATCCGTCTCCATGCAGGATGGATTTCAGGGCATGCTTTTTGATATAATTGTCGAGGATCTTCCTCACGTCACAGTCACCTCCTGGGAAGGAGATGACTACATTTACCTTTACAAGAGCCTCATGGACAGGATATGGTCTATTCCAGGGGTGGTTGCCGTCTCGCCGGGCCTGGGCACGCAGGTGACATTCACCTACAAGGATAACGTGGAAAGCGTTGCTATGTCGGGCGTAAATCCGGCTGATTTAGACCGAATCTATCACATAGGACAGTATTTCTACAAAGGTGACCTGGCTTCCATCCAGAATGGCAAGAAGGTGGTCCTGAGCGAAAAGCTGGCGGACAGGCTGAAGGTCAAGCTGGGACAGACGGTCTACGCCAGCATTCCCGATGAAAGAGGCACCAGCCTGATGGTCTCAGGAATTTTCAAGCTGCCTACGGGATGGCCCGAAGATATCGCCTTTGTATCCCTCACCACAGTCAGAGACCTTCTGGGTAAAGGAGATGTGGTATCATCCGTAGAAATAAAGCTGGAGGATGTTTACCTGGCGGATGGCGTTGCCGCAAATCTGCAGGGATACGGATATAAGGCTGAGAGCTGGCAGACGCTCTACCCGGATATCTTGGAGACACTGGCTATAGAAGAGTTTCAGAACCGGCTGATTATGCTTTTAATACTGATTATTGCAGCCTTTGGAATTGGCAGTGTGATGTACATGCTGGTCAACGAAAAGACCAGCGAGATCGGCATGTTCATGGCCATGGGAGCAAGCGGCAAGAACATAAGAAATATATTCCTCATGGAGAGCGGAATTTTAGGAATAATGGGCGGCTTGCTGGGTGCAGTCCTGGGGCTTCTTGTAGCCCTTTATCTGCAGAGCCTGGAGATCAAAATGGATGCGCCTGGTGGGCAGGAGATCTCTCTGCCCGTTGTGATCAATGCAGGCAGCTTCCTGGGCATAGTGGTGGTGGCGGCAGCGCTGAGCGTGATTGCGGGCATGTATCCAGCCTGGAAGGCATCCCGGCTTGATCCTGCACTGGCCATCAACGGATGAGCCTAATGGGGGCAAAATGTACGAGCTTTCCGTAGCCAAGGGGCATATCCTCCGAAATCCCAAGATGGCATTCTTTACAATAGCTGCGGTGACTTTAGCCGTGGCGGTAATCGTCGTTTTCATGGGCCTTTTGGGAGGCTTTGAGGAGGAGATCATCACCACAACTGTCGAGAATAATCCTCACATTTACGTTCAGCCCAAGCCGGATGAAAAGTACATCTATCTTTATAAGACTGTATCCGCCCATTTGTGGAATTATCCGGGAGTGGAAGCCGTTTCAGCGAGGCTGATTGGAAAAGCGGGGGCCAGGTACAAGGATAAGATAAGGGGAGTCGAATTTCTTGGCGTCTATCCGGCTGATGAGGACCGGCTGATGAAGGTTCAAGATGATATTGTCGTAGGCAATTTTCAGGATCTGCAGAGCAGAAAGCTCTCCGCTTTTATGGGAACCAAGCTTGCCGAAGAGCTGGAGCTCCAGCCTGAAGATGACTTTATCCTGGCCAGAGGGAACATATCGATGCGGCTAAGAGTCGCCGGCCTCTTTGAGACGGGCTCTGCCAAAGACAGGTCTCTGGTCTACATCCCTCTTTCCACGGCCCAGGATCTGGTGGGGAAAGGAGACGTGGTCTCTGAGGTGGACGTTCGGATAAGAGACATCTACCAGGCGCCATACATCGTTAATGATCTCAAAAACCGGTTTCGCTACCAGTCCAAATCCTGGCAGGACATGAATGCCGACATCCTCGAACTGATTCAGACCCAGTCCTTCTTCATCTGGATATTCTACTTTCTCATATTCACCATAGCCGGCTTTGGCATAGCTAACACCATGATAATGATAATAAGCAGGAAGACGAAAGAGATCGGTATTCTCATGGCTATGGGAGCGACGCCCGGGTCTATTCGCAAGATCTTCGTGCTGGAGAGCCTGATCTTGGCCCCGCCCGCCGCACTGCTGGGCAGCCTCCTCGCTTTCTTAACTGCCCAACTCATCATGTCCTACGACATTCAGGTTCCCTATGAGATCTACATGGTGTCCAGGATGACCATCACCATGAAGCCGGAGTTTTTCATTTATGCCGTGTTCTTCGCCCTGCTGGTGAACTTCGTGGCCGGACTGTATCCTGCCTGGAAGGCCTCCCGCATGGACCCGGTAGAGGCGATTGGGAGCGTGTGAAATTAGGCAACCATTTTAAGGGTGGTTGATAATTTGCCCTTGGATGATACTCTGATGGGCCAATAGAAACAAGCCCTGCAATTCATACGGGATGGACGCCTTGAGGTGGCTCGCATTCATTTAGAGGAAATGCTCATGCAGGATCCAGATAATATCGATCTCCTTTACAATTTTAGGCCTCTGATATGTAGATTTGGGCAAGCTTGATAAAGGACGAGAGCTGCTGGACCGCTGTCTCAAGCTCGCACCTGGCCACTCGCACGCCTACGTGACATTAGGGTTAGGGGATCGCCTACCAGAGAGATAGGCGACCTTATGCAGGCCAAGGAATACGCCAGGAAGGCTTTATCTGCAGATCCCAAAAGCACAACAATGAAATTGAATTATGAAGCAAAAAAAAAACTGCTTTCGCAAAGTCGGCATTTTTCCCGCGGAGCAGAATTAGCAGAATTTGTCATTATCGTCTCTTGAAAAATTGGATATGATTGAAGGCTGCCTCAGGCGGTAGCTCCAAGAGCTCCTAGCTCACCTCCATTATTGCTGTTATCGATGCTGCCTCCCAGTCCCATGCAGTTGCATCTGCCGTTAGCCCATTGACATTCGGGATTGCTCTCGCAATCTGCTACCGGATTTGGTGCAGGATTGAACGGTTCGGGCTCTGGATCAGGGTTGGGATTAGGAACCGGTCCAGGCATGGGCTCAGGATTTAGCCCCCGGCAGAGGCAATTGTCATTGACCCAATCGCATTGCGGATTCTGTTCGCATTTCTCCTTTTCCGGATTCTCTAAGCCGCGGCAGTAGCAATGGTTGTTTACCCAGTCGCATACCGGATTTTGCTCGCATTTCTCCTTCTCGGAAATCGGCGGCATGGTGCAGAGGCACTGGTTGTTCACCCAATGACAATAGGGCTTATTCTCGCATTGCTCTTTGGGGCTGGGGGTTGGTGGATTGGGTTTGATATAATTCCCGGCCAGATAGACATCGATGATGACGGCATTGCTAAATCCGTTGTTGGTGGAGAAGATGCTGCTGTGCCGTCCAGGTGCATCGGCATAATACCAGATGTAGTAGTAGCCGGGCTGCACCAATCCCAGGTTATATCCTAAAACAAAACCGCTGGGATAGATCTCGTACATGATAACGGGAGAAGCCTGTGGTACGAAGAGCAGCTCTTTCGTCCACCCACCCCAGGGCAATGTGGCAAAATAAGTCCAGCTTACGGCTCTCTCTATCCACAAACCCGGATTATTGCTGGGAAAGGTAGTGGTAAAGTCGTTCCAGGCCAGGTAGTCTCCGTTGTAGTACATGTAGCTGGGCGGAGTGGAAAGAACTGCAGAAGGCATGAGTTTTTTCAGATCTGCAGTCGGTGGAGCCTGCTCCGTATAAACAGCAGTCTCCGTTCCTGCGTCCGCAGAAGTCGCCTGAGGCGCGCCGGTCTCAACTAAGGCGTCTTGCACATCGCTTAGCGGAGCCAGAGCGCTGAAATCTGATATAGTCATATTCTTTGCATTGATATTTCCGGATTGGTCCAGTCCTCCTAGAGATATGCTGCAAAGGAGTAGAGCAGCTATAGCAATCCGAAATAATATATGTTCTGATTTCATGTTTCCTCACACTCTTTATTAAATGGCCAATATTGCCAATACAACTATTTCTTACCTTATTTTTTAATTGCTTGAGCCCGGACAATGAAGACCAAATGGGCTAAACGATGAGATATCTCTTGAGATCTCTCCAGAAATCAGCATCATTTTCGAAAGGTTTTTTTGGTCCTTACTTTTCATCACTAGCCGATAATCCCTCTTCATTACGTATAAATTTTTTTGTACTATTTACCGAAAATTTGTTAAAATGCAAGAAAACGATGTTTTAAAATTTTAAAATAATTTGAATGGAATCTATCGAACTGGCTCTACATCCACTCTGCACCTCTTACTGGAGAAATAAGCAGATCATGAGCCTAAATTCACTATCTAAAATATCGCGATGTTCGGCATCAACTTCAAATCAAACATCGACTTCAAGCCAGAGCTGCATTTTCGGCGGTGGGATATCCCTGTCCTTGATGGTGTCCGATCTCCAACCATGATGGCTTTGGCTGATGGTTTTGGCCCTGGCAAATGCGGTCAATTTCTTGCCTCAGGTCAAGAGGAAATGCAGAGCCGTTCCGACCAGGAGAGCCGCCACCAGCCTCAATGCCACGGATTTCAGGGTTCCTAAAACTCCTAGTTCCTTGAGCATCACCATGAAAGTTGCCACGCAGGGGAAATACATGGCCAGCACCACAGAGGCGACCACTAGCTGCGCCGCCGTCATGTCCAGAGGCGCGAACATGCCGATCCCCACATCCTTTCTTAAAAAACCTATGATCAAGGCTGTGGCTGCATCGCTAGGAAGCCCCAACAGGCCGGACACGACCGGCCGCATGGTCTCGCCTATCAGGTGCATCAAGCCGGAGAGGTAAAAGAAGTTCATCACCATCATGCCCAAAGCGATGTAAGGCACGGCCTCTTTTAGAAATTCACGAATGCGAATGAAGGTCTTTTTGAGTAGCGAACCTAAGTCCGGCATGCGGTAGGGCGGGATCTCTAAAAAGATCTCGGGAGACTCTCCGCCGATAAACCTGTGCAGCAGGAAGCCTGTGACTGCGAACGTGATGAATAGGGAGAGGTAGACGGCAAGGATGTATCTCAGTCCGTAGGGGGCCAGCATGCCGAAGATCATGGCTGTTTGCGAGGCGCAGGGAATGGCCATGGTCATGAGCGTGACCGCTAGATACCTCTGCTTGGGCGACTCCAGGATGCGCACGGAAAGGACGGCCGGCACGCTGCAGCCCATGCCCAGGACGCAGGGCAGAATGGCCGCCCCATGCAGTCCAATCCTGTGCATGAAAGCGTCTAAGATGATGCTCAGCCGGGGAAGGTAGCCGATGTCTTCCAGAACGCCCAGTACCAGGTAAAAGGGAATCAGAAAGGGCAGGACCACTCCTAACGGAATATAAAGGCCCGTGGTGAGAATGCCAAAGGACTTGAGAAGCTCAGGAGAATTTCCGATCAGGATCTCACGCAGCAAGGGCGAGCTGATGTGGCTTTCTACGACGCTGCTGATGAACTGAGAGTAGGCGATGAATATAGGATCGGTGACTCTCCCTATCACAAGCTCACCCGTTTCGATCACCAGGCTGAAGGAGAAATAAAGCGCCAGCAGGGCGATGGGAATTCCCGTCAGCGGCTTGATGGATATGTCCTCCAGCTTGTCGAAGAGAGAGGGGTGGCGGTGCATGACCTTCTGCGTTCTGGCAGCGATCTCGCCGATGCGTGCCCATCTTTGGTCCGGGGAGTCAAAGTGCATGGGCGGGGGCGTCTTTGCCCCGGCCAGGGCCTCCACCAGGTCGCGGATGCCCAGGCCGCTCACGGCCACCGTGGGGATTACAGCAACGCCCAATTCCTTTTCCAGGGCGGCCACATCGATCTCGATACCCTTTCTCGTGGCTGCGTCCCAGAGGTTGAGGGCCACCACGGTAGGCACGCCACACTCCAGGATCTGCAAGGTCAAGTTGAGGTTTCTCTCCAGATTGGTGGCATCGATGACGTTCACCACTACATCCGCACCCTTAGAGAAGATCTTGCGGCTGACTTCTTCCACCCGAGAGGTTGGGTCGAGAGAGTAGACGCCCGGAGCATCCACTAGCGTGGCCATCTGCTCGCCAAGCTTCATGCGCCCTTCCGTGTACTCTACGGTGGTGCCGGGATAGTTGGCGGAGATGACCTCGATTCCCGTCAGCCGGGAGAAGATGACGCTCTTTCCCACGTTGGGGTTGCCCATGAGCAGGATCTTCAAGGTCTAATGCTCCCAAGTTTCTGGTTTCATTGCCCTAGATAATCTTGTTTTGCTGAGGAGTATTGAGAAAGTGTATATCTATT
>Ga0307380_10010863_pt1 | contig 11432 bp, 8 predicted proteins | sample UN3MG_FD_202239 | JGI IMG/M metagenome (GOLD analysis project Ga0307380, IMG submission 202239) | Soil microbial communities from Risofladan, Vaasa, Finland - UN-3 | ecosystem: Environmental > Terrestrial > Soil > Coastal area > Acid sulfate soil | place: Finland: Risofladan, Vaasa | collected... | reverse complement strand
GATTAAGACTAAGAATAAGTATCTGTAAGATATATCGTGTTAATCAAAAATTTATTTTAATTAAAAGGAGAAAAAAATGAAAAGGATTCATGCCACTTCAATTTTAACATTTATAACTATTGTTACTTTAATTGGTCTATTTGTTACCTTAAATAGTTTTGCCGAAATTAATATCATTCACGTAACAACTTCTCCTACATCTTCAAGATATCCCTGGGGAATGGCTTTGGGTGAAGTTATAAACAAATATGTAGATGGAGTGACTTGTAAAACTCGTGGTATAGGCTCTACGATGATGATGTTACCAATGCTAGTTAAGGGAGAAGCACAAATGGCTACTCATGTTGGATTGCTTAATTGTGAAGAAGCCTATCTCGGGACCGGTTTATTTGAGGGAGAGGAGCCTTCGAAGAATACCAGAGGCTTTTGTATTCGAGAAACCCCTTTAATATTGCTTTTTGTTACAAAAGATTCAGGTATTAAAAGCATGAAAGATTTAAAAGGTAAAAAAATTAGTGCTGGACTTCCTGAGAGTTTTACAAGGGAATCAGCATTAAAAATGGAGGAAGCATTAAATACTGGTGTTATATATTCGTTCGATTCTTTAGGTAACGCAATTACAATGTTGAAAAATAGACAATTAGATGGTATATGGACATCATCGCCAGGAATTCCTCCGGGACCGAATTATGGAACTGAATTTAATGCTCTAATGCTTGAAATAAATGCAACGATTCCACTGACAATCGTAGGCTTTACCGAGGAAGAGAAGGATAAAATAGCAATTGTGTTCCCAGTCATAAGATGGAATAAAGTTTTAGCTGGTGGAGTAGAGGACTTGCCCGAACTTGACTCTTTTTGGGCTTATCGCTCTGGGTGGACTGGTGCCATAATAACAACAGACATACCCCAAGACATTCAATATAAAATTATCAAAGCTTGGGATGAACATTGGGATGATGAAATCGCTATATCATATCCACCTTGTGGAATGTATGATCCCATAAGAGATACATTAGACCTAACAATTGCCTGGGGAAGTAATATTGTTCCTCTGGCGGCCGGTTTTGTTCAATATGCGTTAGAAAAAGGATATGATGTACCTGCTGAACTCATTCCACCCGAGTATCAAGAAAGTAAATAAAACCTTAAGAGTCCATTTATGAACTATTTGATTAACACGATATTTATTAATATTAAGAGGAGAAAGTAAAATGAATATGAAGAAGATAGATTTATGGATAAATATTTTTTGTTTTTTAATTGGTTTTTTTCATTTTTATACCGCAGGATTCGGATTTTTATTTGGAATGCAACAACAAGCAGTCTTTGTTTTGCTGACCCTGGTTATTGTATTTGCTTTGGGGTTAAGTGGTGACAAAAAAAAGAGTAAAATAGGAGTCATTTTCAATTTAGTTTTAATTTTTATTACTGTATTAGCATTTTCAAATCCTTTAATTAATTATATGAAATTTATGATTCGGCCTTCAATTTATGGCTCATGGGATATTATTTTAGGTGCCTTAGCAATTCTTCTAGTATTGGAGGCTGCGAGACGTTCAATTGGCCCTGTTTTGCCTTTATTTACTATAGGGGTAATATTGTATAGTAATCTTACTGGCAGCAGTATAAAATCACTAATAGGATTTATTTATCATAATGAAATGGGTATGTGGGGACTCCTTACTTATCTTGGTTCAACCCTGTTAGGCATTTTTTTAGTATTTGGTGCTTGTTTAATAACTTGTGGTGGTGGGCAAACTTTTATTGATTTGGCAAGTTATGTCTCAGGAAAATCCCGGGGAGGTCCTGCCAAAATTGCAGTTATTGCAAGTGCCCTTTTTGGGATGATTAGTGGTAGCACGGTAACTAATGTTGCAACAACAGGTACTTTTACTATTCCTTTGATGAAGAAAATCGGATATTCACCGGAAGAGGCGGGAGCGATTGAAGCTGTATCATCTATGGGAGGTGTAATTACCCCACCGATGATGGGATCAACAGCATTTGTCATGGCGGAACTGTTGGGGATTTCATACCTCAGAATAATGGGTTATGCTATTATGCCGGCAATTTTATATTTTACAGCAGTTTTCTGTTTTGTTCATTTTACCGCTATAAAAAAAGGTATGGGTTATATTACTATTAAAAAAGTGAATATATATGAAGTCATTAAATGGAGAAGATTAGCACCGTTAGTTTTACCCATTATCACTTTTGTCATGCTCTTATCAAAAGGTTTTAGTGTTACATATTGTGTTTTTCTTGCAACTACAATATGTTTATTTCTTTTTATTTTTCAAGATCTACAATTGATTAAACTAAAAGAAAGAATAAAAGCTGTTTATTTTGTTTTTATAGAAGGTGGAAAAGCAATTACTAGTATCGCACCCCTTTTGGTATGTGCCCAGATATTTGTCTTTATGATAGGTGAATCCGGTATAGGCATCAGGACTGCATCTTACATTATGCAAATTGGTAGCTTTTCAATAGCTATCAGTTTAATCATGGCAGCCATCCTTACTCTCTTTCTTGGTATGGGGATGCCCCCTGTTGCAAGTTATCTTTTTATTGTAACTATTGTTTCACCACCTTTGAATAGACTAGGAATAAGTCTAGTACCAATGCATATGTTTTTTATAAATTTTGCTGCTTTTGGTACCTTGACTCCTCCTGTTTGTGCAGGAGTCTTTATGGCATCAAATATAGCTAAGTCTAACTGGGTTAAAACAGGGTTTACAGCAGTTGGAATTGTTCTTCCTGCTATGATAATACCTTTCAGTTATGTCTATATGGAGCCTTATCTATTAGGGATTGGCCCTCTGGGTTTAGTAATAATTAAGTTTATTCTTGCTTTTTTTGGAGTAGCCTTTATTGCGATTTCAGTGTCTGGTGCTTTTTTCAAAGGTTGTATTAATTTTATAGCAAGATTTCTTTTCCTTAGTTGTGGTTTAACTATTTTGATTCCATTTTCATATAATTTGGGATGGATTAGATTTTTTGGAATAGGAATAACGATATTCCTATTAATGTCATTTAAATTATTTCCGAGTAAATTATATAAACAACTAAAGGTAGAATAAAAAATCAAGGGTTATAAAAAACATAGGCTGATTCTGCAAAGTTATCAATTTATGCCGAATGCGATATACCAATTATTTATACGGGTAATAAAGAGGGGGTCAATTTCTTTACTCAAGACTGTACCCTGGTATTAGTGGGCGGAACAGTTTACCATAAATGTAAAGAAAACAAAGAGTATCTTTGGGAAGATATTAGGACGATTGTCAAGGGGGCTCTTTTTAATCCAGAAGAATACACTGTTTTAAGACCGAATAAAAAGGTATTACTTGATTCTTCTTATATTCTTTCTACAGTAGGAGGCCTTTATGGTAGAATCGATCCAGAAAGAGCCATTAGGATTTCAAAGAAAAATTTCAAACCTTTAGACTTATAATTCGATTATTAAATTCGTTAAATAACTATAATGATAAAATAAAAGGGAGGATCTAATGGAAGATGGAAGAAAATATGAATCAGAAGTATTATACTTTAAGCGAAGAAGAAGAAAGTAGAGTTAGTGAAATTCATAAAAAATCTCTAATTGTTGACGCTCTTACTGTTTGTGAATTTACGGATTCACAACTTCAGAGAATGTTAGATGTTGGCATTACAGCTATTAACAAAACCGTTGTGCCAATTAATTGTTTTTTTTATGACTTTGTTACTAAAGGGATAACTAAAATTTATAGTGACCTTAATGTATGTAGAGATAAAATATTTCTAGCGACAACAGTAAGTGACATAGAAAAAGCAAAAAAACTAGGACAGATAGCATGTTTCTTAGGTTTACAGGATTCACTACCTATAGAAAACAATTTAAGTCTATTAGAAGTTCTCTATCGCCTGGGAATAAGAATTATGCAAATAACCTATAACTCAGCAAATTTAATTGGATTTGGTGGTGGAGAATCCCGGGATTTCGGATTAACGGATTTTGGGAAAGATGTAATTCGCGAAATGAATCGTTTAGGTATGATTGTAGATTTAGGACATGTAGGCTATCGCACAACACTTGAGGCGATAGAATTTTCTAATGCGCCCGCTTTCGTTTCTCATGCTAATGTAAGAAAATTAGTTGATTCTCCCCGAAATAAGAGTGATGATATCATAAAAGCCGTGGCACAAACTGGTGGAGTAATTAATGTTTATGATGCATGCTTTATTAGAGAAGATGATAGAAATAAAACACCGGAAAAAATGGAAGGAAATATCAAAGATTTTCTAAAACATATAAACTATATTGTAGACTTAGTTGGGGTTGATCACGTAGGCATAGGATCAGATCTATCAGAAGGACTTAATGCAGAAGAAACTGGTAAAGTGTTGTTAATGCGTAAAAAATTCAATCACCTATATCCTACTCCTCGAATTCGTCCGAAAGGTCTTCAGAGTTATAGCGATTTTCTGAATATTACACGAGGCTTAATAAAAGAAGGATATTCAGATAATGATATTCAAAAAATTTGGGGATTAAATAATCTAAGGGTTTATAGAAAAATCCTTAAAGATTAGAAGGAGGTATTAGAAGATGAAAGTAGTAACCGCAGAGGGTACGCATGAAAAGATGGGATTTGACCTGGGGTGCCAGCTAAGGGAGGCCATCCGGCACAACCTAAACCTCCGGGAGCAAGATGCTCGGGCCAGGGGCATAGAGAAGAGGGAGTTTTCCCGCTTTGCCCATGAATATGCTGCTTTATCCAGCGCTTCTTCCCTGCATCTCATGGAAGGCATGAGTAGAGGGAGCGGGCTTCCCTTCGAGTCCATCCTCGGCTTCAATGCCCTGCAGGATGTCCTTTCCCCGGAAGGATGCACCACTTTTGCGGCGGTGGGAAAGGCCACCTCCGACGGGAAGGCTGTTTTGCTCAAGAACAGAGACCAAAGGGGTAATAGGGGTAATTATGAATTTAATAGTTCAGGGTACTATAAGAACAGGGAAGTAAATATAACCCTGGCCCTTAAAATGGATGATGGAAATACAATTGTGGGTGTAACGGTAGCCGGGTTGACCATGATTATGATGGGTTTAAACAAATACGGTGTTGCCGCTGCCAGCAACTTTGGGCAAGCCAAGGAAATTTTTGGGCAAGCCAAGGAAATAAGCCATTTGTCATCTAAAGAATTATATAGAATTGGCGGTAGGCCTCAGATGTTGCGGGAAGGCTTGGAATGTTCCTCGGCACAGGATGCGGTTAATCTTGCCCTGGCCAAATTGACAGAGTCACCCATGGGTAATCCGGGAATACTATGGTTTGTTGATGCCAGGAATATCTATGTGATTGAAGGAGGTTCCATAAATAATCAATTTGCTGTTCAACACGTTACCGATGGCGCTACCTCTAGGAGCAACCACTTTTTATTGTTGGATCAGCTAAACAATGAGAAGGCGGTCTCTTCCATTTGCCGTAAAATTCGAGCCAGTGAACTGGTGGAAGAGAATTTCGGCAGCATCAATAGAGAAAAACTGATAGAGTTTTCCATGGATCACAAGAACGGCCCCTATAACAACTCTATATGCTGCCACAGCAAAAACCCGGAAGAACCCGCAACCGTATCGGCTTCCATTATGGAAATTGATAATGAAAACCCACAGCAATCGAAAATCAGTATTGCCCTGGGGAGCCCCTGCTGGTCCTGGAGTAATAAGGGCGGTAACATTACCTTTCAAATGGATGAAGATATTGAATCAATTCCCCAACGTTTTCTCGACGGCTCTGCCTATAAGGAGTTCATCAGGGCTGAACCTTTCCCGGAGTAAGAGGTAGATTACTGCCACAGTTGCCGGCACGAACGAAGTATTTAAGATATTGTTATGTTTGCTCTATTTTGCTATCATTAAAGCAGAAGGGAGGGATAATCAATGTAATTAATTTTTAAAGCAGGAATTTTCTGATTCTGTATTATTTTAAAAAGGAGGAGAATAAAAATGAATAAAAATTGCTATAAAGTGATGACCTTACTAGTGGGTTTATTGATCCTGTTAAGCATCTTTGTCCAGGCAAGCTTTGGGGAGGAGTTAAAGACACTTGTTTTCGGACTGCATGGTGCGCCTCCGACTTTTGACCCTGCAAACCACCGAAGTCGATTTGCAACATCTGTTTCAATTAATTGGACGGATGCACTTGTAATGTCCCATCCCGATGGGCGGCAATTGCCTCTTGTTGCTGAGTCTATTACTCAAATTGATCCCTTAACGTATGAAATTAAAATACGAAAGGGGATTACTTTTCACAATGGAGATCCATTAACGGCAGATGACGTCGTGTTCACCTATAAACGCTTTTTCGATGAAGGGGGCATGGAAGGGAAGACCTCACCGAGGCGATCTTTGTTTGGTAACCTTGATTACGTAGAAAAAATTGACGATTACACGGTTAGAGCACACTTTAAAGATGTTTATGACGAAGATTCGCAAGCCTCATGGGTTTTTGCTGAAATACTTCCTAAAAAATATTTCGAAGAGGTGGGGGTGGATGCTTTTATCCAACATCCCATCGGTTGTGGGCCCTTTAAATTTATTGAAGGAAATTTGCATTCTCAAGTTGTGTTGGAGCGCTATGACGATTATTGGGGTGGAAACCCGGAATATCCCGGGGAAGTTGACCGGGCACCGGCACTAGATAGGCTTATAATAAAGTTTATTCCAGAACCCACAACCCGGATCGCAGCATTACTGACCGGGGAGCTTGATATTATTCAAAGGGTAACCCTTGACACAGTTCCACTGTTGAGGAGTAATCCAGATGTTAAAGTGGTAACTGGCCCTGGAACAACAATAAATAGGATCGCACTCAATACAACACGTCCACCTTTTGATGACGTGCGGGTACGGCAAGCAGTCGCCCATGCCATTGATTATGAAAAAATCGTCGAACAACTTTATTTAGGGTACTCTCAACTGTTAGGGGGTATCCCAAATCTAGCCCCTGTATCAGGTTCGACATTCGAGGAATATCATAATAGATTGCAACCCATTGAATATAATCCTGAAAAAGCAAGAGCGTTGTTGGAAGAAGCTGGAGCAACGGATATAGTTTTAGTCCTTGATACAACCCAACTATTTTCTGAGCAAGCTCAGGTTGTAGCTCAAATGCTGAGTGATGTTGGCATCGAAACATCCGTGCGTGTTTGGGATGAATCCGTAATAGTCGAGATGGTAAAACAACCCGAAATGGGCGGGCGGGATGCATATTTATATACTATTGGAAATAGTACGAGGACTCCTCTGAGTGTTTCGGTTTGGGCTGGGACTGGTGCTGTACTCAACTATTCCCATTATTCCAATCCTGACCTTGACGATCTACTAGACAGGGTTCGTTCTGCACCCATAGGTAAGGAAAGAAACGAAATTTTGTTTGAAGTTTATGAATTTCTTATGGAAGAAGTACCTTACATTAACTTACACATTCCGTATCTTGTAGAGGCAACCCGTAGTAATGTTATCAACTACACTCCGCATTATCAGGATCGTATGTACATGCATCGCGTTGATATCGAATAACGAATAAGTGGAAAGGGCGGCCCTTTGGGTCGCCCTGCAAAAACGAAACAAGGACTCATAATATCATTTAATAAATACAGAGAAGAATGTAGGGGGTAGACCTCGTGTCTGTCCATAGGTTTACGCACGACTCGATACTGATTTGACCAAAAACCAAAAGCAATATACAAAACTTATACTTATCCAAGGAAAAGGCTTGATTTGCCTAATTTAAACTATTATGATATTTATGATATTACAAATTATCCAAAATTACGAAGGGTGTGTTAACAGATGTCAATACGCTACCTGATCAAACGATTCATATATTTAATCGGTATAGTGATATTTATTACCCTGTTCACCTTTATTATCCTGCGCATCTCTCCTGGGGACCCGGTGGACATGATGCTCCAAGGGGAGGAAAAAATTACCCAGGAGGACATCGACCGGCTGACGGAGCAGTTGGGACTGGATAAGCCCTTTCACATTCAGCTGTACAACTTTTTCAGCGGCATTGTCAGGGGAGAACTGGGCTATTCCTTTTACATGAAACGTCTGGTATGGGATTTAATCAAAGAGCGTTTTCCTGCCTCCTTGGAGCTGGCCATCTTTGCCATGTTCATATCCTTTGTCATCGGGGTTCCCATCGGCATCATTGCAGCGGTGAGGCATAACTCCCTGTTGGACCGGTTGATCATGGGTGTAAACTTTCTTGGGATTTCCATGCCCTCCTTCTGGTTTGCCATCCTATTGATGCTCTTTTTTTCCGTCTACCTGGGCGTGCTGCCCACCATGGGCCGTTCGGTATACGGCATGTACCCTGTCAATATTACCGGAGTGTTGATCATTGACTCCATATTAACCTTAGACAGCAAGGCCCTGATCACAGCGATACGTCATCTGATTCTTCCTTCCCTGGCCCTGGGGATGGGCTACAGCGCCATCATCTCCCGCATCTTGCGTTCCAGTATGCTGGAAGTTCTAAGCCAGGACTATATTACCGTGGCCCGCAGTAAGGGGCTCAAACAGTCCAGGGTCGTCCTGCGCCACGCCTTGCGGAACGCCCTGATCCCCATGATCACTGTGGCGGGGCTGGAGGCGGGTTCCCTTTTAGGCGGCAACATTGTCATTGAGACTGTTTTCTCCTGGCCCGGGCTGGGTTCATTAATCACAGGCGCCATTTTTGCCAGAGACTATCCCGTGGTACAGGCGGGAGTCATCTTTTATGCCCTGGTCTTCGTATTAATCAACCTGATTGTAGATATTACCTATACACTGGTGGATCCCCGTATCCGGTGGTAGCTTTGGTAAAGGACGTGATATAGTTGAAAAAGAATTTTTTACGGTTACTTCGCAACCCTACGGCAGCCTTTGGTTTAAGCGTACTCCTTCTGGTCTTTTTTATAGCCATATTTGCGCCTGTCCTCACCCCCCACGACCCAATCCGGGGTGATTTAATGGTGCGTCTGCGTCCCGGATTCTGGAGCCCGTTAAGTGAACCTGGTTACCCTTTGGGTACCGATATGCTGGGCCGCGACATTTTAACTCGGGTTCTCTACGGGGCGCGGGTCTCCCTGGCCGTTGGATTTGGCGCTGTGTTTTTCTCATTGCTGGTGGGAGGTTCCCTGGGTCTGTGTGCCGGTTTCTTCCGGGGCAGATTCGACGACTACATCTCACGGTTTGTGGACTGGCTTATGGCCTTTCCCCTGCTCCTCTTTCTGATCCTGGTCATGGGGGTTCTGGGTCCGGGTACCTGGAACCTGGTATTTGCCCTAACCTTAAAAGGCTGGGTCCCCTTCTTTCGTCTTGTGCGGGGCGAAGTCCTCTCAGAGCGAGAAAAGCCCTATGTGGAAGCGGCCTGGGCCATTGGCCGCAATTCAGGGAGCATTATGTTTCAGGAGATCTTGCCGAACATCACCCATACCCTCGTTGTCTTGGCAACATTGCGGATGGGTATCGTGATCCTGATGGAGGCAACCCTCAGTTTTTTAGGGCTTGGGGTGAGCCCCCATATTCCCGCCTGGGGGTCCATGATCGCTGCCGGCCGTGGCTACATGCAAGTAGCCTGGTGGCTACCAGTATTCCCGGGGTTGGGTATCCTGTTCACCGTATTAAGCTTAAACCTTCTGGGTGAAGGATTGCGGGATATACTAGATCCCCGTTTACGGAAATAAATATACATCCAGCAGATGCATTTCTAACCTCTTTAAGCAGGTGTTAGTATGAATGTAAATAACAAACTTCTTGAAGTAAATGAACTTAAAACCTATTTCTACCTTCCCGAAGGTGTATCCCGGGCCGTGGACGGTGTCACCTTTCATGTGAATAAAGGAGAAACCCTGGGCATTGTGGGTGAATCCGGCTGTGGCAAGAGCGTGACCTCCTTAAGTATCATGCAGTTGGTGCCCAATCCTCCCGGCAGGATTGTCTCCGGAGAAATCCTCTTCAATGGATCAGATCTCTTAAAAAAGCGGGAGTCCGAGATGCGCAATATCCGGGGCAAAAAGATCTCCATGATCTTTCAGGAGCCCATGACCTGCTTGAATCCCGTATTTTCTATTGGCGACCAAATTGGGGAAGTATACCAGATCCATCAGGGTATGTCCCGCAAGAAGGCCCTATCTATGGCGGTGGAGATGGTGAAACTGGTAGGGATTCCCATGCCAGAGCGCCGCATCAACGAATACCCCTACCAGATGTCAGGGGGCATGCGGCAGCGGGTCATGATCGCTATGGCCTTAGCCTGTAACCCGAATCTTCTCATTGCCGATGAGCCCACCACAGCCCTGGACGTGACCATCCAGGCGCAGATCCTGACCCTGATGAAAGGTCTAAAAAAGCGATTGAGGATGGCCATCATCTTTATCACCCACGATTTGGGGGTCATTGCCGAGATGGCGGAGCGAGTCATCGTCATGTATGCTGGCCAGATCATGGAAGAAGCCTATCCCCAAACCCTTTTTAACAGTCCTCTTCACCCTTATACGGAAAGCCTGCTCAAATCCGTGCCTACCGTAGAAGGTAAGCAGAAAAAACTCTTTGTCATCCCTGGCAACGTGCCGGACCCGTTATACTTTCCCTCCGGCTGCCGGTTCCACAACCGGTGCTATGCTACCTTTGACAAATGCAAGACTGCGGAGCCCCTCCTGGTGACCGTGGAAAAAGACCGTAAAGTCCGCTGCTGGCTGCATGAATCAAAAGGAGGAGAAAAACAGTGACACCGAGCAAAGAGAACTTAGTCCAAGTAACAGACCTAAAGAAATGGTTTCCCCTCTACGGCGGCTTCTTTTCCAGAGTCGTTGACCATGTCAAAGCCGTAGACGGGATCACCTTTAATATCGCCAAGCAAGAGACCTTTGGCCTGGTGGGTGAATCGGGCTGCGGCAAGACTACCACAGGTAGGCTGATTATGCGCCTACTAGAGCCCACCGCAGGCAGTGTACTCTTCGAGGGCCAAAGCATCTTCAACTATACCAAGTCGCAGCTTCACAAACTGCGCAGGAACGTCCAGATCATCTTTCAGGACCCCTACGCCTCCTTAAACCCCAGGATGACCGTAGGCTCCATCATCGGTAAGCCTCTAGAGATTCACAACATTTGCAAGAGCCCTGAACTGACTCGCCGCGTTGAAGAGCTTTTGGAAGTCGTTGGCCTGCGGAGCAAATATGCCAACCACTACCCCCACGAGTTTTCCGGTGGCCAGCGGCAGAGGATCGGCATCGCCCGGGCCCTGTCCTTAAACCCGAAGCTCATCGTCTGCGATGAGCCGGTATCGGCCCTGGATGTTTCCATCCGGGCTCAGATCCTCAACCTCCTTGGCGAATTACAGAAGCAGTTTGAACTGACCTACCTGTTCATATCCCACGACCTATCCGTTATCCAGTACATC
>Ga0307380_10010860_pt1 | contig 11435 bp, 7 predicted proteins | sample UN3MG_FD_202239 | JGI IMG/M metagenome (GOLD analysis project Ga0307380, IMG submission 202239) | Soil microbial communities from Risofladan, Vaasa, Finland - UN-3 | ecosystem: Environmental > Terrestrial > Soil > Coastal area > Acid sulfate soil | place: Finland: Risofladan, Vaasa | collected... | reverse complement strand
CAGATATTGATGACTCTGACGCCTGATAACCTGCGGGCCATGCAACCGGAGGTGATCGCCTTGCTGCCAGAATCTTTCTTGGCTGACATGGATAGTGGGCTGCGGGAAGAACTTGACGCATTATCGGCTGATTTCGGCGGCGCCGGCCAACTGGCTGTCGCCGAAGCAAATGCTGAGATCGAACCGACACAAGAAGCCGATCCTGACGCACCCGCTTTGACCGGCCCCTGGATTGAACCGGGACTCGACGGAGCACCTTCACAATTCCAGACGGCGGCCGACATCCTCAATAACCCGTTTGTCCCCGGAGCTGCCCTTTTCCTGAACGTTTTCCCTGATTCCCCTCAAGTTGATGATCCGGTGGCCTGGATGTCTGCATTGAGCCCCGAGATTATGGCTTACCTGGCTGATAACGAAGAAGATTTCGCCAGCAACTTGTCGCCGGTCATCATAGAGATGCTGTCTCCAGAAACGCTTACATACTTATTAGACAGTTACCCAGAGTCCTTTGATGCAGACCAGATAACCAGGCTGCGAGCTATCGCAGCAGGTACTTTAAGCGCGTTTGTTCCCGATGCTTCTATAACCCGAACAGATGGCGATCCGAGTCTGATCATTAGTCTTTTTAAGGAAGGGGATGCCAATACAGTTGAGGTTGCTCACCGGGTATTTGATGAGCTGGCGGCTATTGAGGGCGAAAATCCCGAAATTAGCTTCAGTCTGGTGTTCGAACAAGCCAGTTTCATCGAGGATTCGATCGAAGGCGTATCCAGGGAGGGAATCCTGGGAGCGATCTTTGCCATCCTGGTTATATTAATCTTCCTTAGTGGTCGCATCGGTGGAAAGTACAAGCTGGGCTGGCGGTCAACGCTGGTTGTGGCTATATCAATCCCGTTGTCAATTACGATTGCCTTTTTACTTATGCGTCTGGTTCCATCAACTTTAGGTGTCTGGATCCATGATCTGGCCAATGAAACAGGCAATGGCTTCCTAAAATTCGGATCCCGACTATTCCCAACTTCAGTGACCCTGAATATCATGACCCTTAGTGGTCTAACGGTTGCAGTTGGACGAGTAGTTGATGATTCGATTGTGGTTTTAGAAAATAGTTACCGCTACATCCAGCGTGGCGGCGACCCTAAGATGGCTATTATTCAAGGGACCCGGGAAGTCGCAATTGCTATTTTTGCGTCGACGGCCACGACCATAGCCGTGTTCCTCCCGTTGGGTTTAACCGGAGGCCTCATCGGATCCTTTTTCCTCCCATTTGGCTTGACCGTTACTTATGCACTGGGAGCCAGTTTCTTCGTAGCTATCACAGTCGTGCCGGCGATGACTTATTTCCTGATTCGCAAGGAAAACATACCCGAGGAACGAGAAACAACCATGCAGCGCGTCTATACGCCCTGGCTGGAATGGGTCTTACATCACCGGGGAATCACGATGGCCGCAGCAACCTTTCTTTTTGCGGTAAGCTTGTTCCTCGTTCAACAATTACCCCAGAGCTTCATACCTGAGATCGGTGAACCTACGATAAACGTCACGGTCAGCTTGCCGATCGATACCGTTATGGCTGATACGGATGAACTCGTCCGTACATTTGAGATAGCTGCCGGCGGACTTCATGGCGTTGAGCGGGTTCAAAGTGAAGTTGGTGGCGCCGGTGGTTTTGAGTCATTCTTTGGCGGTGGAGGTGTCAGCCAAAACTTGGCCAATATTGCGATCTCGGTGGAGAACCTGGAGGATTTGGCGACGTTGACCAATGAGGTGCGCGATGAAGCTGAGGCGGTTTTTGGAGCAGAAAACACTGTCGTATCAGCAGCATCGCAAACCGGATTTGGTGGTTTTAGCTTGATCGTGACTGGTGATTCAGTAGAGGAACTCGTACCTATCATAGTCGACGTGGAAACAGCTCTGGGAGAGATAGACCTGGATGAAAACGGCCGGCCAGATATCGTCAACATTTCCAGTAACCTGGACCAGGCAGGTGCCGTGGGCAATGAGACGATTATCAGGATTGACGGCCGGCCGGCGGTAAGCTTTAGCGGCGAGCTAGAAACGACAAACACCCTCGGTGTTCTGACCGAAGCGAAAGCGGTCCTGTCCGATCTAGAAAGCTTGCCGGCGAGCGCTGAAGTTACCGAGGGATTTGAGTCCGAGCAACAATCCCAAGGTTTCAGCCAGATGATAAAGGCGATTGGCTACTCGATCATTATCGTCTATGTGATTATGGCCCTGACCTTCCGTAGCTTCATCCACCCATTCACCATTTTGTTCAGCCTGCCCTTTGCGTTTACCGGGGCAGCCTTTGCCCTTTGGATATCAGATAGTGTTCTTGGTATCTCGGCCATGATTGGACTCATGATGTTGGTCGGGATCGTGGTTACGAATGCCATTGTTTTGCTGGAATTGGTTCAGCAACTGCGGGAACGGGGAGATGTGGCTTACGATGCCCTGGTCCGAGGCGGTAGGACAAGGTTGCGGCCGATCTGGATGACTGCCCTGGCCACAGCTTTGGCCTTGGTGCCACTAGCGATCAGCAAGGAAGGTGGCGCGCTCATCGCTTCCGAATTGGCCATTGTCGTAATCGGTGGCTTGTTGGTGAGTACCTTCCTCACCCTACTAATCGTGCCGGTGGTATATAGCCTGTTCGACTCTTTAGGTGGTCGATTGCGGCGGAAACCCAAAACGGAAGATTTAATTGAAGAAGGTTAGATCCGCCGATTATTAGAGTTTAGGCTCTGCAGTCCCATGCGGGACTGCAGAGCTTTTTTTAAATCAGTTATTGCGGAGCCACCAGACATAGCGCATAATATGTTTGTGTCCAGGCGAGAAAATCGAATAACAGGAGGAACGATAATGGCAAAGTCAAAGGTGGCTATCGCAACCGATAGTACGTCGTATATCCCCCCCGATTTAGTAGAACAATACAACATCCATGTTATCCCTGAAATCCTCAACTGGGAGGGCGAGACATATTTGGACGATATCGATATCAAGCCAACTGAGTTCTATCGCCGGCTAGGGACTGCCAAGGAGCTTCCGACAACCTCTCAACCATCGGCCGGTGAGTTCCTTGAATTCTTCAAAAAAATTGGGGAGAGTAGCGACAGTATCGTTGGTATCTTCATATCGGATGAGTTAAGCGGAACTCTGGATTCTGCGACAACTGCAAAAGAGATGCTCCCTGACTTTCCGATTGAAATCGTAGATTCCCGTTCTGCTTCAATGGGCCTGGGTTTTATGGTGCTCGCGGCCGCCCGTGCGGCCGAAGCGGGTCTCAGTCCTGTAGAAATTGCCCGGTTAGCTCGAGAAATGGTGCCAATCGTCAAAACAATTTTTGTTGTGGACACCTTGGAGTACCTGCATAAAGGGGGCCGCATTGGTGGCGCGCAAAGATTAATCGGCTCCGTACTTTCCATTAAACCTGTTCTCCACCTGGATGATGGCCGCATTGAGCCCTTAGCCAGCATTCGAACGAAGCGGAAGGCGATAGAGCGGGTCCTGGAAATTATTTCGGAGGATGTTGCTGGCAAAGGTCCTATGCATGCGGCTGTTATCCATGCGGCTGCTCCCGAAGCAGCGGCTGAATTTAAGGTACAGGTGAAGCAATCCCTAAATCCAGTCGAGTTACTTGTCGCCGAGCTCAGCCCGGTGGTGGGCACTCATACAGGACCAGGGCTGGTTGGCCTGGGCTACTATTGCGACCCAGTCTAATCGGAACTTGGCGTTAAGAATCATAATCATACTGGCCCAAAGCTTGATTCAGAGCATTTCCCGCCTGCGTTACCACTATCAGAGTATTTAGAGCGTCGCTGCAAAATTTTAAAGGCGAATTAATATTGGGGATCGTTCTGAACTGCTGAAAGCGAATGGCTCCTCCGTTAGATCCGGCATTTCCCCCTGGTCAACCGATTTATTGTATGATGCATCGTGGTAAAATATAGAACCTGTTTGCTCATTGTAGGAGGTGCGTCGACACCCTATGACAACCGGTTCATGTTGTAAGGCCTGGTGAAAGAATATGTTCCAGGGCAAGACCTGGCTACGTTACTCGCTATTATTCATCCCCATATTGTTCATCGGGGTATTTTTTTTCTATCCGTTGATTCGCATCATGGGGTTGAGCCTGACATCATCAGCCTTGGGCGAGATTCTTAGCAAACAATACTTTCTGAAGGTGATCTGGTTCACCTTTTGGCAAGCTACCTTATCTACCATCTTAACATTGATCGTTGGTTTGCCGGCCGCTTACATATTTGCCGGATACCGGTTCAGAGGCAAATCGTTGTTGCGCGCATTGGTAACGGTACCCTTCGTTTTACCAACAGTTGTCGTCGCTGCAGCTTTCCGGGTACTTTTCAACGCCCAAGGAATCCTCGGCCAACTTTTGTCCACCCTCTCGGGTAATGAACAGGCACCGAACCTACTAGAACAGACCATTCTTATTATCTTGCTTGCCCACATGTATTACAATATCGCGGTCGTCATCCGGTTGGTGGGCGGCTTTTGGTCGAACTTGGATCCGCGAATGAATGAGGCGGCGAGAGTGCTCGGTGCGTCTCCAGCCAGGGCTTTCCTCGAGGTAACCCTCCCCTTGTTGCGGACCTCTATCGCCAGTGCGAGCGCTCTTATCTTTCTATTCACCTTTACCAGTTATGGCGTGATCTTGATTCTGGGTGGGCCATCCTTCAGCACCATTGAGACCGAGATATACAGGCAATATGTCACCTTCCTAAACCCAAGTGTCGCTGGCGCCTTGGCCTTGCTCCAAATTTTATTCACCTTTGCCCTCATGTTTATCTATGCCCGATGGCAACGTCAGGCTGCCTTACCTCTGGATTTCCGGCCATCCCGGTCTACCTTACGCGTGCCAGAAACCTTTTTTCAGAAGTTAGTCGTTGGCGCAATGATCCTCGGGCTCACAGTGTTCATGTTAAGCCCGCTGCTGACCTTGGTCTGGCGCTCTTTCATCGATAGGTCAGGCAGCCTGACTCTGGCTTATTATCAGGCCCTTCCAGAGTTACGGAGAGGCAGTATCACCTATATCGCCCCGCTGACGGCCGTCCGGAATTCATTAGGGTACGCGATACTAACGATGCTCGTGGCCGGGTTTTTGGGTTTGACGAGTGCCTTATTGTTGGTCCGGCCGGGGCGCTGGCGAGGATGGCTCGAACCGATTTTTATGTTACCGCTAGGGGCGTCGGCGGTGACATTAGGCTTTGCCTATGTTATCACGATGGGCCGGCTCCGGACATCGCCGGTGTTGGTACTGATTGCCCACACCCTGGTCGCATTACCCTTCGTCGTGCGTAGCCTTTTGCCGGTGTTACAAGGAATTCGCCCCAATCTCCGGGAAGCGGCAACGGTATTAGGTGCTTCACCTATTAGAGTATGGCGCGAAGTAGATTTGCCGATTCTAGGTCGAGCGTTGCTTGTCGCAGCTGTCTTTGCTTTTACAATTAGTATGGGTGAGTTCGGCGCGACCAGTTTTATCATAAGACCCAACAGCGGATTTCTTACGATACCAATTGCAATACAACGTTACCTGAGCCAACCTGGGACGCTCAATTATGGGCAGGCATTGGCCATGAGCACAATCCTGATGGTCGTATGTGCCTCCGGTTTTATTGCTATCGAACGAATTCGTTATGACGACATCGGTGAATTCTAGACGAGTAGGCATCGAAGTGTTACTTGAGCTAAGCGGCATTGAACGATCATTTGACGGTCAGAATATTCTCAGACGAGTTTCGCTGTCAGTTGAACGGGGCGAGATAGTAGCTTTGTTGGGTCCGAGCGGTTGTGGCAAGACCACATTGCTGCGGATAATCGCCGGTTTGGAGAGTGCTGATGCCGGTCAGATTCTCCTTAACGGCCAAAACTTGAACAAGGTTCCAGTCCACAAGCGAGGATTTGGCCTTGTTTTTCAGGATTACGCGCTGTTTCCCCATAAGAGCGTCGCCGAGAATATTGCTTTTGGGTTGCGAATGTTGCGATGGGACCGGATCGATCAAGAGAATCGGGTAGGGCAGGTTCTACAGCTGGTTGGTTTGGCTGGGTTTGAAGATCGTCTTGTTTATGAGCTTTCGGGCGGCGAGCAACAGCGTGTTGCTCTGGCGCGATCACTCGCACCTTCTCCTCGCTTACTATTGCTAGACGAGCCCCTTGGCGCATTAGATCGCGCCTTGCGAGAACAACTTATGGGCGAGCTACGCATGATTCTCAAACAGGCCAGGAGTATAATGGCGGACCAAAACAATCCAGATGAACCGCCTTTAGACTTACCATCTCATTCACCAAGGCAGCCAGGCCATGGTATGACTTCGATTTATGTGACCCATGATCAGGAGGAGGCCTTCGCTGTTGCCGATAGGGTTATTATTATGAATGCGGGTCAGATTGAACAGGTAGGGACTCCAATTCAATTATTCCGAAATCCCGAAAGCCGGTTTGTGGCCAATTTTTTAGGTATGGACAATATGCTTGAGGCAACTTTATTACCTGGAGTGCCGGCCCGAGTGATGACGGAAATTGGTGAACTTACGCTGAGTCATTTGCCATCAAACGAGCCAGGTCAGGTGACTTTGCTGGTCCGGTCTGAAGCAGGCACGATCGTTCAGCATAAGGAATCTGAAGTAAACATCGTAACTGGTATGGTCCGCGATATCTCATTTCGTGGCCGGCACCAGCTGGTTACTATCTCATTTCCGACCCAAAGCGGACTGATACAGCTCCGTCTGACTTTCAGATCCTCAGTAATCTTTCCCATGGAACGCTCTGAAATCTCGATTAAACTGGATCCGGCAGAGTTACAATTATTAACCCGTTAGAATGGTGTAAGTTTGCTTGTGCGTCTGTTGCAGGCCAACAGAATGTGGTCGTATAATGCATCGATATTGTTGTCACCGCCAGTAATGGTAACTGAGCGAAACAAGGAAGAGAAAATTAAATGTCAATTTGGTGGACAATCGGCGCATTTATTCTGGTTTTGACGCCTATTATCCTGATTCATGAGCTTGGTCATTTTATTGCGGCCCGACTCTCTGGGATACGGGTCGACGAATTTGGCCTGGGTTTCCCACCGCGAGCCGTCAAACTGTTCAAACGGGGAGATACTCTTTATTCGCTCAACTGGATTCCAATTGGCGGCTTTGTCCGGCCGGCAGGTGAGGATGATCCAACGGTGCCCGGCGGCCTGGCAGGCGCTTCAAAGCGGGCCCGGTTATTTACGTTGTCGGCCGGTGCTGGGGCCAATTTCATCTTTGCACTGATCATTTTCTGGATCGCTTTTATGATCGGACCTCCTGAGTATGAAATCGCAATTCCAGAAGTGAGGCCCGGATCACCAGCCATGTCTGCCGGCATTCTGGTCGGTGATGTGATAATGGAGATGAACGGCCGTGCGGTTGATGGCTCCAATGTGATAATTGAAGAGATTACAGCGACGCCTGGCGAGCCGGTAAAAATGGTAGTTCGCAGGAATGGCGAAGAAATAACCGTCTTGGTAACCCCGCGGCTACCAGGTGAATATGACCCGGCATTAGAAGGCCCGACGGGAATCCGTCTCGAATCCGTAAGGACAGGTGAAAACGCCTCCGCTGGACCAATGGAATCACTACGAATGGCCGGCCAAACGATGTTTGATGTTATTTGGGGGACGCTCCGTGCACCACTGATGTTAATCCGGGGTGAAATCACGCCAAGTGAAGCACGACCTGTTAGCGTGGTAGGTCTTAGCCAGCTAGCCGGGCGGGCGGCTGAAGAGACGGCGACTCAGAGGGACTGGTTCCCGATTCTCTGGTTCGCGGCCGTGATCAGTGTTGCCTTAGGTTTTACCAATCTGCTGCCAATTCCAGCTTTGGATGGTGGGCGGATTACATTTGTTATTGTCGAAGCCATTCGGGGACGTCGGATCGAACCAGAAAGGGAGGGCATGGTTCACCTGGTTGGTATGCTGGTCTTGCTTGGTTTGATGGTGTTGATCATTATTCAGGATATTGTTAATCCAATCATCCCTTTCTAGAAGCATTGGCTTGATTGACAAGTGGGGAGTGATCTTGCCTCTCGAATTATGTGTTTTAATTGCCCGCAAGGGTGAATGGTACATAATAGTGATATAAAGAGAGTGAAATCAAACTGATAATTGCTGGGGCTATTGGTGGGATCAGTGAAAAAAGCAGAAGCCGTTAAAAGCTATTGACTGTCTGGAAGCAATTAATTGTGAGATTAGGGATAAGAAATGGATCCCTAGTCTTATTTTTTTGGTGATAATATGCGTGACAAAAAACAGGAAGCTCCAATAGAAATACGAGAGATATTGGAGGGCGACGCGTCGGTTCCTGTCCACCGTCTCTACCAACTTTCTGATATGACCCCTGGCGATATGGCTAAATTTGTCGATATCTGGCCCGATCTCGATGATGAGCGAAGGCGAGTTGTACTTCGCCACATGACTGACATCAGCGAAGAGGATTTCCTGGTCGATTACAGCGGAATATTCGCCCACTGCCTGGCAGATCCATATCCTCCGGTACGAGTCGCTGCCCTCGATGGTCTGTGGGATTCGGAACGCATCTCTTTAATATTGCCGATTCTTGATATGGCGAAAAATGATCCTGATTTGGAAGTTCGCCGGCAGGCGGCCGCGACTCTGGGGCACTATATCGTACTTGGCCAATGGGATGTAATCCCGCTCAAATACACGGAGCCAATTGTTGAAGGCCTGTTTTCAATTATTGATAACGATGCCAGTGATCCCCCCGTCCGACGGGCAGCCCTTGAATCGATCTCCGCCACTCCCCATGAAAAAGTTCACGGATTGATCGAAGAAGCATATGATAGCGGTGATATCAAAATGCAAATTTCTGCAGTTTTCGCAATGGGGCAATCTGCTGATACACGCTGGCTACCGATAATTCGGGATGAAATGCAGAGTCCGTATGAAGACATGCGTATCGAGGCAGTACGGGCGGCCGGCTCGATTGGAAAGAGTGAGCTTATCGCGGATGTGGCCGATCTCGTTACAGACGATGATTTGGAAGTCAGTTTGGCAGCGATCGCGGCGTTGGGGGAGATCGGCACAACAGAAGGACAAAAGATTTTGCTCGACCTGGCTGACGATCCCTACCTTGAGGATCTTCATTCGGCCATAGGTGAGGCCCTCGAACAATTGAGTTGGCTGGATGATGGTTTTGACTTCGACGGTCTAGATTGGAATGATGATTCGGATGATAGTAATTACGCAGAATTATAACCTGCTCGGCCAGTGAGCGATTTATTCAACGTATTCTTCCAAAATATCCTACCAATATTCACCGTCGCCGCGATGGGCTTCGCTTTACGTCTGGGTTTGGGAGTGGACAAACGGGCACTATCCAATTTGTCTTTTTACGTATTGTCTCCGGCCCTGGTCTTTTCCTCCCTTGTAACCACGCGTCTGGGCGGTGATGAACTGATCCAACTGGCGACTTTTGCCATCATTATGACCTTAAGCATGGGGCTTATCGCGTTTGGAGCAGGTAAACTGCTGAGGTTGCCTCGAATAGATATCTCAGCTCTTATCCTGGTCGTTATGATTGCCAATACCGGAAACTATGGATTAACTTTCAACGAACTTCGCTTCGGCAGTGAGGGTTTGGCTCGAGCAATCGTATATTGGGTTGTCAGTACAATGTTAGTTTTCACCCTGGGTGTGTTTGTGGCCTCTATGGGCCGGGCAAATTCCCGGGAATCTTTAAAACGCCTGGTCAAGTTGCCGGCCTTCTATGCAGTCATATTGTCGATTGTTGTCTATGCCTTCTCAATTTCTATCCCCGATCCATTGATGCGAGGTATTGAATTAGCCGGTTCGGGAGCAATTCCCGTGATGCTGATTGTGTTGGGCATGCAAATCGCAGATATTAGGGGTCTTGGCCGAGTTTGGCTAGCCGTACCGGCTTCAATTCTACGTTTATTAGTTGCCCCTTTGGTCGCGGTCCTGATCGCCAGTTTCTTAGGTTTGCAGGGATTAAGCAGGTCTACGGCCATAATTGAAGCAAGTATGCCCACGGCCGTTATTACAACGATTATGGCAACTGAATTCATGGTCAGACCAGCCTTGGTTACCAGCACCGTCGTCCTGACCACACTTCTCAGCGCTATCACGCTGCCGCTCGTTATTATCCTATTGGGATTATGATAGCCAACGTTTGCATTACCCACACGATCTCCGCCTTGCTGATGCGCGGCTAAACTTTGCCGGAATAACCCGCTTGTACTTTGCCAGTCTCGGCTTACTGCGGTCTTTCTGATAGTGTTAATCGTCGGCTTTCTCAAGTTGCCGGTCAAAGCCCAAGTTACACACCGAGTAGAGTTTCCCAGATTGTTGTACAGGCGGACTATGTTTTTTCAACTTGAAGCGACTGGAAATATTTCTGTTCCAGACAACATATTGTGTTCAAATTCTGGATGCGCCTGAAACGTCGTCAGGCGATGTGTCGAAATATGAGGGCGACAACAGACTGCCGCAATATAGTCTGGATCCAACCCAAATAAATTGAGGCATCCATGCTCGACTACCACCAGTTGGTGGCAGCTAAAAGATTTGGATAGGTCTACAACTTACTTGACAAGACCAAGGACTGATTATTATGACGATCAATTTGTTTGGCGGACGCGTGAAAAAGACAGCATCGCCATTCATCGGCTTGCTGATGTGTAAATATCCGCTAGGCTGGATATATTAATACAAGATCACGCAGTCCTGTTTGGTCTGAACATTTTTTACTTAAAGGATTTAGCCATCGATGAATAATATTGATCAAAATGGGAGCTCTTTTGGCGATCAAATCCAGGAAGGAACCCGCCTTTTACATCAAGGAAAAGCGCAAGAAGCGATCCCGTTTCTAAAGCAAGCGGTACAAATGCAGCCAGAGAATGTTGATGCTGTTATCAATCTGAGCGGGGCGCTCATTCTGGATCGTCAATTTCGACAGGCGATCGCCATTCTGGAACCGTTTAAGGATCTCCCTTCGAATAATGCCATGCTGTGGATCAATCTAGGAGCTGCCTATCTTGGTAATCCCGTTCTAGCCCGTGAATCAGATCAAAAGTCGGCCATCGAGGCTTTTGAACGTGCTCTGGAAATCGATCCATTAGCCCCAAGTGTGGCCTATAATATAGGTCTAGTTTACGAGGATAGAAAAGAATTCATGGAATCGGTCTTTTGGTTTGGGAAGGCTGTACAGGCAAACCCTCATGATGAACATGCCCAGCGGAAAATCAAGCGTCTAGAAGGGCTAATCAATTCTAACGATGATGTCCCTGGAACAAATGGCTAACCGGCTACCAATCTTACAAGAAGGTGACGATCTCATCCATTGATTTCTTGTTTATCCGGGGAACCATTGCCTCTTCGGAAGGAAATCCGACAACAAGTAGCAAGAACGGTCTTT
>Ga0307380_10010856_pt1 | contig 11437 bp, 8 predicted proteins | sample UN3MG_FD_202239 | JGI IMG/M metagenome (GOLD analysis project Ga0307380, IMG submission 202239) | Soil microbial communities from Risofladan, Vaasa, Finland - UN-3 | ecosystem: Environmental > Terrestrial > Soil > Coastal area > Acid sulfate soil | place: Finland: Risofladan, Vaasa | collected... | reverse complement strand
TCACCGATCGTCAGCATGGAGAATCCTTTCGTGTGGAGGCATGTTACACGAAAGATCCTCCCACAAAACCCCTTACCGCGCTAGCCCATCTTACCCAGAGTGCGCGCTGGCCCTGGGGTTTGGGAGGTCGTTGCCCGGCGTTTGCACGGTAGCCCAAACATTGGCGGGGTGGTCGAGAACCCAGCTTGAAACTTGCCGGTGTGCCGGGTATGGTATACATGGGTTCATCTATCCGGCGGCTGTGGCCTCCGTGTTCGCTACTGCGGGGCGTTGCCAGTGGACCAAGAAGCGAACAGCTCAGCGGAGAAATCCGAGGCACAGCAGAGGTTTCTGCTGCCGGCCACGGCCGCAGTCCACCAAGCCCGTCCCGCCCCTTTCTTTCGACCGTCGCGGATAGTCCTGGCCAAGGGAGCCAACACAAGCCGGTCGCGGCGTGGATTGGCCGATCGCATCTGTCGAGTCTACCCGGAGGCCGAGGTCGTCGAGGCTTTCGCCACACCGCACAATCGTATCGCCCTTGGCGAGTCGGACCCCTTGCGTCTCCACGGCCTGGGAAAGCGCACGTTGGTGCTCGCGGAGCACAACAGTGCCGTTCGTCACAGCGTGGAAGAAGGCAACACATGTCCCAACTACTGGCATTTTTCTCCGTACGGATTCTGTCCCTACGGCTGCGACTACTGCTACCTGGCGGGAACGCAAGGCGTCCGTTTCTCGCCGACGGTCAAGGTCTTCCTGAACCTCCCGGAGATACTGGGCGAAATCGACCGCATCACCAAGCGGATTGGCGAGCCCACGCCGTTCTATCTCGGCAAATTGCAGGACGGATTGGCGCTGGATCCTTTGACGGGCTACTCGCGCCGGCTGATTGTCTTCTTTGCCGAGCATAGGTACGCGAGGATGACGCTGCTCACGAAGAGCGCCAACGTCGAGAACTTGCTTGATTTGGACCACCGCGAGCACTCGATTCTCTCGTGGACCGTCAATCCACCGGAGATAGCCAGCACGTTCGAGCGAAACACACCACCGGTAGCCGACCGAATGGCGGCGATGCGCCGGTGCGCAGACGCCGGATACCCCGTTCGCGCCGTGGTCATGCCGATCGTGCCGTTGCCGAACTGGCAGGAGATCTACCGATCGTTTCTTCGGTCCTTGTTGGAGCAGGTCGGCATCTCCCGGATTACGCTCGGTTCGATCTGCTCCTATCCGCAGGCGATACGACTGATGGAAATGAAGCTCGGCAAAGACAACCCAATCTCGACGAACCTCGATGGTTCACGTCGCCAGTGCGCGGACGGCCGAGCACGGTTTCCGCAAGAGTCACGTGAGCGCACCTACCGTTTTCTACTCCGGACCATTCGTCAGATTCGCCCCCGGTTGGACATCGGTCTCTGCCTCGAAGCCCCTGCAACTCTCGACGCCCTCAAAATGCGCGAGAACGTGGGTCGCTGCAACTGTGTTCTCTGAGAGAGGGCCGACTCCGGTGACGGTCGTTATGGACAATCGCATCGCTCTTGCCAACGAGTTGCCTCGCCTGCTGGATCTTCGCAAGTCTCCTCCGCTATCTCGCTTGAGATGGTACGGCGCTAGGTCTCGGACTGCGCCAAACGGAGAGCGGGTGCGAGGCTTGAAGTGAGTGAGGCGCCAACCCTGCCGCCTGGGCAGCCCCCGCCCCGCGACCCCGCCCCAAGAACGCGAGAATCGGCCTTGGGGCCTGCTTTGGGAGAGGGAAGTCGCCAGTTCGAATCTGGCCGCCCCGACTTCGGAAAGGGATGGGTCCGCAGACGGCGAACCTATCCCTTTTCCCCTTCCCGTCCCCCGTTCGGCCGGGACGTGCTCCTCTCTCCCCTTCCACGCTTCCTCACCTGCCCCCGTATGCGCTACACGCCACGGAAAAGTCATTTCCGGACGATCGCGGCCGACCAACCTTCGGGAATGCGCAGTTCCGTGTATGTCTTGCCGTCGATCTCCAGAAGCGGCGCATCGTATTGGGCCACCTCGCGGCCCTCGTGGTTGAACACGTGGGTCTCGTGCCGGCAGGCGTCGCCGAAGCCGAACTGGCCGCTGCGGTTGGTCACGACGCGTTCTCTGCCGAGGACGAAACCCTCGTGCAGCTCGAGCGGCGTGATCGGATACATGGAGCGGGTGAGGTGGTGGTGCGTGGGCACCACGTTGAGGTCGTTGTACCAGTGATACACGCAGCCGAAGTCGAGCGCCGCCAGCATCGTCCCGTAGGCGTCCTCCTCGCTCCGTTCGGTGAGGTGATCGCCCAGCGCGATCGGGGAGTAGAGGTGCGCCCGGGTGCAGTTGGAGATGCTGCCCGTCTCGACGAAACAGGGGAACTCGAGGGCGGCCATCGCCCGGGTCCGCGGCACGCCGTTCCCCACCAGCGGGCCTCGCGTCATGATTCGCCGGGCGAGTGCCAGGCGCCACGGCTCGCTGAGCAGCGTGACGGAGGACTTCAGCCGGCGGATGGTCATCCGCTGGGGGTCGACGTCGCAGGAGACGCCGTCCCACGGCTCGCCGTAGTGGTACTGCCGGGCGCTGTACTCGTGCTCGTCCCAGTAGACGCCCTCGGCGCCGATCCCGTCCAGGATGACGTCGACGTTTCGGGCAATCGCCGGGCCGTACGAGTTCGACTCCGTGGGGAAGAACAGCCGCTGGTAGGGCATGCCGTAGTCGGCCTGCTTGCCGTCCGGCAGGAGGGTCCGCGAGTCGGCATATTGCTCGGGGGCTTCGTCAGTAGTGTCGAGGAAGCAATGGAAGTAAACGAGATTCTTCACTTCCTGGGCCAACCGGCGCCGCCGGGCGAACGCCTCCCGGTACACGTCGTGGTCGACCCGCTGAAACGCGGTCCCGTGGGCGTTGCGACCCTGATAGCGGCCGATCGAGGCACAGGCGTACGTCGCGTCTTTGAAGCGGAGGAAGTCGCGGACCTGCTCGTCGGTCCAGGCGGCCGTGTGGTGAGAGGCCCTCAGGAAGGCAAACGCCCCGGGGATGGTGAAGTTGGCGTCGACCAGGCGGCGGCAGGTGTTGATGAATCGCCAGTAGTCGGGCGCGTCACAGGGGACGATCGCCCATTCGGCCGTGTACGCCGCCTTGGGCTTTAGGGCAAGGTAGTTGTCGGCCAGCGCGACGGCCCCGTCCTCGGCAGAGCTGGTCACGTGGAGGCGGAACACGTCGTCCAGGGCGATCAGTCCTATGCCCGAGGTCGCGGTGGCGGCGAGTGACGTCGGGTTCGAGGAATCGGCAACACTGCCCGTGCCGCTCGGATGGATCAGGCCCGAGAGCCAGACTCGCGTCGACCGATCCCCGAGGCTCGCCGCGTGCCGGTGCATCACGGCGAGGTTCTCGGAGGTCAAGTTGGTGAACGTGTCGAACACCAGGATCGCCTCGGGACGCTGCTCGACGCGGCGCTCGTGCCGGAAGTAGGCGTTGCCGCCGTGGGTCCATTCGGGCTTGGGCGTCGAGAAGCGACTCTCGACGACGAACCGCTCCCCGGCAACGGCGACCTCGATCTTCGCCTCCGGCAGCTCGCGGGCCGTGTAGTCCGTCTCGAACGTCGCCCTCGGCTCGTATCGCGGCAAGGGACCGGTCGGCGCGGCGGCGGGGCCGGGAGGCGGCGGGGGCGGCTCGCGCAGCTCGAGCCTCGCTTCGGCAGCGACCAGCACCCGTTGGACCCGCGGGTCGGCCGCGTTTTGCACGACCAGCTCGTTTTCCCCGGGCCGCAGCAAGTCGGTCACGCGGAGCTCGAAGTCGCACGCCTTGACGCCTTCCTGAAGGCCGTAGTGCGGATGCTCGTCCGGACTGGCGAAGTCGGGGCTGTAGAACGTCATCATCCGGTCGCCGGCGGCCATCGAGTAGATCCGTCCCGCGCGGGACGCGACGCGGGCCGGCTTGTTCACCAGACGCCGTCCCTCCAGCCGTGTGCCGTTGAGATCGAGCCGCAGAGCGGGCGTGTGGCCGGCCACGTTGGGCGTGTCGAGCCGCGCTTTGAGGACGAGGACCGCGCCCCGGCCCTCGGACAGCGGCGGCGCGGTGAACCGGACCGTCTCGCTCGCCCCTTGATCCAGCTCCAGTTGGCTGAAGATGGCTACAGAGCGTGCGCACGGTTCATCGCGATCCGGCGCCGGGGCATCGTCGGCCCGGACTGCTCCGCACAGCAATACGCCACAAGCCACACAGAGAGCCGGTATCGCACGTCGCACGGGTGTTGCCCGGTTCATCGAACGTTCCTCCTTTGTCCAAAGCGAGCTTGCCGCCCTCGGCACTTCCTGCCACTTGTAGCACCAGGGCGGCCCAAGTGCAACTGCCCACTCGGCCGGGCCGTCGCGGTAGACGATCTCGATCGACCCGTAGGTCTCCAGCGGCTTGCCACTTGCGGCCGTGCCGCCGAGCAGGAAGAGCCGCTCGGCGCGGAAGCCGCAAGGGATCTCGCGAGCCCCCTGGTTGGGAATCAGGCTGTACACGGCTGCGCGACGGCGGAAGGGGATGCCCCCGGTGACCAACTCGCTGCGATCTTCCATCGGCCGGGCGACCACTTCCCAGTCCTTGGGCAAGCCTTCCCGGAAATCGACGCGCAGGGGCGCCCCCGCATCGATTCGGCCCACGCCAATCCAGGCGTAACCGCCCGCGGCAATCCGGGCGTGAACCTCGATGCGTACCTCGCGACCGCGGGACTCAGACCCAAGTGGTGGGCCGGCGCTGCGCAGCACCGTAGGTTGGCTCCGTCGGAATAGCTCTCGCGGGCTAGTAGGTCTAGCCCACCAACGTCGCGGCCAGCGACAAGCGGCTTGCCTTACGCAAGAGACGGGATATAATAATCGGAAAGATAAGGAATTCCGTCCACCCTGCGCGCATGTTGCGTTTCTCGGCTTATGATGCTCGAATTGGCGAAACAGTTTGCACAGCTCGTGAGTTGGTTGACGTGGCTGTCCGCCGCGCTGCTCAGTTCATGGAGCGGCGGTTCGGCGCTGCCCGAGCCTTCGTACGTCTGCCAATGCGCCGCCGATCAGGGAATCGCGAACTGCGTCCAGCCGTATAGGCTGATGCTTTCCAGGCCGGACGCTGTGGCATCGCCGGGAGAACCCGCCCTTGGGCGATTCCATCGAGACAGAACGATCAACGCTGCTCGGCTTGGGGGACAGCAGCGCGTCGGCGAGCCGTTCTTCCATGCCATGTGCAAGCATCCACGCTTCAAGCACCGCCCGGGTCCGCGACCGTGCGTCGGCGTTTCCCGGCAATTATGCAGCTCGGCGTCGTGTTTCGTCCGGCTCGTGCTGCATACGGTTCTTCACGGTCCGCGCTTCTTGATCTCGTCCGTTGATCGCTGCGTGGCGCTCCACGTCTTTCAATTCTAGGCATTCTGCTTATCGCGGCTGCGCATGGGGCGTGCGCAAATCGGCTTTGCTCTCGCGAGAGATTTCGGAGCCTTGCCGCGCACGGGGGAATCTCTTCGGTTGGACCGCTCGTAGAGCAACGGAGACAACGTCGTGAAAAGCAACGACTTCAAGACGTATAGGGAACGACTCTTGGGAATCCGGGCGCGCCTTCGCGGGGACGTGAATCGGATGAACGATCTGGCGTTTGTCGGAACGGCCCGGCTGAGCCGCATGCCGATTCATCCGGCGGAGATCGCCGGACAGCATCACGACGACGAGATGAACGTTCGGCTGATCGCGACGAAGGAGGAAATTCTGGCGGCAATCGAGGCGGCCCTCGAGAGCATCGAGGACGGAAGGTACGGCACATGCGCGGTGTGCGGCCGAAGGATCGCCCGCGCACGTCTCGATGCGATTCCTTATGCGACCGAGTGCGTGACATGTGCTTTAGAATGAGTTCGGGCGAGGCATTCTCGCGCAAGCCATGACGGCAAACCGGAGCCGTCGGCTGGGGAGGGTTTGGAGCCTGCAAGGAGGTGAAATCCATGCTTGTGACTTCGAAAAGGGGGCAAGAGCATGCTGAACGCCGAACGGTGACCGCGGCGGCACGAGAACGCCTCGCGCGGTGTGGCCGTCACGGCCTGACAGCCATTCGTTGTGAGCACCACGAGGGAGTGCTCTTTCTGAGGGGGCGTGTGCCGAGCTACTACCTGAAGCAGATGGCGCAAGAGGCCGTTCGCACCGTGGCCGGCGTGGAAGAAATTGTGAACTGCATCGAGGTCTCGGCCGTGGCGCGTAGCGGCGCGCCGTGAGAAAGAATCGTCGAAGGCTCGGAGGGCACAGGATTCGCGCGGTGCTCGGGCAGGACTCGCTTCTCGCGGCGATCCGGGCGGACGACTGTTTGCCGGCTGCACCGCCGTCGTGACCACCGAGAGATGACTGCCGCCCATCGAACTCGCATGAGGGAGCCCCAGAACATGAATCGCCGAAGTCTCACCATTTCGAGCATCGATCGCGACCGCCTCGAACTCTTGGTCCGCGACGCAGTCGCAGGCGGCGGCACCCCGCGCGACCGGCTTTGCGCGCTGAAGAGCAAGCTGGATGACGCGGAAGTCCTGCAGCCGGAGAAGATGCCTCGCGACGTGGTCACCATGAACTCCACGGTGCGCCTGCGCGACATGGATACGGGCGAGATCGAGACCTATACGCTGGTCTATCCCGCCTTCGGCAACATCGCGGAGGGATGCCTGTCTGTCCTCACGCCGTTAGGCAGCGCCATTCTTGGCCATCGCAAGGGCGATGTCCCCGAATCGGAAACCCCGTTCGCAACCAGCCGGATGCAGATTGAGGATTTGGAATTCCAGCCCGAAAGCGGCGGCCAGTATGACGTGTGACTGGACGGCCGATCCCAAGTATGCCCATCTCGACTTCGAGGACTGCACGCTGATGGGCTACCAGGTCTTCGGCACGGGCGACAAAGAGGGGCAGATCTCCTGCACGACGAAGGGCAAAGTGAGGGCCTACGTCCAATTCCAGCAGCCGGTGCCCGAGGGGTTCGAGCGGCTCGGCCTCTGGCCCGTCGAGGCGTTCGATGCCCTCCGGCCGCCGAAGCCCGGACCGCCGGAAGCGGCGTCGAGGCCCAGCTTTCGATGATGCACGGCGCGAGCCACCGGTGCCGCCTGGCCGCTGTCGACTAAGCTGGGCAAGAAGAAACCTGCACGGTCGGATGCACGGTCGGGTGCCACTGGCGTCTCGCCAGTGCACGGGCAAGATGCCCGTGGCACCCTACTGCACCGTGGAATCCATAATCCCTCCCGTTTAGCCTTTGCTGCGCACGTCGTAGCAGTAGAGGTGGGTGTCGTATCTGACGTAGAGTCGACCGCCGATGACCACCGGGTGGGCCCAACTGGGTCCTTCGCCCTGGACGCTGAAGCTCCCCTTCATCGCGAGGCCGTCCGGGGAGCAGGTCGCCAGGCCGACCTGCCCGCCCTTCTCGCCGAACAGGTAGAGCATTCCGTCGGCATAGCAGACCGACCCCTTGCCCACGGCCCTTTCCTCCCACTTCTTCGCGCCGGTCCGGAGATCCAGACAGACCCAGCCGTTGTTGTGGTTGCCGTAGATGTGGCCCTCGTGGACGATATAGCCGCCGTGATGGCAGACCATGTCCTTGGTTGTCCAGGCCTCCTCGGCGGAGACCCGGCCGCGGTTGACGGCGACCTTCATGCAAATGCCCCCTTTGCCGTATCCGTTGGCCCAGAAGACGTATCCGTCGGAGAAGACGGGCGTGGGGCAGTTGGCGGTATTGCGGGCGCTGAACGGGTTGGACCATAGCGGGCGACCGCTCTTGGGGTCGACGCAGACGATGCCTTCCTGCGTGCCGTTGACGATCATCGGCACGCCTTCGCAGGTGAACGCATAGCACGAGCTGTATTGGGCCCCCGCCTTGAACCCCTGGCTGGCCCAAACGGGCTTGCCGCTGGTCTTGTCCAGGGCGACGATACAGTTCTCTCCCCCGGGCGTGACGATCGCCAGGTTGTCGTAAATCAGGACCGACTCGGCATAACCCCAATTCGGCGTGCTGCCGCCGAACTCGCTCAATTGCCGGGCCCATTTGAGCCGGCCCGACCTCGCGTCGTAGCAGCCGACCAGCCCGGGGCCGGAGACGAGGTAGAGGTTCCCCCCGTCGATCATCGGCGCGGATCGCGCGCCGGGATGGTTCTTGGTCCAGGCGGCGTCGACGTCGGTCTTCCATTGAGGCCGGCCGTCAAGGTCGAAGGCGAAGAGGATCAATCGTCCGTCGAGGTCGCCGGTGATGTACACCAGCCCTCCGCTGACGGCCACGCTGGAGAACCCGTTGCCGATCGAATCGACTTGCCACACCAGTCCGGGGCCCCCGGCGGGCCATTGTTTGAGCAAGCCCTGGTCGGGGGATTTCCCGTCCCGCTCGCGACCGCGCCAGCCCGGCCACTCGTCGCCGGGCGCCGTGGCGGCGCTCGTCGCCGACTGCGGCCCCTTCTCCATGGTCTTCCTGCGAGCAAGCTCCTGCCGGATGTAGCGTTGATCGGCCCTGCTCAATTTGCTGACGGAAACGGCAATGATCCGTCCGTCCCTCTGCCTCAGATGGACCTTGCCGTCGGCATACTCGACCATCGCGGCTTCCGTCTGATAGCTGCCCGTGGAATCACTCCACGCTCTCAGCGGCGAGTCGTCCTCCGCAGTGGCCGTAAGGGGCAGTTCGGCCGGGTAGGCAAACGCGTTGGCGAGAAGCAACGCGACCGAGAGCAACAACGTCTGATTCGCCTTCGCAACCACGTGGCATACTCCCTGTATGTTGCATTTTGACACTAGTATGACATAACTATTACGCGGCTCTTCACTTCCGGCCCCATTCCCATCGGCCGGTCTTCTGTTTGACGCCTTGACAGTCGGCCTTCGTCGGCCTGACCGTGGGCGCACGTCCCACGTGGTGGAGTCTAATCAAGCCCGCCCACCGAGTCAACAAGCGCGTGCCGACGTGGCTGGCCGCCGTTCCGGCTACTCGGGGAGGACCGCCGGCTCGGGCTCCGCCGCGGTCGATTCCGCGTGTCGCTTGTGCAAGTGCCGCAACTCGAAGGCGAGCCAGATTCCGGTCAGGATCGAGGAGCCCAGATCGGCGGTCGGCATGGCCGCCCAGACGCCGTCGAGCCCGAAGAAGTGGGGCAAGATCAGCACCGCCGGGATCAGCAGAAGCACCTGTCGCGAAAGGCTCAGAAACATCGCCTGCTTGGGCTTGCCGACCGCCTGGAAATAGCTGGCGCTGACGATCTGGAACCCGACGATCGGGAGCATCGCCAGGCAGATGCGAATCGCATGGGTTCCCAGTTGCACCAGCGCCGCGTCCTCCCGATTGAACAGCCAGATCACCTGGGCGGGAAAGAGCGTCACGACGAGGAACCCCGCGCAAGTGATCCCGGAGGCGGCGAGGATGGCGGTCTGAAGCGTCCTCTTCACGCGGTCGAACATCAGGGCCCCGCAGTTGTAGCCGATGATCGGCTGCGCCCCCTGATTGATGCCGAAGATCGGCATGGCGATGAACAGGACGACGGCGTAGATGATGCCCATCACCGAGATCGCCAAATCGCCCCCGTAGACGCGAAGCTGATTGTTGAGGATGGCGTTCAAGATGCTGGCGGCGATCTGCATCGCAAACGGGGGAGAGCCGATGGCAAGAATCGAAGCACAGATCGGCCACCGCAAGCGGAGATTCCTCACCTGAAGCTTCAGCAGGCTCCTGCCTCCCAGGAAGTAGCTGACCACCCAGACGGCAGACACCGCCTGCGCGATGATGGTAGCCGCTGCCGCTCCCCGCATCCCCCAGCCGAATCCGAACAGGAAGATGGGATCCAGGACCATGTTCAATAGTGCCCCGATCAGCATGGTGACCATGGCGATCCGGGGATTGCCTTCGCCGCGGATCACGGCGTTGAGCCCAAACCCGACCGACTGAAAGACGGAGCCCAGAACGACAATCTGGAGGTAGTCTCGGGCGTAGGGGAGAATCTGCTCGCTCGCGCCGAACAGCTTCAGCAGCGGGCTGAGAAGCGCCAGCCCGATCGCGGTCAGCAGGACGGACACGCCGACCAGCAGGACGGCGGCGTTGCCCAGCACCTTTTCGGCCTCATCCTTCTTCTGCTCTCCGAGCCGGATCGAGACGAGCGCCGTGGCCCCGAAGCCGATCAACATGCCGAACGCCAAGAGGATCAGCATGAACGGGAAGGAGACGGTGATCCCCGCGATCCCCATCGCCCCGACCGCCCGGCCAACGAAGATCCGATCCACGATGTTGTAGAGGGCCTGCGCCAGCATCCCCACGACGGCCGGGGCGGAGAACGTCAGCAGAAGGCGGGGGATGCTTCCCTCGCCCATTCTCTTCGAGCGATCCATAGCTGCTTGATGCCGTACCGGGTCCGGTGTCTCAATCCATCGAAGATGACCTGCTCAATGATCGTCCGCAACGCCAAGTCGCTAAAACGGTGCACTCAATGACCGAGCGTGATTCGGTGACACAACCGCCGGAAATCGAAGAAACAGGCCACAAACGCCGGGTTTCGAGCACCGTGTGTGCCATCGCTGCCAGCACGATTCGTAGCTTCTCCTCCGCCGTCCACTTCCGTCGCTTCTTTCCCCTCATCGGTCATCCTCCTTTCTCCAAGGATCTTACACCCTCCGGAGGAGATCGTCACCTAACCTTGCCCAGGTCCCACTTCGCTAGAATCACTACATACTCGTCCGGGTATGGGTAAGCGCCCATCAGGGCCATGGTTGATGAGGGTGGGAACAGCACCGCCTGATCACGGCGTTGCTCCAAGATGGATTCCGTGACGAGCCGCCCTTATGCGGTGAGGACGAAAACATCGACGCTGTACTCGATCCCGTGGACATGGTGCATGTTCTCGATGCGGACAGCTCGCGGACGTTGGCAATCGAAGAAGTGAGGTGGCCATTCACGGCTTCCGGGTGAAATGGGGGTTCCGGACAATCAACGGGTCGTCGGATCTCGAAACGGGTCGCTGGGGAAGAGGGTCTGAGCGTGGAGACGACGAGGAATCGCAATCAGTCCGGGGAACGTGAATGAGCGCGACTCACGGCGGCATCGCCAAGAGCGACGGCGGGGTATGGCCGCAGAAGTGCGCGACGATCGACCGGTAGAGGAACGGGAACGCCGACCGGCCTCGTTGCACGCGGGTGGCCGGCACGGGCAAGATGCGTTCGCACCAGCGTCGCCCACGCTCTCCGCGCGTGCCCTGCGTGATCTTGCGGTCGATGGCCACAAACCGCATCCGCTGCTCCATTGCATGATTGGTCGGCTCCACCCCCGGCGCCTTGAGGAAGGTGAAGTAATACGGGCCGTCCCGGCGCCTTGAAGAAGGTGAAGTAATACGGGCCGTGGTCACCGAACCGCTCGGCGATGTTCTGCGCTTCGCTCCGTTGCGGCGCACGCCGCGCCCGCTGCGACCGCCGCGCCCGCTGCGACCGCTGCGACACGGCCCTCCGGGCGCGATCGGCCGCACGTCGCCACT
>Ga0307380_10010855_pt1 | contig 11437 bp, 7 predicted proteins | sample UN3MG_FD_202239 | JGI IMG/M metagenome (GOLD analysis project Ga0307380, IMG submission 202239) | Soil microbial communities from Risofladan, Vaasa, Finland - UN-3 | ecosystem: Environmental > Terrestrial > Soil > Coastal area > Acid sulfate soil | place: Finland: Risofladan, Vaasa | collected... | reverse complement strand
CGCAGCTCGTCCGGCCAGCGTTCGTAGAGCAAGTCGATCTCGTGCTGATCGGCATCCGGGCGCCGCGTCTGAGATTCGAAGTGGAACAGCGTCGAGTGGGCACTCCAGATGATCCGCCGACCGGTCGCACGGACGCGAAGGCAGTAGTCGAGGTCGTTGAACGCGATGCGGAACTCCTCGGGAAGCCCACCGAGCTCGTCGAACACCCGGCGCGGGGTCAGTAAGCACGCGCCGGTGACGGCGCTGACCTCACGATCAATTTCGAGGAGGCCGAATGGACCGGGGTCGTCGCCGCCGAAGCCGTGGAAGATGTGCAGCGGCTGCTCGTTGAGCAGCAGCCCGCCGTGCTGCAGGGTCCCGTCGGCATAGAGCAGCCGGGCACCGACCACTCCAACACTGGGTTCGGCGAGGAAGCCGACCATGGTGTCCAGCCAGTCGGCCTGCTCGACGAGTGTGTCGTCGTTGAGGAACAGGAGCACATCGCCCGTCGAGGCCGCAGCACCCTCATTGCAGCGTTGGGAGAAGTTGAACTCGCCGCTCGCCCGGACAACCATGCACTCGAGCAGGTCGAGGTCGTCCAACACCTCACCCGGTGTCCCAGGGTCGGCGACGACGATGATCTCGAAGCTCGGGTAGGTCGTGACGTCGAGCACTGAGCGAACCGCGCCCAACACCAACGGACGTTCGACGCCCCACACGGGACGAGCCGTGCCGACCGTGGGGATCACGATGCTCACCATCGGAGGGTCCGCAAGCCGACGACGCGAGCGATAGTGACCCGGCGTCTCGAGTTGTTCGACGGCACCGTCGATCCCCAGGCGCGCGAGGTGTTCCTCCACCGCCCGACGGCCCGCTTCACGGGCATACGGCTTCGCATCGGCATCGCCGGCTGCGGATCCCGGTGTGATGCACCAGTGATAGAGCACCGATGGGATGTGGTGGACGGTGCGGGCACGTTCGGTGACGCGCAGGATCAGGTCGTGGTCCTGCGAACCGTCGAAGCCGTCACGGAAGCCACCCACCTCGGCCACCAGTGACCTTCGCAGCACCGAGAGATGCGTGCAGTAGTTCTGCGAGCGGAGACGCTCGGGCGACCAGTCGGGCTTGAAGAACGTGTCGTAGACGCTTCCGTCCGGCGCCAGTTTGTCCTCGTCGGTGTACAGGTAGTCGATCGTCGGATCGGCATCGAGCGCGGCGGCCACGACCTCCAGGGCATTCGGCTCGATCCGGTCGTCGTGATCGACGAGCACCACGAACTCACCGACCGACATCTCCAACGCCGCATTCGAGGCAGCGACGATCCCGCCGGCCTCCGCCCGCTCGACGAGACGGATCCGGACGTCGCCCTCGACTCGTGAGCGCAGCTCGCTGAGCACCTCGACCCGCTGTGAGCCGTCGTCGACGAGGCACAGCTCCCAATCGGTGATGGTCTGCGCAGCAATCGAGTCCAGACAGGCCCGCAGTAGGTCGAGTGGCGGATCGTGGACCGGTGTGCAGATCGAAAACCGCGGGACGCCCCCGGCCTTCACGATCGGCGGGCCTTCGCCAACACCCGCTCGAGCCGCGACTGCCAGAGCTGACGGCGGGCCGTACGCCGCCACATCATCAGTTCGAGGCGCTTGACCTGGCCGCGAAGTTCACCGAGTTGCATCTCGACTTCGCGCACGCGATCGACCGCCGAGTCACGCTCGGCGCGCAGCCGCTCGACGTCGTCCGCCGTCCCGGTCATCGGTGCCACCTGGCCGGTAGTGTCGGCCGTCGACCGGCCCTCGGTCGGCACCACCCATGCGCATCGCCTACGTCACCGCTCACCTGCCGCCCGACTTCACCAGCGGCGCCACACTGTTGGTCGAGCGTCTCGCCCACGAGGCAGTTGCCCTCGGCCACGAGGTCGAGGTGCTGTCCGGAGCGATCAACCAAGGCCTCGTCGATGGCGAGGTCCGCCGCGACCCGCCGACCGCCGCACGAGGCTTTTCGGTCCGTTGGATCGGCACCTCCGAACGCATCGATCAGGACGACGACGGCAACTGGGACAACCCGGCCGCAGCCGCTGCGGCGCGCGAGTGGTTGCGGGAGTTCCGCCCGGACGTCATCCACATGCATACGTTGCAGACTCTAGGTGTCGGCGTGGTCGAGGAGGCGGTGGCCTCGGGGATCCGAACCGTGGTGACCATGCACGATCTGTGGTGGTGGTGTGCTCGGTTGTTCCTCGTCGACACCGAACTCCGCCCGTGCCCGCTCGTCACCGACGTGAACACCTGTGCGTGCGCTCGCAACGCAGTGTGGCGGTCCGAGCGGGCCGCCCGACTGCGCCGAGCCCTCGACGGCGTCGACCGGATCCTCGCGCCGTCGAGCGCGCTGCGCGACGTGATCGTGGCAAACGGGGTGGACCCGGACCGGGTCACCGTCGACGAGAACCACGTGGTCGAGTCGCTCGACGCCGTCGGTTCACCGACTCCATCACCGACGCAGCCGGTGAGGTTCCTGTACATGGGCGCCGACAGCCCATTGAAGGGAGCGGGCGTGTTGCGCCAGGCGATGACCCTGGCCGACGACGTCGACGGCTGGGTGCTCGACGCCTACGGGCTCGCCCGGACCGACGATCTCCCGGCCCAGTGCCGCGTGCACCCTGCGTTCGACCCGGTCTCACTCCCTGCGATCCTCGGTCGGGCCGATGCACTGGTGATCCCGTCGATCGCACGTGAGAGCTTCTCGATCGCCGCCCGCGAAGCACTCTCGGCCGGCTTGGCGGTCATCACCTCTGACTGCCTGGGCCCCGAGGAGGTCGTCGTCGATGGTCACAACGGGCTCCTGGTGCCCACCGGAGATTCGCAAGCGCTCGCTGACGCCCTGCGGATGCTGGCGAACGACCGGACGCTGCTCGGCCGGCTGCGCGCCAACGCCCGATCCGAGCCGCCCGCACTGCGCTCGGCGCTCGAGCAGGCCAACGGTCTGCTCCCGATCTATGCGGGCCCGGTGGCATCGGTCAGACCACATGAGCCTCGACGCGTGGCGTTCGTCGTCGGCGCCGACGGCGCCATGGCCCGTTATCGGGTACACCACCCCTGCGAGGCGCTCGCCCTACGTTCGGGGCGCGCCCCCGCCGTGGCCCACTACCTCGACCCGGAACTCGCCCGGGCCACGACCGGTGCTGACGTCGTGGTGCTGCAACGCGTGCCGGCAACCGTGCAGATCCTCGAGTTGATCGACACCTGGCACGCCGCGGGCGCGCTCGTGGTGTTCGACACCGACGACCTGATCTTCGATCCCGAGCTGGCGACCGCGATCCCCACGGTGATGGCCATGCCAGCGCCGGCCCGCGAGCGGTATCTCGAGGGCGTCCGGCGATATCGCACCACGCTCGAAGCGTGCGATGGCGCACTCGTGTCGACACCAACGATCGCCGAACACGTCCGCTCGCTCACCGGCCTGCCAGCCGTGGTCGTACCCAATGGGCTGGGGCTCGTCGAACTCCGACTGGCCGAGACGGCCAACCGCCGACGAGCGTCGCGACGCGCCGAGCGGGTCCGCATCGCATACCTGAGCGGATCGGACAGCCATCAGCCTGACATGAACATGGTCAGCGGCCCCATCGCTGCGATCCTCGACCGCCACGCCCGGGTCGAGTTCGTGGTGGTCGGACCGGTCGAGCCGGGCCCCGAATTGGTCCGCTTCGGTCCGCGCGTGTCGTCGGTCGGGTTCCAGTCGTGGCATACATTGCCGGCGCTGCTGTCGGACGTCGACATCAATGTCGTGCCACTGGTGCTGCCCTCACAGTTCAACGAGGCCAAGAGCGCCGTGAAATGGCTCGAAGCGGCGGCGATGAGCGTTCCTTCGGTGGCGTCGGCGTCGCAGCCCTTCGTCGACACGATCGACGATGGCATGACGGGTCGGTTGGCGATGACGCCCGACGATTGGGTCGAGGCACTCGACGAGCTCGTCGACGACGACGTCGGCCGTGCCCGCATCGGGTCGGCAGCTCGACGTCGAGCCGAGGTGCATCACGGCCCACACATCACGGCATTCGCCTACGACGCGGGGTTGGCGGCGCTTGCCGAGCAACGCAGCCAACGTCCCGGCATCTCGTCGTGGACGCCCGTTGCCCCTGACGAGCGTGCGCCGTCAGCGCCCCCGCTCGACGCCTACGACGTCGACCTCGCTGTCGATCGTCGCTCCGGCGCTCGACGGTTCCGGCGGTGGGCCGCTCGACGACTGCGACGTTGACACCACGACGATCGCACCGAGCATCGCCACGGCAAGTTGGCCACCGACCCACAGGGTCTCCGCCAGGTTCTCCATGATCACGAACACCAACGCCGCAAGCGGCCAAGCTGCGAGGAGCCCCACACCGGTCAGGGCGCGTCGTCCAGCCGCGATCCAGGCGAGCGCGAACAGCGCTACGGCCAGCCCGAAGCCCACGATGCCCGCACCGAGCAGCAACTCGACGAACGAGTTGTGGGTGGACCCGAGCACCTCACCACGCGCTGCGAGTTGGGCGGCAGCGAATTCGGGATCGAACCACGCTCCCAAGTAGCCCTGGCCGACGATCGGCTGTTTCCAGAACCAGTCGATCGCGACGTCCCACGCCTCGGTCCTTCCCGTGAGCGTGCTCGACCGGCCCACAGCGGACAACCACGAGCTCCGTGTCGCCCAGGCAACCGTGGCGACCGCGACCAGGCCCACGCCGACCACCGCGGACACACGACCCGCATCGGTGGGCCATCGCCCGACGGGACCGACGATGCGCCGGCCGAGAATCGCCGACCCGGCGACCGCCAGACCGACCACCAACCCGACGAGCGGCGTCAGCGCCCCGGCCCCGATGATCAGCCAGAGGTCGGCGACAATGGCGGCCGTCAGCACGCCGAAGGCGATCCATCGGTGCTGATGCCGGGCCAGTTGCAGCGCGGCGACGAACGACAGGAAGATGCCGACGGCGGCGACCAGCGCGAGCGAGTTCGGGTTGAAGTAGACGCCGGCGAACTCGCCGCCTCGGTCCTGAGAACCCGGCTGCACCGTGACGATGACCACCGCACTCCAAGCGAGACCCAGTTGGATGCCGATCCAGGAGCCGACGACGAGTGTTCGTTCCGTCACCGCAGCCGCCGCACCCATGCCGGCGGCCAAGGTCACCCCGACCATCAGCGACTCACGCAAGGTCGTCGACGCATCCGGCGACCACAGCGCCCCGAACGCCATCCAGGCGACCAGTGCGAGGGCCACGACGCCCATGCGCGGATCGACTCGCCGCCACCGACCGTCGGTCGCCAGTGCCACGATCGCCACGGCGCCGACCAGCACCTGAACTGCGACGACAGCGACGTCGGCGGCCAACGGATCGCTGAAGGCCCACCACGTGCGAACTCGATACAGCGGGCCGGTCGTGAGAACGAGCGCGCCGAGGGCCACGACGCTCCCCACCGCAAATGTGCGGCGCGACGGCAGTTCCATCGTGGCAACGCTAGTTGGCACGACGTTCGGAGCCGATGCGCTCGCGAACCGTGTTCAGCCGCAGCTTGAGCAGCGAAATCGACGCTCCTCGGCGTCCGGTGATCCAGCGCAGTGGTGCTGTCAGCTTCCAGTACCGGGATCGCTCGAACGCCTCGACCTGCGCCATGGCCGCGTCGTACGCCGCCGACATCGCTGCCGCGTCTTCGCGCAGCCTGGCCATCGGTTCGATCGATCCCGCCGGCAGCAACGTCGGTGTCATGTCCAGCCGGTTGCGGATCGCGTATGCGGTTTCGAGCCACACCGCTTCATCGATGCTCTTCGTCGATCCCCACCCGTCGGTGAATCGGCGGTAGACGCTGGTGAACGCCGAACGGTTGCTGACGCCCAACAGGCCTGCGGCTCGCACCAGAAACTCCCAGTCTTCGAGCACGGGGAGTTCGTCGTCGAATCGGAGTCGGAACGCGCGTACAGCTCCCATCGGGACCGCCCACGAGCAGATCGGCGACTGGTTGAACTGACGATGCTGCACCAGGTCGAACTCAGGGTTGTACGGGGCGCTGAAACCCTCGATGGGAGCGAAGTCGATCAGTCCGTCCGGCGTGCTGGCATGCTCCTGGGCGACGCACTGTGCCCGCACCACCGTGCCGGGCGCTCGCACGGCAGCCGCCCGGAACTCCTCGATCCAGTTGGCGGTGACGACGTCGTCGTCGTCGAGGAAGGCAAGGTATCGCCCGCTCGCCATCTCGAGGCCGGCATTCAGCGGTGCCGACCGTCCCCCGCTCGGGATTCGAAGGACGACGATCTGGCGTCGGAATGCCGATCCGTACCGAGCGACTCGGGCCTCGACCGAGGTCACCACATCGTCGTCGTCGCTGTGGACTGCGACGATCACCTCGACGTCGCGGTCGGTCTGCGCGGCAAGGCAGGTGAGCGCGTCGTCGATCGAGGCGCGCCCGCCTTGGGTCCGCACCAGCACCGAACAGAACGGCTGTGTCCTCGCGGACGACCCCGGATCAGGCGTCGACTCCGTCGGCGTGACGCCCTCGAAGCGGTAGGCCCGGACGAACTGGTAGGTGTCGCGATGGTCATCGGGCAGTGCCCGCAGCGCCTCGGTGAACTGGCGAAGCGTCGTCGCCCTGGAGACCGCCGGGTGATCGAGCGGGAACTCCTGCTCCGTCACCGTCATCTGTTTGTCCCGGCGGTCGAGTTCGACAAAGCCACTGGCTCGGGCGATTCGCTCGAGGTGATCGCCGTCGAAGAACGTGACGTGAGTCGAGTCGAGCAGGCCAGTCGACGTGGTGTCCCAACGGCCGAGCAGGAGCTTCGAGGCGATGTCGATGTGGGTGACGTTCGGAATGCTGACGACGAGACGAGCGCCACCGAGACGTTCCAGGAGCCGACCGAGGTCAGCGAAGACGCGGGCCGGGTCGACGAGGTGTTCGATCACGTCGAGCATCGCCACCGCCGCGACGGGTCGACCCCCAACGAGTTCGACCAGACGATCGTGGACCGCATCGGTGTCGGGGTCGGCGAGATCGATCAGATGGACGTCGAGTCCTTGCGCCTGGCACCGATCGACCGAGCCCGGGTCGAGCTCGACACCGAGATATTCGCGTTCGAGTTCGGCGAACGGCTGAGCGAAGGTGCCTTCACCGCAACCGAGGTCGAGGACGAGCCCGGGGCCGCACGTGTCATCGAGCATGCGAGCGGCGATGCCGTAGGTCGAATCCCACGAGAAGTCGAAGCTGTAGCGGCTCATGTCACGTACCGGAACCGGTGAACGGCGTACTCGCCGTCGACGAACTCGGCGACACGTTCGGCCCCTGGCACGAGCGCGGGTACGTCGCCCTCGGCAACACGACGCCGGAACTCCGACGCAGCCGCGCGATGACCCGGACTGCCGTGGGTGTCGATCCACGTGAGCGTCTCGGCTTCGATGTCCGAGCGCCCATACCGGCGCGTCATCCACAGCCGAGCGAGCGTGCCCGAGGTGATCTCGAACTCGGAGATGGCGACCCCAGCGCCGACCGTGATGCGCTTGTCATGGAACACCGCCGCACGCGGGGCGTGACACACCCGCCACCCGGAGAGGCGCAGACGCCACGAGATGTCGACGTCGTCGCAGTACATCGGGAAGAAGTGCGAGTCGAATCCATCGACGGCATCGAAGGCCTGCCGGCGAAACATGAAGCAACTCCCGCTCCCCCACGATGTGTCTGCGGTGACCGGATCGTGGTCCTTCGGGTGTTCGATCGGTATCTGGCGGCCGTCGACAGCACCCACTCCGTCGCCCGCCAGCGTGGCGAGGAGTTCGACCGCGCACTGTGGCGACGGATACGTGTCTGGGTTCAACACCCAGATGACGTCGTCGTTTCGCCGCGCGGCGAGGGCATTGGAACCCCCGCCCGACCCGAGGTTCTCGCCGAACGCCACAGTGGCAACATGGTCGGCCACTCCGTCGAGCTCGGCTGCGAGCGCCGAGTGGAGCGACTCGATCGATGCCGGGTCACCACAGTCGCCGAACTCCACAGACACCTGTTCGACGCCGGCCTCTCGAGCCTGCGCCATCGTGGCGGCGATCCCCTCGGCCAGCCGGATCAACTGCTGCGGATCGTTGTGGTACGTCACGATCTGGACGCCGACGCTTGGAAACATGGCGCCATGACGCTACCCGTCCGAGTCGGCGTCGGTTCGGACACTCGGCCGCGACATGGCGATGTGGCCCGACCGGCACCGAACTCACCGATACGCTCACATCGGTGCCCGCAGCGACTCGCGCTCAGACGGCGGCGACGCCGCGTCCGTTCCCGCCGGCGGTCGAGCGCGCCGCTGCGAGCGTCAGCAAACCGATGTCCTGGTTGTGGACGAAGGGGTTTCGCTTCCTCGTCGTGCTCGACGCCGTCGCGCTGTATTCGCTGATGGTGATCATCAGCTTCGTTCGGTTCGGGTTCAGTTTCGACTGGGACACGTATGCGCTGTCGCGATACTTCGTCGGGTTCGCGATCGCGACGCTGATCCACCTGATCGTGAACTACTTCACCGGGCTCTACGAGCGCGAACCTCGTCTCGGCGTGCGGCCGTGGCTGCCCCGCGCACTCCTGGCGACCGCCATCGGCGTGGCGGTCCAAGGGCTGGCATTCGTGCTCCTCGACCGGTACCTGATGCCTCGACTCAACCTGGCGGTGTTCTTCGCGCTCGCCTCGTTTGTGTTGGTCGCCAATCGACAGCTCAGCCGCACGCTTGCCCGTCGGCGCCAAGGTGCGCCGCGTGTGGTGCTGGTCGGCGAGTCCGACTCGATCGCCCTCGCGGCTCAGCACCTCGCCGAGACCGACCGCGACGCAACGGTCGTGGCCCGGGTTCGATCCCCACACCTGTTGACCGACGCCGTCATCGACAACGAGGCATCCGACGTGTTGCTGATGGACGTGACGGCCTTCGGCTCGGTGTATCCCGAACCTTTGAACTCGCTCGACTCGGCAGGCGTCGGATTCCTGCAGCGAGTGTCGGCTCGTGAGACCCTGCTCGGACTGAAGACGGTGCGCCAAGTCGGCGGCATGCCGTTCGTGCCGCTGCGGCTCCACACGGTGCCCGGCTACAAGGTGAGGTTGAAGCGGCTCTTCGACCTGATCGTCGTCGTGATGTTCGCTCCACTCTGGGTGCCGCTGGTCGTCGTGCTCGCGTTGTACGTGCTGGCGCGAGCCGGGCGGCCGGTGCTCTACCGACAGACGCGGGTGGGACGCGACGGACGCATCTTCGAGTGCATCAAGTTCCGAACGATGATTCCGGACGCGGAGTCCGACGGTTTGGCGCGGCTGGCGAGCGCCGACGACGACCGCGTGGTCCCGGCGCTGCGATGGATGCGCTCGACTCGAGCAGATGAACTCCCGCAGCTGTGGAACGTGCTGCGCGGGGAGATGTCGCTGGTCGGGCCTCGACCCGAACGACCCGAACTCGTCGCCGAGATCGTCAAGCGGGTGCCGGGATACATCCGTCGCAACGAACTTCCGCCCGGACTCACCGGGCTCGCCCAGGTGCACGGTCGATACGGAACCGACCCCGAGTACAAGCTCGGGTACGACCTGCAGTACCTCGTCAACTGGTCGATCGTGATCGACGTCCAGATCCTGTTCCGCACGATCTGGGTTGTCGTGAGTCGCCGTGTCTGAGCCCGGGGCAGAGGTCCACGGGGTGTGGCCCGACATCGACGTCGTCATGCCGATCCGCAACGAGGCCGGCCATCTGGCGGATGCCGTCGCGACGGTGCGCTCGCAGGACTACCCCGGCCGAGTCAGGATCCTTCTCGGCGTCGGGCCATCGGAAGATGGGACGGAACGGATCGCGGCCGAGCTGGCGGCAACCAGCGATGACCTGCTCGTCGTCGCCAATCCGAGCGGCATCACCCCGTCGGCACTCAACGTCGCGATCTGTGCCGGATCGGCGCCGATCATCGTACGCGTCGACGGTCACAGCGCACTGTCGGACGGCTACATCCGCCGAGCCGTCGAGACGATGCAACGGACCGGGGCCGTCAACGTCGGAGGGCTCCAGGTTCCCGTGGCGACGACCCCGTTCGAGCAGGCTGTGGCTGCGGCGACGACGTCATGGCTGGGAACGGGCGGTGCGTCGTACCGGGTCGGTGGCGAGGAAGGACCCGTCGACACCGTGTTCCTCGGCGTCTTCGACCGCGCGGCAATCGAAGCAGTCGGGCTGTTCGACGAGCGACTGATCCGCAACCAGGACTACGAACTCAACATCCGTCTACGCGCAGCTGGTGGAACGGTCTGGTTCGATCCGGAACTGTCCGTCGGCTACCGACCGCGGGGATCATGGCGGGCGCTCGCCAAGCAGTACTTCGAGTACGGCCGATGGAAGGCCGTGGTGATGCGGATGCACCCCGAGTCGACACGGCTGCGGCAGTTGGCGCCACCGGTTGCCGTGGCCGGAATCGTCGTCGGGGCGGTGCTCTCACGACGCCGACGCGTTTTCGGGCTCGCACCAGCGAGCTACGCCACTGTTGTCGCGCTCACCGCGGTGCGGACCGCGCAGGCGCGCCTCCTGCTCGTCGCGCCGCTCCTGCACGTCTCCTGGACACTGGGGATAGTGATCGGAACCCTCAGATCACGGGGGGGCGACCGAGCCGAGTGAGTCGCCAGACGCCTCGCCACCCGATCGGGCGACGGGCGATGCGGCCTCGCCATCCCGAGCACCAGCCATCCAGATAGCTACGTCGGGTCGATCGACTCGGCGTCCTCGCCACACCGAGCACGAGCCAGGCGCCGACGTGCACCAGCGCCACCGGCCACGGCAACGTTCTGCGAGCGACCCACACGCGGTTGCGACCGGTCAGGCGCCATCCGCTTGCGTGCCGCCCGATATCGGTGCGGGGATGGAACACCGTCACGTCTGCGAGGTACCAGATCTCCCAACCGGCGTCGACCAGCCGCCAGCTCAGTTCGACCTCTTCGTGGCCGTAGAACAGCTCGGTGAAGTAGCCGCCCACCGACTCGTAGGCCTCCCTCCGGACCGCCGATGCGCCACCGAGGAAGAGGGCGACCGATCCCGACCGCTCCGGGGCGCTGCCGCGGGGCCGCGGGACGTGGCGACGAGCCGAGCAGCCGTGCTCGTCGACGAGGCGCAGCGACACGGCGCCGAGCTCGGGCCGTCCGGTGAATTCCTCGATGATCCGCGCCGATGCGTCGGGGGCAGCGACCGCATCGTCGTCGAGGAAGCCGACGATCGGCGCCGAGCAGTGCGAGAGTCCGAGGTCACGGCCGCCGGGTACGCCGAGGTTCTCCGGCGCGACAACGAGACGAACTCGCGGATCGTCCGGAACATCGATCGCCCCGCCACCATTGGACACCACAACGACACCGGCGGTCCGATCGGCGAGCAACGACTGCACGGCGCTCGCGAGCGCCTGCTCTCGGTCACCCATGGTGAGCACGACCCACTCGATCTCGAACGGCACGAGGGCATGGTAGGGGCC
>Ga0307380_10010854_pt1 | contig 11437 bp, 10 predicted proteins | sample UN3MG_FD_202239 | JGI IMG/M metagenome (GOLD analysis project Ga0307380, IMG submission 202239) | Soil microbial communities from Risofladan, Vaasa, Finland - UN-3 | ecosystem: Environmental > Terrestrial > Soil > Coastal area > Acid sulfate soil | place: Finland: Risofladan, Vaasa | collected... | reverse complement strand
GATTTGATATCCTTCGCATCTGAAGAGGCTTCAGTTGAGATCAACTTACTATCAAGTAAAATTTGATCCATTTCTCTCAATTTAGCATTTGCATCATATTTTTCTTCCAAATGTTCTCTTTTAATCGTTTCAACTTCAGTTTTCCATTTATGATCCATGTCATTTAATATTTTTACTTGTTCATTTTGTAATTTATCTGCAAAGGCTTGAATTTCTAAAACTTTATTTTCCAGATTTTTGATCCTTTCAGTTTTTAAAAGAACTTCTGATTTTTTTTCTGCTAATTCGGCCTTTATTGTTCCAATAGATTCATAGGTTTCATCCAATCTCTTGTGTATTGGTTCTGATTGTTTTTTATATAATTCTAACTCCGTTTCTATTTGAATTACATTCCCTTTAGCATGATCTAATTCCATTTCTTTTTCATTAAGCAAGGCTCTTTGAGTACCGATTAACTCCTTTAACTCTAAGATGTCTTCTGGTACGTCATACATTCGAGAAATTTTCGATTTTTGTTCCTCAATAATAACATCTTGATCGCTGATTACTCGTTTCTGCTTTTCAATCAATTCTTGGAGTCTATCTGCTTTTGCTTGTGCATTGGCTACTAAATTTTCGCTTGATTCGATACCATCAAGAGTTTTTTTTATATCTTTTGACATTATAATCTTTATCCTTTTATTGATCCTTGAAAAACCACAAGGAATAACTTTTTTCCAAATTTACCTTTAAGAGATACTAAACAAATAATAGAAGGAATTTAAATAGTTATCGATATAAATAATAAATTTAAAAAACGAGCATTACAATATTAGAATTGTCATGTCTTATTATCATTTTAGACCCCCAGGTCTTCAAGCTCACATATTCTTGATATATGACTATCAAGACAGCACTACAACAATATTACTACACGAATTGACAATATTTAAAGATAAAAATGAAATTGTAAAAATAATTAAAGCTAAAGAATTAAAACCCGCTGATACTTCTAATATGATCGAGCAGGAAATGCTTGAAAAAATTGAAATACTATTCAGAGATCATTTTTCTGGAAAGCCTGTTGATCTATTTACTGAAATACAAAAATTAAATGTAGACCTCGATCTTAAAAGCAAATATAAATCTGAATTTGCTTTTAAAGTATTAAAATTTCTGATTAAGGTAAAACCTGGAGAAACTACATCCTATTTTGAGATCGGATCTCAAATCGGTTCCAAAGCATATCGCGCAATAGGAAATGCTTGCAAGAATAATCCAATCCCCCTAATTGTCCCTTGTCATCGAGTTTTAAAAAAAGATGGAAAGATTGGTGGATTTATGGGAAAAAATTCCGATAAAGAATGGGAGACAAATCTTAAAAGGGAATTATTAGTACTCGAAAGAGCAAAATTATAGGTATATCCCTTTTTTAACCTAAAATAGAAACTATTTTATTAAGCACATACCATTAATGCATATTATGGTTAAAATATCTCCATTAAAGCCCTATTTACCAAAAGAGCCAGAAGAATTTACAACAAATCCTTATGATGTGATTGAGGATGAGGAAGCAAAAAGATTAAAACTTAACTCTAACTCGTTAATTCATCTTATCTTGCCTGATGGTAATGGAGAGGAGATATATGATAATGCAGCTAAAGCATATCAACGATATAAAGATGATGGAGTGATAACCAAAGAAAATCAACCAAGCATTTTTGTATATAGGCAGGAATCAAGATCCTTTAGTCATCAAGGCCTTATTATGGGTTTATCTTTACAAGATTATGAGGCAGGAAATATTGTAAAACATGAACATACTCGAGATAAACCCCTTAAAGATCGAACCAATCATATTGTATCTACTAATGTAGCTGCGGGACTTGTGTGGAGTGTGTTTTCAGCAAATAAAAAAATTAATAAAACAATTGAGAAAATTAAGAAGAAAGATCCTATATTCATTTTTTCAAAGAATAATTACAAACATATTTTATGGCAAGAGACTGACACGAAGACTATTGAGAAATTGACTCAATTGTTTAAAAATGAGAAGGTCTACATCGCAGATGGGCATCATCGCGCCGCAAGTGCTGCTGAATACCGTAAAAAACAATTAAGTGGAATTAACACGCAAGAAGAATTAGAGAAACCTTGGCAGTATCTCCTTTCTTATGTTGCTTCTGATGATCAAATTCGAATCCTACCTTATAATCGAGTGATTAAAAAATTACCGATGAATGTCGAAGATTTTCTGAAAAAATTGGAAGAAATATATAAGATTAAACAAAAAGATAAAGCTTTTGACCCAGAAAGAAAAAATCAAGTAGCAATGTGTCTGAAAGGAAAGTGGTATGAATTAAATGTGAAAAAGGAAGATTTTAAATCAAAACGCGATAGTCTAGATGTTGCTATACTTCAAGATAAAGTTTTGAATCCAATTTTAGGCATTTCTGATCCTAGAGCTGATGAGAATATCTTTTTTGTAGGAGGTGTAAAGAATCCTCTTGATATGGAAAAATATATAACAGAAAAAGGAAATGATATATTTTTTAATCTATATCCTGTTAACATCAAGGATTTGGAAGCTATCGCAGATCTTGGAGGTGTTATGCCACCAAAATCTACTTGGTTTGATCCGAAAGTGTTATCTGGATTAGTTCTTCACGATTTATAAAAAAATAGTCTTTTTATTTTATTTTTTTAGAAAATGCACCATTTTTTCTGCGATCATCGTTGCTGCTGCATCTTGATTTTCATTTGTTTGGCTTCCTATATGAGGCGTCAGTATTAGATTATCAAAGCAATTTATTAAATTTTTATCCTTCAAGGGTTCTTCTCTATACACATCCAAGGCAGCTCCACCTATTTCTTTATTTTTTAATGCCTTGATTAGAGCTTTTTCGTCTATCAGCTTTCCTCTCGCAGTATTAATAATAATCGAATTAGGTTTCATCAATTTGAGCGTGGATTCATTGATTATATTTTCTGTGTGTGGTGATGAGGGTAGGTGAAGAGAGATTATTTGTGCATCTTTTAATGCGTCTTCTACAGAGGGATAAATCTCACATCCAATATTTTTAGCTTCATCAATAGCAACTTGACCCTTACTAAATCTTGAATAAACCCCAACAATCATTCCTAATGAGATAGCACTCTTTGCTAATTGTTTAGCAATATTACCGAAACCAATCAAACCCAACTTCTTACCATAGAGTGTATATCCTAAGTAATCATTTTTATTCCATTCACCTTGATGCATGGTTTTATCTGCTACAGTTAAATATCTTGCTAAAGCAAACATCATTCCAAGTGCTAATTCCGCCACAGAAATTGAAGGTGCTTCCGGTGTATTTAATACTGTAATACTTAATTCTTCAGCTTTCTTTAGATCGATATTGTCTAGACCAACACCTGCTCTTCCTATTACTTTAAGGTTTTTAGCATTCTTTAAAATATCAGCGGTTAATTTAGTTCTTGATCTGATGACAATACCATTATATTCAGCAATTTCATTTAATAATTCATCTTTTGAAATGGTAAATTTCTTTACTACTTCGAAACCATTATCTTCAAATATTTTAATGCCAGATTCCTCAAGTTTGTCGCTTATTAAAATTTTCATTTTGGAACACTTTTATAATGTTATGAATTGTAATGTTAATATTGTTTTAAAATAATTCTATAAAAAAATAAAAAAAAAATTACTTTAATCCTTCTACAATCTCAGATAGAACCTTTAACATTTTATTCAAATCCTCTAAGACAATTTCACCCATATGACCTATTCTGAAAGTTTTATCCTTTAAGGATCCATACCCATTAACGATTCTATACCCTTTATTGACTAAAGTGGACACCATTTTGGAGATATCAATATTGATTGAATTTTTCATCGTAGATACGGTATTGGAATAATATTTCTCATTATTAGGGAACATTTCAAAGCCTAAAGATTTAGCCCATTCTTGTGTACGTTTAGCTAATTTAGCATGTCTTTCAAATCTATTTTCTAAACCTTCCTTATTCAAAATGTAGTCTATTTGGTAATCTAAAGCCCTTATTTGAGGTATTGGAGGAGTTGTTGGAGTTTGATGTGATTTGTTTTTCTTGAGCATATCTTCAAAATCAAAATATAACCCTCGATTTTTAACTTGGGATGTTTTTTCTATAGCTGCTTGAGAAATAGAACAAACTGCTAATCCAGGTGGTACAGTGAAACATTTTTGCACGGATGCTAAGCATACATCGACTCCAAGTTTATCCACTTCAAGTTTGACTCCGGCCATCGAAGATGTGGCATCTACACATACTAATGCACCATGATCCTTCATAATTGGAACAACTTTCTCAATTGGATTGTACACACCCGTAGATGTTTCATTAGATTGGATGAAAACGACAGCATATTTGTCTTTCTCTAAAGTTTCTTGAGCAAATTCAGGAGTAATGGCATCTCCCCATTCAACACTTTGCTTTTCGGAATTTTTGCCGTTAGAAAGACCAATTTCATACCATCGGTCTCCAAAAGCCCCGACTGAAAAAAAAAGAGCCTTTTCATCATCTCTTAAGAGATTTCTTACACAAGCCTCCATTAAACCCGTAGCACTTGATGTAGAGAGTAAACATTCATTTTTTGTATATAATATTTTTTTTAATCCTTCTGTAACAAGTTGCTGCATCTCAGAATAGGGTTCTGAGCGGTGTGTATCGTTTGGTTTAGCAAGTTCCTTAAGGATTTTCGCAGGTATTTCGACAGGTCCAGGTGTAAATAAGAATAATTGAGAACCTTTTTCTCTATTGTAATGAATATCAGTAATAGTTCAATCGCCTTTTTTAAATATTTATAATTGATATATTAAATATTAGTGAAGACTTCTGTTATAATTTTTATTACCTTAATAATATAATATTATTATTCTGAAAAATTACATCAATATTACAGAGAGATGATATAATACATTATGCTGAAAGATTAAATGACCTTGGTACTGAAACTGCTTTTGATGTACTCAGGAGGATTCAAAATTTTCCTGAAAAACGTAGAAATAACATTATTTCGTTTGCTATTGGGAACCTGATTTTCCAACACCAGATCATATTAAAAAAGCAGGAATTCCAGAACTCAGAAAAGCAATAGCAGAATTTGTAGCTACTACTAAAAATATAAACATCTCAGAAAACAATGTTATAGTCTTACCTAGTGCCAAATTCGTTCTTGACCTTGCTTTACTAAGTTGTACAAATCCAGGAGATGAGGTTATCTATCCAAACCCTGGTTACCCAATTTATGAAAGTTTGATCAAGGTTCATCAATGTAAAGGGGTAACCGCTCAATTATGGGAAAAGGAAGAGTGGAATTGTAATGTTGATGAATTAAGAGAAAGAATTTCAAATAAAACTAAATTGATAATCGTTAATAGCCCACATAATCCTACTGGTCTTGTACTTAACAAGGAAAATCTAGAAGCCTTATCTGAAATTGCATTAGAGAATGATATTTGGATTCTATCTGATGAAATTTATTCAAATATGGTATATGATAATTTTGATTATCGATCTATAGCAGCGCATCCTGACATGTTAAAAAGAACTATAATTCTTGATGGTTTCAGCAAATTTTTTTCAATGACAGGGTGGCGTTTAGGATATGCAATTGTAAATGAACAACTTGCTGAACATTTTGCAAAGTGGTTGACAAATACTATATCATGCACAGCCACATTCACCAAAATGGCAGGAGTTACAGCAATGATAGAAGATAAAGGACCATCAATTGAAATGGTGAAGCAATTTGAGAAGAGGAGAAATCTCATCTATGAAAGGTTGAATGGGATGGAGGGAATCTCTGCAGTTAAACCAAAAGGTGCTTTCTATATTTTTGCAAATGTAACTGGTGCTTGTGAAAAGTTAAATTTGAAAAATAGTTTAGAATTTCAAGAATATCTCCTTGAATATGCTGATGTTGCTGTACTTTCTCGCAATTACTTTGGAAGAAAAATTCCTGAGGAAAATGAAGAATATGTTCGATTTTCTTATTGTATTTCTGAAAAAAATATTGAAGAAGGAATGAATAGAATTGAGAAATTGTTGTTGTGAAACCTAATCGTTCCAATCATCGGATTCTAAATTGAATAATTTATTATATAATCCATAACCTTCTGACTAACAATGAATTAAAAATAACTCTTTTTACGTCAAATTAGGCAGAAATCTCCAAATAATACTCATTATATTATTAAAAGTTCAACCAAACAATACTATATATCGTCGGAAAAGCTATATAAAGCTTCATACTATTAATCATGATAGATGTCAGCTTTAACAGATTATCTCCAAAAATTAGAGGATTGGGACACTAAAACATTTCTTGTAGTTTATAAAAGTGATTTTTCCAAGCGCAGCATGATCTTTGCGAAGACTTTCAGCTTTTTTGGTACCCTTTACTTTTGGGGATTAGTTTGGTTAGTTTGGGTTATATATGGATATATCACCAAAGATTATTACCTCCTCGTTTTGTTCACTGGAGGTTTTGAACAGTCAATCATAATTCATTCTCTTATTAGATATAAAATTATCAAACGAAATCGCCCATATATCACTTTAAAAAAAGAAGGAGTTAAAAAACATGATGATTTCATTAAAATTCCATATTTAATGTCTGAATCAGAACAAAAATCATTTCCAAGTGGCCACGTGACCTTTTTATTGTTTTTTGGGTTTATTTTTAGCTTTTATTTTAATAATTTGATAATACTATTCATTTTTCTTGGTTTAGATGTCGTGATGGCAATGTGTCGATTAATCTTAGGAGTACATTATCCGATTGACGTAATATTTGGTTTTGTTTTTGCCATTTTTTATGCATTTTTGTATTTAGCTTTGACATCTCCGTTTTGGATAGAATTTTACTATTGGATCGGTCCAATAGTATCGAACATCATCCATTTAAGGTTCATAACTTAATCAAAATAACATATCTTGAGGTAGTTAATTCCTATTTTTACTAGTAGTTTAAATGAGCTTAAATTTAATACAAATTTTAATAATCTATGACTGAAAAAGCCAAAACTAAAGTTGGTTTTAGGAAAATTTTAAAAAAACTTTGGCAGAGTTTTCTTATTTTCAATAATTATGCATTCACTATATCTACGCTATTCATAAACATCGTAATTATTTCCAATATAATGTGGCCAGGAGAAGAACTTCATGCCGCAGAACTAGCTTTCTTATCTGGAAGTGCAATGTACTCGATGGCGTTATCAGGTATTCTATTTGGCTATCTTGCTGATAAATACTCGAGAACTAAATTGATGGTAATCTCCCAGCTAATTTTTGGAATGGGATTATTTCTTAATGGTTTTGTTCCATCAGGGTTAGGATTGACTACCTTTAGTTATTTTCTAATCTCGAATCTTTTGAGAAGTTTTGCTTCTGGAGGATTCCAGCCATTAATTAATTCTTATGCTTACGATTCCACTGAAGAAAGTGAACGTTCCCAGTTTTTTGGGTTGTTACAAGCACTATTCCAAGTATTTCAAATTCTTGGAATGCTTTTTTCTGCTATTCTTTTTGAATTAAGTTTGTGGAGAGAATACTTCTGGATTTTAGGCACCATAGCTTTCTTATTTGGGATACTAATATTGCTTAAGGCAAGAGAACCAAAAAGAGCCGGAACCCATTCTATTTTGAAAGATGTGCTAAAGGATGATAATATAAAATATGAATATAAATTAACACGAGAAACAATACGATCCACTATTCTTGCTCCTACAAACATCATTGCTTTCATTGAAGGGATATTTACAACAATATTAATTGCTGTTCCCGACTTTTTATTAATTGCTTATATTCAATCAGGCCCGTATAATATTTCCCCATTAGTTACCAGTATTTTACTGATTCTTTTTGGGTTACCTGGAGCATTATTTGGATCTCTAGCTTTCGCTAAAATTTCTGATAAATTAGGTCAGCGAAATATCAAGAATAGAGTATACATGATAACATTTTCGTGCGCTATAATCTTTGGTTTATTCACGGCATACTTCTTTCTACCATTACCTTATTTAACACATGCAGAAGGATTAAATATCGCGATAGTTTTTGCTTTCCCCGTGACTTGGGGTGCTGGATTGATTATTTTTTTTGCTCGAGGTGTTTTAGGGTTATGGAATATTAATCAACCTCCAATTTTGCAAGCAATAAATTTACCCGAAGCGCAAGCTAAAATTACCTCATTGAATCAATTTTTAGAGTTAATTGGTAGCGGAACTGGAACAATTTTGGCGGGTTCATTACTCATCTTGTTTAATGGAAACTTCCAACTTACTGCAACCATAACTATGAGTTTAGGAATAATCGGTGGGCTAATGTGGTTGGTTTCGACCTTATGGATAAATAAGGATGTTGAAAGAATCTCATTAATCTTAAAAGAACGGGGAAAAGAGATGAATAATCAACAAGAAAAATGATCAAATTCTTTTTATATTTTTTCAAGCTGAATTTTTTCTTCAATCCCATAGGTTTCCGTTAAAAAATTTTTTAAAGAATATACGGCTAAGATGTATATTGGAATGAGACTCAGTTCCACTAAGATAGAGATAATAAATGGAGCTTGGTGACCTAAAATATCCCATAAGAATCCCCCTATGATTGGTCCGATTATTCCTCCAAAATTGGATGAAAACGACCTTAAACCGAGTACTTTTCCTCTACTTTTGATTGAGATTCTGCTTAAAAAATTCTGAAAAACCAAGTTTCCTACAGATATAATGGTAACATCTAAAACGTAGAGAATTGAAAACATTAAGATGTTTGGGGAATTAATCAGAAACCACGTCACCAAAGACCCTAACGCACTTGAGAGAGATATCCCTAATGCAGGATGGAGTTTATCTACCATCCTCCCAATTTTAGGGGACAGAAACAATGGAACAAAACCGCTTGGAATAAATGCTATCATCGCGATGGTCGGATCATTTATAATTTCTTCAAGAATATAAACATTAAAAAAGGGACGTCCAATAGAACCATTGATACTCGCTAAGATCAGGACGATCATTAATATTATAATTCCAAGAATCATTCTTCTTGGTAATTTAGTTAGGATGTCCTTATTTTCATTTTCATTAATCATTTCTGGTTGAAATTTAATACTTTCATCAACGTTGCGATAGAATCGAATCCCTGCATAAAAATTTGCAATTCCAAACAATGGTATAGCCATATAGATAATAAAAGGATTAGTAGTTGAGGAGATTGCAAACCCAAAAATAGTGAATCCAACGATTGAACCGATGAGCATTCCCCTTCCTATAGCCGATTCTCTTCTTCCATAAGCATAGGATCTGTGATCTTTGTTAGATTTCTCTGCTATTAATGTATCTAACGGTATCCAGAAAAATCCAGCGAAAAAACCGATTGAAAAAGTTCCAATATTCATTCCAATTAGTGAGCTTAAAATAATAGCGCTATAAAGTACGAAATAGCCACACCCCCTTCCAAGAGACCCAACCAAGATCAACTTTTTTTTCGACTTTACCTTATCCGTAATGAATCCTGTGAAAGAAGAACTCATTAAAAAACCAAACAATTGAACCGAAAAAATTAATCCAATTTCAATACCAGTTGCATTTAATACTTGGCTCGCTATGAAAGGCACTAAGAAGTCCAAAAAAAAAAAGCCCATTGAATTAAAAATTACGATGTTTAGCATTGAATTGAAATCGCTAGTAAATTTTTCTGAGTTTTCGATTTTAATCACGATATTCAATATTTATATAAGTTAGAAATGCTCAATATCATTATAATATAATGAAATGATATGGAGAATTGAAGATGATTGTACCAACTTGTCATAAATGCAATGGAATTAATTATTGTGCAGTAGGTCGAGCAAGTAAGATATTAGAGAACTGTCCAATGAAAGTCTATCCAGAAATTGAAAAAGAAGCGAGAGAGCTATATGAATCTGATGATTATGTTAAGAAATCTACAGCAGTAGCATCTATAGTGGAAGCAAAAGGATACATCCATTGGTCGCGTTTAAAGGATACAGTAGAATATGCCAAGGGAATGGATTATAAGAAATTAGGACTCGCTTTTTGTGTTGGGATGCTTCGAGAAGTAAAAAGAGTAGCGGAAATATTGGAAAATTACGGTTTTGAAGTGATTTCAATCTGTTGCAAGACAGGGGGAGTTAAAAAAACTACTGTAGGGATCCCTGAGGAATATACCATGTTCTCAAAAACTGGATATACCATAGGATGGATTACATGTAACCCCGTGGCACAAGCTCTACTATTAAACGAAGCAAAGACGGATATGAACATAATAGTCGGTTTATGCGTTGGACATGATATAACTTTCACACATCTTTCAAAAGCTCCCGTTACTACGTTGATTGCAAAAGATAGATCTGCTCCACATGATCCTACGGCCGTTTTATTTTCTCATTATGGAAATGAATTTTTCTCTAAAGAATTCAAAGAAATGAAAAAAAAAGAGCTTGAGAAAAAGAAATAATTTAATTAATCAATAAAATTCTATAATTTCCTCCAAAGGATATCTCTCTCTTTCTTTATTTTTTTGAGATTCCATCGGTTCATCAATAACACCTATTGCAATGACACACATCAACTCAAATTTCTTCACTGGTAATTTAAAGATTTCATTAACTTGATCCTTATTTTTTAAGATTTCACCGATCCACACAGCTCCAAAACCTTTTGATTGAACTCCTAATAGTATATTCTCAACAAAAGCTCCTACTGCTTGTATATCTTTAACTCTTTCAAAACCTTTTTCAAGATCTAAAAATATAACGAAATTTACATATGCACTTTCAATGATCCCGCCATAATTAGATACTTCTGCAAGCATTCTCTTCACAGTAGGATGAATCACGACACAGACTTTCCAAGGTTGACAATTATTTGCAGAAGGAGCCCATCGACCACATTCAAGGATTTCTTTAATTGTATCATTGCTAATTTTTTCATAAACAAAATTTCGTACACTTTTCCTTGATTTGATTAATTCAATAAAATTGTTTTCAGCATCCATATTGATTTAATTGGTTTTTTGGAAATATAAATTAAACGATATTTAATTTTGAAAAAGTAAAAAAAAAGAGATTAAATTAACTAAAAAATTGATTAGCTATTTTTTATATCTTAAATCATCTGAATCGTCGTCAAATTTATCATAGTATTCAATATCCATTAATCCACCAACTATTTCATCTCTCCAATGGGCTATGATCGGCATTCCCACATAGGTGTCTTTAACATCTATATCAGGATTTAATTCAGCAATACTTACTGTATCAGCTCCGTCATGATGAACTAGTACCATGGGTCTTTCTTGAACCTCACCAGTTTCTGGATCCTTTAAATATGAAATCGCATATGTTGCTACGGTTGCTGTATTTCTTATATCAACCCATTTATCAGGTTTG
>Ga0307380_10010853_pt1 | contig 11438 bp, 11 predicted proteins | sample UN3MG_FD_202239 | JGI IMG/M metagenome (GOLD analysis project Ga0307380, IMG submission 202239) | Soil microbial communities from Risofladan, Vaasa, Finland - UN-3 | ecosystem: Environmental > Terrestrial > Soil > Coastal area > Acid sulfate soil | place: Finland: Risofladan, Vaasa | collected... | reverse complement strand
GGGCAGCAAGGCAATCAGCAATGCGGCCGCGAGGGGCAAAAAGACGATAAAGAGTAACAGATATTCTTCAAGGACATCCATAATTCACTTCTATCAGTTAAAAATATTGTCAAGGACGCCGGCATTAATGACGAGAATGGCCACGGCCAATACCCAGCCGATGATGACTGACCAGAGCACGTACTCCTGGATCTTACCGGTTTGCAGCCCTCGCGATTCCTGAGCCACCCAAAAGACGCCGTCTTTGAGCTTGTCAACGCCACCGCTGATAACAACTTCTTCAAACCGTTTTGCGTAATAACCGAGTTTGTAGACCGACCGTCCAATGAGGTGCAATGTGCCATCGATAATGCCGCGGTCAATCCATTCGTAAACGAAGGTGGTAGCCAACCATTTTGTGGGCTGGACGAAGATTTTTTCATAGAGTTCGTCCCACCACCATTTATTCTGAAGGAATGTATATAATGGGCCAAGCGGCCGGACCAGGGGATCGGGTTGGCCCAATTTAAGCGGTTTTCGACCATAAACCCACCAGCCTAGGAACAGACCACCCAAGGCCACAACCAGGGACATGATTAAAGGCACGTAGTTGAACTGTTCAATGGCCAGGACAACCCCTTCCAGTTGTGATGCACCGAAAAGTTCAATCATCGTTTCTTCAATACTTGTTGCCACGAAGTGCTCAAAGAAATTGTTGCTGAATAAGGGGCCGAGGATGGGGAAGTTTTCCGGCACGCCGCTAAATCCAAAGAACAGGGCAAACATTGACAGAACAACCAGGGGAACCGTCATGAAACGATTGCTCTCATGGGCAAATTCGGCCAATTTTGTGCGCGGTTCGCCTAAGAAAGTTAATGAAATCTGGCGCATGGTATAAAACGCAGTTAGCAGAGCGCCGATGACCAATACCCAGAAGATGATGAAGCCGAATATTTCGCCATCTACGGCGCCCTCATGCCAGGCGACTGAGAGAATCTCATCTTTGGACCAGAAACCGGCGGTAATGATGGGGAAACCGGAAAGAGCCAGGCCGCCGATCAAAAATGTCCAAAATGTGGCCGGCATTTTTTTACGCAGGCCACCCATATTCATCATATCCTGAGGATCTGTGTGGTGATCATGGGCTTCTCCTGCGCCATGTTCCATGCCGTGGATGATGGAGCCAGAGCCCAGGAAGAGTAGGGCTTTGAAGAAGCCATGGGTAATGAGATGGAATGCTGCGGCGACATACGCGCCGACCGCGATGGCGGCCACCATGTAGCCGAGCTGAGAGATAGTCGAAAAGGCCAAAACCCGTTTGACATCATTTTGAGCGACGGCGATGGTCGCCGCCATCAAGGCTGTAAAGGCGCCAATGCCTCCGATAATATATTCGACTCCTTCAACGCCCTGTATGGCGAAGGCGATGAGTGGAAAAATGCGCAAAATCATATAGACGCCGGCTGAAACCATGGCCGCGGCGTGGATGACAGCGCTGACCGGGGTTGGGCCTTCCATCGCGTCTGGCAACCAGACGTGCAGCGGCCATTGGGCTGACTTGCCCACTGTTCCGGCAAAAAGCAAAAGGGCCATTAGAGCGATTCCCCCGGCGCCCAATGAGTGGCCGGCGTGCTCTAAGCTTTCCGCTGATAACGCTTCACTGAACGTCAGCGTGCCAAATACCCGATAGAAAAACACGATACCGAGCAACATGATCACGTCGCCTATACGGGTGGTCATGAAGGCTTTTACAGCGGCTGTTCGCGGGGGAAGCATCTTTGGATCGTCATACTTCTTGGCGTACCAGAAACCGATAAGTAAATACGAACAGAGCCCCATCAACTCCCAGCCGACAAATAGAGTAAGAAGGTTGTCGGAAACAACCAGGATGAGCATTGAACCGGCGAATAGGCTCATGAAGGCGAAGAAGCGCGAGAATAACGGTTCAACACCATCGTGATTTGGTTTACCTTTCTCCGGGTGGCTGCCCGGACCTTCATTCCAGCGATGGTAACCCACGCTGTAAACGAATATGGCCGAAATGGCGGTCGTGACCATGATCAACATCACGGCCGTGAGCGAATCGACGGCTACGCCAATCTCTAACCAATTCGAAATCGGTCCGATGGGCAACCAGCGAATAGCGTCATGGACAACCAGAGGGTGTTCGGCCATATGGTGGGCGCCATCTTCCAAGAAGATAAACACTGTGCCCAGGGCGACGGTCCAGCCCAATACCAATGCCAGGCCAACACCTGCCCAAGCCAGGAGCCAACTCAAAGTCTTGTTACGATTGGTCAACAAGACGATGAGAAAGAAGACCAGCAATGGACCGGCGGGGATAAGCCAGGTAAAAGTGGTCAAAAGTTCTTCAGTCATGCAGTGATCCTTAAGGATAAGCTGTCCATTAGCAGCTTGTTGTTAACCGCAAATGACCTGAGCCAGGGCGGTAACAATTCCTCCACGAGTCCGATAGTTCAGTGAACAATAATGTAATGGTCAAAGGCCAATCGCCTAAAATTTTAATGAGTCGAGTTCTTCGGCGACGACCGAATCGCGACTACGGTATACGGCGATAATCAGGGCTAGGCCAACAGCTGCTTCAGCCGCTGCGACCGTGATGACAAAAATGGCCCAGTTTGTCCCAACCGGCTTTTCAGGTTGCAAGTAACGCCAAAAGGCAACCAGGTTGATATTGACTGCGTTAAGCATTAGCTCCACGGCCATAAGGATGGCAACAGCATTGCGCCGGGCCACGACCCCGAAAAGGCCAATGCTAAATAGTAGAGCAGCGACAACTAAATAGGCCCACAGTGGAATCATGAATCTTTCTCCGGTCGGGCTATGGCAACCGCACCAATCAGTGCCGCAAGCAGCAGCACAGAAGCGACTTCGAAGGGAATGACGTAAGCATCTGGACTTACCAGGAAGCGCCCCATCTGTGAAACGCTGCCTCTAAGTACTATATCAGAGACGTTGGCCGCCTCGACATCTGGCCATGTAGAAACAGCGATAAAAATGAGCAGAGCACATACTCCCACTGCTGCAATAGCGCCTGAGATTGGCCGGGGGTTAAAAGGGGATTCTACAGTCTGCATCATGCGCCGGGTCATCATAATGGCGAAGATGATCAAAATTGAAATAGCCCCAATGTAAACAATGATTTGGGCGACTGCCAAGAAACCCGCATCTAACAAGATATAAAGCCCGGCCACACCTAGAAACGAGGCCATCAAAGCGATTGCCGATCGAAAAAGATTACGATCGGTAACTACTATCACCGCCGAAAGTAGGGTAAAGGCGCTGATTATGATGAAAACAACTTGTTGAACTGTCATATCTTCAACCTGTCATTATAGGTTTCAGTTTGATAACCGTCTTAATGGGCGGATGCCGGCGCCGAATGAGCCTCGGGTGATGTACCCGCAACAGGGGCGGTGCCAGGATTCCGCGCCGCTTCCACGGCCTGCCGCTGCCGGTGAGCAGATCTCCGGAAGATCTCCAGAGCCCCAAGACCTATTGCTAGATTGGCCATGAAGAGGACGGCCGCCAATACCCAGGAACTAACATCATCAGGTAACAATTTCACTATCAGCGCCACAGCCATAATCAAGACCAGTGTAATGGGCACCAGGAACTTCCAGTTGAAATTTAATAGCTGGTCAATGCGGACACGGGGAAAAGTTCCCCGAATCCAGATCAGGACGAATAGAATTAAAAATGTCTTGATGGAAAAGTAAACAAGACCCAGAAGCGGATACTCTACTGCTCCCGGACCTCGCCAACCACCCAGATATATGGTTGTAAACAAGGCCGACATGAAAAAGGCGTTGATGAATTCGGACATCATGAACATGCCCCATTTCATACCGCTATATTCAATATGGTAACCGGCGACTATCTCGGATTCAGCTTCAAGCAGATCAAACGGAGTCCGGCCGAGCTCGGCCAGGGCAGAGATAAGGAAAATGATGGCCGATAAGGGGACAACCAGGATGTACCACACTTCCTGAGCGTAAACGATACGCTGCAAAGACATAGAGCCGGCCAACATGATCGGGATGAGCAAGGCCAACACCATCGGCACCTCGTAGCTCACCAGTTGAGCTACTGAACGGAATGCTCCCAGCAAAGCGTATTTGTTATTGGAGCCCCAGCCGGCTAGCAATAGTGCGACAACTGAGATGGAGCTAACCGCCAGGATGTAAAAAAGGCCGACATTTAGGTCAGTCCCAACAACCCCTGGGGCGAAGGGGATGACAGCCCACATTAATAGCGCAGAAACAACAATAATGAAAGGCGCCAGATTGTAGGCGATCCTATCTGCACCTGAGGGAGTGATAAATTCCTTGGTCAACATTTTGAGTGCATCGGCCACTGACTGTAACAAACCGTAGCGACCGCCAACACGATTGGGACCGATACGATCCTGAAATCGGGAAATCAGTTTGCGTTCAAGCCAGATGAGAATAAGGACGTTCAATAACAGGAAGGTGGCTAAGATGAAGATTTGGACGACGTCGATAATCCATTCGGGAACACCAAACACTTGCCGTAAATAGTCGGCAACTGTTAGCTTGAACAAGCTCTCCAGGAAATCAATAACATCAAAGGACATAAATGTCTCCTGCCAACCTCTCGTAAAAAAACCGGGTTCTTCGGTAAAAAGCAGCAGAAACCCGGTTTAGTGGTTTAAAGAGGGTATTAAAACCATTCTAGAGCGCCTTTACGCCAAACGTAACCCAAGGCCACTAGCAAAATAACTACAAAAAGTATAATTTCCATCACGGCAAACAGAGCTAGCTGGTTGAACGCAGCCGCGATTGGAAATAGGAAAACCGCTTCCACATCAAAAACCACGAATACAAGCGCGAATATGTAATACTGAACCTTAAATTGAATCCAGGTGTCCCCCACCGTTTCGACGCCACATTCGTAGGTCGACTGTTTAATGGGATTCGGTTTTTTGGGGTTTATTAGCTGCGCTATCAGTATGGGCGCTCCCGGAAATACCAGGGCAATTACTGAAAACAACAATATGAATTGCCAATCACTTAGCATGCATAAAGTTTCCTTTTAGTGTAGTGATTGTGAAATCTGTCTCATTTATAGCACATGCCCAAACGGGCGACAAAAGCAACGATGAGGGATTCTAGCAGAAACAAAGTGACTGGCAATAGTAAGATCACACTTGCTCGAGCCTGGCAGCCAGAATCAAGAATTGCAAAATAATATTGTATAATGGAACCGGACGATGATCACAACCTGTTTCGTTGGCGACAAATGTTCAAGTTTTAGATAATGAGGCCATAGCGATTTACATGTTGATAATCAATCAAAATGGAGGCACCTGATGTTAAAGAAGAACTATTCGACAAGTGGAAATATCTGCCGGGTTACTTTCAGGTTACCGGCCGAAGTAGATTCGGATAGCGCATTTTTATGCGGTGAGTTCAATCAGTGGGATGCTGAATCGACGCCCATGAAGAAATTAAAGGATGGCAGCTTCAGCGTCACCATCAGCCTTGATGCCGGTCAGAGCTATCGCTTTCGCTATCTTCTGGATAACGATCGCTGGGAAAACGATTGGGAGGCTGATGCGTATTTGCCGAATCAACTGGGCACTGATGACTCAGTGGTTGCGGTGTAATTAATGGTCTTGGCCGGCGATATTGGCGGGACCAAAACGATCTTGGCCCTGTTTTCTCAGGAGGGCGGCCCCCATCGACCGCTGATAGTAGGTCGGTACGCGAGTAACACCTGCGGCTCATTAACCGAAATAGTCACGGATTTTGTCACTCAGCATCAAGCGGCTCCTTTGGCGGCCACTTTTGGCGTTGCCGGTCCGGTCCAGGATCGCAAGGTGCGGATAACCAACCTTCCCTGGGAGTTAGATGCCGACGTTTTGAGCGAATCCCTGAACGATGTCCCTGTTTATTTGCTGAACGATTTGGAGGCAATCGCCTATGCCATCCCGATGCTTGAAGTGGCTGACCTGGTAATGTTGAAGAGCGGCGAGCGGGTGGCAACAGGACCGATCGCCATCGTTGCTCCAGGCACAGGCCTGGGGGAAGCGTATCTTTTTTGGGATGGTAAACATTACCAGCCTATCCCCAGTGAAGGGGGTCATACTGACTTTGCCCCGGCAACTGCCTTGGAGCTCGAGCTATTGGCCTATCTCCATCCACGATTGGGTCACGTCAGCTATGAGCGGGTGTGTTCTGGCCTTGGAATTCCAAATCTATTTTCCTTTCTGCGTGATACCGGGAGTTTTTTGGTCCCAGAGTGGTTGGAGGAAGCGTTGGTTTCGAGAGAAGATGCGACGCCGGTTATTATCCGCTCGGCCCTGGAGAACTCTTCAGAAATTTGCGTAGCGACTTTAGATTTGTTCATCGGCATCTTGGGTAGCGAAGCAGGGAACCTGGTTTTGCAGGTGCTGGCGACGGGCGGCGTTTATCTGGGCGGAGGCATACCACCGCGAATCGTCCCCCAACTCCAAGGTAGAACTTTTCTGGAAGCTTTCACACGAAAAGGACGATTAACAGATTTACTTTCCCGAGTTTCAGTCGATGTCATAACGAATCCAAGCGCAGCCTTATTTGGGGCAGCGAATCATTGTCTTACGATGGTCGAAGAGTCAAGTTTTCAGGTTGATCATGGAGGGAATCAAAATTGAACGCCCTCTCAGCGGAAATCCATATTCTGGATGACGACGGCAGTCTTGACCGGTTTACGGTTAATATGATTACCTCGATAGCCCGAGAAGCAGTGGCCGAAAGAGGCGTTTTTCACCTGGTTCTCTCCGGTGGCGGTACACCATCTCCTGTTTACGATTTGATGAGTCAACCTGACTACCAGGAGCGCTTCCCCTGGTCCCAAACGCATGTCTATTGGGGCGACGAACGGAATGTGCCAGCCGAGGACCCTGGCAGCAATTATGGGCAGGCCCATAAATTGTTGTTGGACAAAGTACCGGTACAGCAGCTCCATATCCACCGCATAAAGGGTGAATTGCCCCCTATGGAGGCTGCGGCTGACTATCGCTGGCAGCTGCAAGAATTGGGAATGGGTGAAAGGTTATGGCCGATTTTCGATCTGGTTTTGCTAGGAATGGGCGATGATGGCCATACGGCCTCACTATTTCCCGGAAAGAGCAACGCCTTGGAAGATACAAGTGCGGTTATATCTGTTCAAGCTGAATATGAGGAGCGGCCTGCAAATCGAGTCACGCTAACCCCTTTGGTTTTGAACGATGCCCGAATTATTATCTTTCTGGTTAAGGGTGGCCGAAAAGCAAATACTGTCGCCTCTGTATTGAAGACGCCAGAAGATAAAAAACGATGGCCGGTTCAGCGCATTAAACCTGTTGCTGGCCGGGTGCTTTGGTTGCTAGATATTGCGGCCGCCGGCAGACTGTAACCTTTTTTCGCAAGTTGTATCTAAATAGATACATGAAACTAATGGAAGGTGAAAAGGAGGCCTATGCAAGCAGAAGCAATCGGATTTAGTATAACAATTCAGCAAGATTTTGAATCGGTCCTAATAAGCGTTACCGAGGCCCTCAAAGGGGAGGGTTTTGGCGTCCTAACAGAGATTGATGTTCAGGAGACCTTAAAAAAGAAGCTGGATGTCGATTTTTACCGCTACCGAATTTTAGGCGCGTGTAATCCGCAGTTGGCGTACCGAGCCTTGAGCGCTTATCCGGCGATTGGCCTGATGTTGCCCTGCAATGTGACGGTGGTCGAAAATAATGACGGCGATGTCGATGTATCCTTTGTGGATCCCATCTCAATGATGAATATGGTTGGATATCCGGCCTTGGAATCGATTGCCCAGGAAGCAAAGGAACGCCTTCAACGAGTCGCGGACGCCCTTAAGGAGTAAGAATCAAGTGCCTATTTACGAATATGACTGTAATAATTGTGGCCAGAGATTCGACAAGTTGTTGCGCAACACCACGGCCGTGACGCAGGTAAGCTGCCCCACCTGTAGCAGTGATGAAGTGAAGAAACGACTATCGTTATTCTCAAGCAAGATGTCCGGGAAAGCAACGGCGTCAACGGGCAGCGCTGCCAACTGCGCTCCGGGTGGCCTCTGAGGTATCCCTAGATAAGATCGGCCGTGCGCCGGTCCAAATAAAACGCCCCGTTTCAATATATAAGAGCCCCGCTGGTCATGATTAAAGCCAGGACTTCGGCGATTTTTTGGATCTCGCTGCAGCGAAACGCAAGCCTTCTGTAGTGAGGGCTCCCATCTTCGTTGTCGGTCACCGGGTCAATGGATTCGCGACAGACTAATTGGTTGAAATCTTGCTTCAGGTAAAAATGCAGGGTCACTCAAGCAAATGGGGAGGTGAAAACGCCAAGCTCGTAGCGGTTTTGAGGAGGCTGCGCTATATGCCTTGATGTAAACTGGCGTAACACCTGTTTTGCCGAATGACCCTGCGCGACAGGAAAGTTATTTGGGCAAACCATCGGGCGATTAGAAATGGCGGAGTACAGTAACTCCAATATTGACGGTTGGGCTAGCCAACAGGCTGAACCAGATGACCACGTATCCAAACCGGCCGGTGATCGATTGATTCGACTCTCGCCCTGACTCATTCAACCGGTGGCTTGTTGCCTTTATGCTTCATCGCTATATTATCAGTCACGGCATTACTAAGTAGTGACGAATGTCATACCCCAAATATGACTTTTGTCCATCAAAGGGATAAGACCTTTGAATGAAAGGCCGGGTGAAGAGATGAGCAAACCCAATTTTTACGAACAGGTCTACGCAGTTGTCAGGCTAATTCCTGCCGGACAGGTGACCAGTTATGGACGCATAGCCGCCATGCTTGGCTCGCCCAATGCCGCCCGCGCTGTAGGCTATGCTCTTAGGGCCTTGAAAGATACCGGGGATATGCCAGATTACACTGATATTCCCTGGCAGCGGGTTGTGAACAGCCAGGGCAGAATCAGCATCCAGAACAGAGAATTTGGAGCCCAGCTTCAGGCGGAACTTCTACGCGGGGAGGGTGTGGTAGTTGGTGAAGAATTTCGAATTGATCTGGACAGATTTTTGTGGTCCGGTTTGCATTGGCTGGAGGTTGATGACTTAATGGGAAGGAACAGTTGACCGGTAATAACTTGCCAGCCAGCCCAGGTGGCTTTAAAATGACCGATAGTGAAACTCATCATCCAGATCCCATGTTATAACGAGGCGGAAACTTTGCCTCTCGTCCTCAAGGGGATGCCATCTTCAATTCCGGGTGTTGATATCATTGAAACTTTGATTATCGATGACGGCAGCCTTGATGACACAGCCTCGGTTGCCAAAGCTCTCGGCGTCGACCATTATATTTCTCATACCAGAAACATGGGCCTGGCCGCGGCCTTTGCGACAGGCCTGGAACGCTGTCTCAAATTGGGAGCGGATATAATCGTTAATACAGATGGTGATAACCAATATCCGGCTCGTTTTATACCCGATCTGGTCGGACCTATTGTGGGTCGTAAAGCTGATATTGTTATCGCCAACCGGCAGGTCGATCGCGTTGCCCATTTTTCACCTCTGAAAAAATTCTTACAGGCGACAGGAAGCTGGTTGGTAAGGGCAGTTAGCGGTACGGAAGTGCCGGATGCCCCCAGTGGGTTCAGGGCTTATTCCCGCGAAACAGCGCTGCGCCTAAATATTCTCACCCAATACAGCTACACCCTGGAGACGATTATCCAGGCCGGTAAGTTGGGGCTAAGGATCGTCAGTGTGCCGGTGGATACAAATCCGCCAACCCGACCGTCTCGCCTCCAACGAAGCACCTGGCATTTCATCAAGGCCCAGACCAGCACCATCGTCCGTTTATACGCTTTCTACGAACCATTGCGGACCTTTTCTTATTTGGCACTTCCCTTTTTGTTGGCCGGGATTCTGTTACTGCTCCGCTTTTTCGGTTTTTACCTGGTTGGCGAGCAGGGCATCGGCCGGCATGTCCAATCGGTGATTATAGGTGTTGGCTTGATTGTCGTAGGCTCGTTCATCGGCCTATTTGGGTTGCAGGCCGATATCGCCAGCAAACACCGGCTGCTCACTCAGGAAATTCTTTATCGCCTGAAGAAACAAGAATTAGAACAATCTGGCACGGGGTCGACTCTTAAGTCTGATTCCTGACCTCAAAGGAGTGGTGATTGATGAATGGTTTTATGGGCAAGATCCTGCATGTTGACCTGACCAATAAGCGACTTGAAGTCGAAACACCTAGCGAAGCGTTTTATCGGCAATACATTGGGGGAAGCTTGATGGGCCTATACTACCTCTGGCATAAGACGCCAAAGGGAAGTGAGCCATTGAGCCCGGAAAACACACTGGTATTCGCCGTTAGCGCCCCGACCGGGTTGCCGGTTAGTGGACAAAGCCGTTGCACAGTTACCTGCCTTTCACCATCCAGCGGTGGTGTCTCCGACAGCCAGGCCGGAGGATTTTGGCCGGCGGAATTGAAATTTGCCGGGTTTGACGGCATTGTAATCACCGGGGCATCCGCAGAGCCGGTTTACCTGTGGATCAAGGATGGAAAATATGAACTACGAGATGCAACCCACTTGTGGGGCAAGCCAACGTTAGAGGTAGATGCGATTCTAAAGGAAGAAGTAGGCGAGCGCCGGGCTGAGATCGCCCAGATTGGTCGGGCCGGCGAGAAAATGTCTTATTTCGCATCGATTATGAATATGAGTAATCGGGCCTGGGGCAGGACAGGCGTCGGCGCGGTTATGGGCAGCAAGAAACTCAAGGCCATCGTCGTGCGAGGCACAGGCAAGGTAATCCCGGCCGATAAAGCCGCGGTCACTGCCTTGGCGAAGAAAGGTGCCAGGCTGTACCCTGACAGCGATATGGAAGAGTTTGGCCGCTATGGAACAGCCGACACCGTCATGGGCAATTATGGCGCCGGCGGTTTACCGACCAATAACTGGGATGCAGGTGTAATGCCCACTCTCGAGTCGGCAGAGGCGATCGGCGGTGAAAGATTATATGATGAATTACTTAGGGGAGCGGCCGATGGAAAACAGGACCGGCAAGGTCGCGATACATGTTACGCCTGCATCGTGCGTTGCAAACGGGTTGTCGAAACAGAATGGGCTGGAAATCCGCTGATCCCTGAGTACGGCGGACCAGAGTACGAAACCATAGCTACTTTCGGCTCCTATTGTGGAGTAGAAGACTTGCATGCGGTCACTTACGCCAATCAACTATGTAATGAATATGGGGTGGATACGATCTCCTGCGGTGCTACCATTTCCTGGGCGATGGACTGTTTCGAAAACGAAGTGATCTCCATTGAAGATACAGACGGCATCGCGTTACGTTTCGGGGACGCTGGGGCGATGATCGCGATGCTAAAGAAGATCCTGGATCGGGACGGGTTTGGCGACGTACTGGCCGACGGTTCGGCTAGAGCGGCCGAACGATTGGGTAGGGGGAGCGAA
>Ga0307380_10010851_pt1 | contig 11438 bp, 10 predicted proteins | sample UN3MG_FD_202239 | JGI IMG/M metagenome (GOLD analysis project Ga0307380, IMG submission 202239) | Soil microbial communities from Risofladan, Vaasa, Finland - UN-3 | ecosystem: Environmental > Terrestrial > Soil > Coastal area > Acid sulfate soil | place: Finland: Risofladan, Vaasa | collected... | reverse complement strand
CAACAAGACTGACGGGGGTAGAGCAGCTATGTGGTATACAGTAGTCGGTGTCTGTTTTCTCACAGCACGGGCACGGCGGCGGCGGCGTGGCGAACGAGGGCGGCGCCACGAGCAGCACAAGCAGAAGAGCGGCGATTGGCAGTATGATCTTGCGTTTCATTTCAAACTCCTTTCGTTGTGTGGTCCCGGAGGCGCCCATGCGAAGTGCATGGGCGTTCGGGAGTTACTTGTTCCCCAGGAGAACCTGGATTTTCTGGGCAAGGCTGGGGTCCTTGTCGAGAGCTTCCTTTGGAATCGACTTTGCCGCTTCGACGGCGGCTTGCGGGCTGCCATACTGCACAAGTGATTGAACGAGGAGCAGGTACTGCTCGGGGCCGGCCTGTTGCTCGCGAATCATCTTCGCGCCCTCCAGGTGGCGCCCTTCGGCACCGGCCGCCTCGACGGCAAGCGGAACCAGGCGCGCTTTCACGGACGGATCGGCAGCCGCCTTCAATGCCTGCTCAAGGATGGCAAACAGCCTCAGCGGTCTCTTCTGCCCATCCCATCCGTAGTAGGCGAACCGGAACCACTTATCCCGCTGTGCGTCCGTGAACGCCGTGGCCATTGCTTCCGCAAGGCCGAACGTTCTGACGGCGTCCGGCATGGCGCCGGTGCGGGCGTAGCAGTCCGAGATGCAGTACATCAGCGTCAGGAATCGCTCGTCCGGCTTTCCTTCTTTGGGCAGGACCTTGGCGAGTGCGGACTCGGCGTCGGCCGGTTCGTTCCGGTGGAGGAAGAAGTTGGACCGCACGATGCCGACAAGCTTGCGGGCGGCCTCGGTATTCGCGGCGGATTCAAAGAGATCGAGCAGATCGACCGCTGCCTGACGGGTTCGGGACAGGCCGACGGCGCCCCCCATGACGAAGTGGAGGCGCTGCCAGTCTTGGTCGTTCTGAGCGGTCGCGACTGCCTTCATCGCTTCAGCGATCCCGTCGCTCTGGTGCATATCGATATATATCCACGCGATCTCGCTGTGGAGCGTGAAGGGCCTGATGGCCCTTCCGGGGCCTTCCATCATGAACGCGAAAAGCTTCCCGCACGAGGCGCGGTCTCTCCATTGCGAGCGTCGACGGGCTTGGACGCGAGCCACGGCATAGATATCCCTGAGCCAGTCCTCCCGCTCCCCGGCGAGAGTTTGCGCGGCTTTCAGCTCCTCGATGCAGTTGTCGATCTTCTTTGCGAGGCCGAATTCATGCGCCTTGGCAAGGTGGCCCAGGAAGCTGACAGCAAGCTGCAGCTCGGCTTCGCCCGCCGCCGCCTGCCTGGTGATGTCAAGAACCGCAATGCCCTTGTCGAAGCCTCCGCCGCACAACCAGGAGCGTGTGCCGGCGACCAGCCTGCGAGCCAGGTTTGACTTTGCCACCGGTGTCGTGGCGAGAGGGGCAATCCGCCCAAGCGCGGCGGCTGCTTCGGCGGCCGGCATGTGCTCGAGCAGATTCCAAACCGTGTTTGACCAGGTGGTAGCTTCGGCATCGGTCTTGATCGACGCCGCGAGCCCGGCAAGGTGCTCTTCCGCCTCCTTGCGCTCTCTCGTGGTCATGCACAGCCCCGCCATGTCGATGTGGAAGACCCACGGTTCAGCGGCGCTGCTGCAGTCCTGCCTGAGGAAGGCCATGAGCTGCGGTGAAGTCTTGACATCGCCGGCGCCTACTCGCCAGCGGGTGATAGTGACCGCTACCCGGTAAAGGTCATTCATCCGCTGTTTGTCCTGGGCGGCGACAGCCTTTGCAGCTTTGAGCGCCTCCAACGTGCCGGAGGCGTCGCTGCTGGATGGCTGCCCGAGTTCCAATGCCTTGGCGAGGTGGCTGAGGAATTCGACCATCGGTTTGTGTGCAGGGAATGGCGCTGTCTGGCTACTCATCACGGGCACCATCTTGATGCCCCTGGGGAAGTCGCCGCTCAGCAGCCATTGGCGTATGCCGGTGGTAACAGTCTCGGCGAGTTTGGCCTCGGCGGCCGTGCCCTTGGCATAGGGGGCCAGCGTATTCAGTGCGGCGATGCCGTCTTCAATCTGCTTGCTTCCGCTGACAACCTGCCAGACGAGGTTGCACCACGTGCCGACGTGAGCATCCGTCTTCAGCAGCGGAACAGCACTGGTTAGGAAAGCCTTGGAGACTTCGAACTCCCGAAGGGCGTTGTTCAAGCCAATCATATCGACGTGGAAGTTCCACGGATCGAGCGCGGTGCCGCAGCCCTGCGTCAGAAAACGCGCCAACTGCACGGATGACTGTGCGTCCGCGGCCTGCAGGCGTGCATAAGCAAGCAACCGGCCGACACTGTAGACGCCGTTCAGCCATTCAGGCTTCTGGGCGGCAAGCCCCTGGGCTTTCGCAAGCGCCTCGATGGCACCGGTGACGTTGCCGTCCTTTGCCAGCGTCTGGGCCGCCGCCAGTTGTTCGAGGAATCCCACCGTCTCGGCAAGGCCCTCAAACTGCGATGCGATGCTCTTTGCCTCGTCAAGTGCCAAACGGCCCCTCTCCAGCCGTATCTGCATCAACTCTCTTCCGGCCAGGTTGAGGAACGACTGTGCAAGGCGTTGTTTGGCCTCGTTGGCCGTTGCCAACGCCGCCAGGCGGCCGAATGCAGCATGGGCGTCTTCCGGCTTCATAGAACCGAACAGCCCGGCGACAGTATCCGCCCAGTGCACGGTAAGATTCCCCGGCTTCAGCAGTGCGGCTGCCTGAGCCAACTGCGTTTCGGCGGCGGTGAATTCCTGCCGCTCCCTCTGGATGCGGGCAACATCGATGTGCACGCGCCAGGGGTCCACCAGCATCGGCTCGCGGGTGATGAACGCGACGACCGATTCGGCCCCCGTTTTGTCCTTGGCGGCGACACGTGCGTGAAGGAGGCTGAAGCTCGCCTCGTAGACCGTGTTCTGCCAGCCCGGGTCGCCTGCAGCAAGGCCGGCGGCAGCGGCGAGCGCGGTCACGGAGCCGTTGATGTCGTTGGACTTGGCACGCTCTTGGACCAACGCCAACTGCTCAAGGATGGCGATCGGCACCTTGACGTCATCAGACGCAACGGCGAAACCCTTCGCCAATGCGAGCATGCAGGTGCCCTTCGCGAGGTCCCTGCGCATATGGTGATTAGCCGCGCCGATGCAGGCCTTCGCGACGGTCCTCTTCGCCGCGTCCGAAGTGCACATTGGCGACAGCTTGTTCACGAGCTCGACCGCCGAATCGAACGGCTGCGACGCGCCCACTACGTTGCCCAGCACGCCGAGAAGCTTCTGCCAGTCCTTGTCGGACGCCGCCGAGCCGGCGGCCTTCACGACCTCATCCTGGGCAACTGCAACCTGGCCCAACTGCCAGCGGATGTTCACGAGGTCGTAGTGCAGGTCAAACGCAGCGATGCCGGGCACGGAAGCGAGGAAGCTGGCATACTTGTCCACAGCGGCCGCATCCTTGCCATGTGCCTTCACGCCGGCCTGTGTGTAGGCGGCGCTATAGACAGCCCGCATGCGGTCGGGCTTGTCGGTGGCGAGCACCTGGGCAGCCAGGAACGACCGTATGGAAAGCTCGATGTCGCCCGCCTTCGCACTGGCCTGCGCCTTGGCCAACTGCTCGACGAACTGCAGCGAACTGGCATTGTCCGGCAGTGTTGCCGCAAACTCCTTCACCGGCGGCATGAGGGCAATGCCCTTATCATATCTGCCGTCGCAAAGGAAGGACTGCACGCCCGCAAGCGATGTCGCCGCAAGGCTGGCATTCGCATCGTCCGACGCCGCCAGAGCTGCGAGCCTGCGATATGCGGCCACGGCGTCAGTGTCAGACTTGGCAAGCGTGATAGTCAGCCACGCCAGCTCCGACCATGCTCTGGCATCGTCCTTGGTCTTGATCAGCGGTGCCGCTTGTGCGAGGTGCGATTCCGCGTCGGGGAGCTTGCCGAGGGAGGCCTGCATCCGGGCCACGTCTACGTTGAGCCTGAATGGGGCAACTGCCTTGCCCGGGCCCTCGATGATGAAGCTGATGTACTTCGCAGCCGCATCAGGCTGGCGCGCCCAAATGCAGTCATTGACTATACGCGACGCCACAGTGTACATGTCGCGCAGCCGCTCTTCATTGCCGGCGGCGATTTTCATGGCAGCCTCAAACGACTTGGATGCCCCCACGTGATCGCCGGCTTTAGCCAAAACCTGCGCCTGGCAAAGCTCCACGCACGACCGCTGAAGCAGATCCAGATCGGCCTGCAGTGCGGTCAGCCCCTTGATGGCCGTCAGCAACTTGCCGCCCTTATCCGTCTCGCCATTGAGCACCCATGAGCGTGCGCCTCCCACGAGGGCTGCTCCAAGGCTGTGCTTCATTTCCTCATTGGCCATGGCCGCAAGCCGTCCAACTGCCGGGAGCGAATCGTCTAGCGATTTGCCAAGCCTGACGAATTCCCAGACTGCCGCGGCCCAGCGGCCGCACGGGTCAAGCAGTCTTCAGCACCCGCCGCGTTGCCTGCAGCCTGCTTTTGGCTTGCCTCGGCCAGCAGGCTGCCCAGCGTTGGCGGCGTGTCGGCGGCTATCAGCGGCCCCGCTATCAGCCCCGCCAGCGATACTGCCCACACAGCAAAACTCAGATACCTTTTCATCTTCGATCTCCTTTTGACAACTGCCCCTGGTTCAGGGAAGAGACGTTCTTTTCCCAACAATGTCTCTGAAACGCTTGCCGGCTTCGTATGCGGAGGACTTCGTGACATTGCTTTCATACCTCTTGCACCGCGAGCCATCCTTTGAGGAGGTTCTCCTCCCTTCATTTGCCGGCTCAATGGTTAGCGCGTCTTTCAACAGACACAGTTCGCGAGCTTCAGAGAAGATACTGGCGGCATGCTCGATGCGCAAAACGAAGTGCCGGCAGAGAAGGCGCACCACGCCCGTCCTCTTGTCTTCCAGCATCCCTCGGCAGGCCGCCAAGCTGAACCGAGGGATGCTGCCGGCATCCTCCCTCCAAAAGACCGTTGGTCATGGCTTCCTCACCAAATCGACTTCTTCCCCTCTATAAGGCAATACGCGGGTGCGTGACATGAAAGTATGGATGGCAGAGCGCAGAGAAAACGTAAAGCTCGCTCTTTTCGGAAGATAAGATTTTCTGTTCTATCTGGAAAATAGCCGCTTGAGTGCATGAAACGATGGATTGTGTGCTGGGGTGTACGTGGCCAATGCAGCGGCCCCTCGGTGGCAGTGATAGGCAGAGGTACGAAGCGAACAGGTCAGGCGGTTCGATGGTATGATTGCGTGAGAGGCAGTGTCCCAGGCGCGTCAGTATCCGGCGGAGAATGCGTTCGTGTCGCGGTGTGGATGTCCTCCTTCCAGCCGGGAGCCGGGCGGATTCGCAACTCGATTTTCATGAGGATCGTGCCTGCCCGGCTCCGGCTGCAAAACGGCTCCACGCTCACTTCTTCGTTCTTGTCACGAGCACCGACTTGCTCACAGGGACACCATCCGGAAGGGCGTCCAGTTGGTCGCCTTCTCCGATGGTATTTTTACTGGGAAGAAGAACCGCGTACAGCTCGAACTTCTCGCCTATTCCCGCCTCTACGGTTCCACAGTAGGCTCTGCAGCGGAAGCGATAGCCGTCGTCTGCTTTCTCGAGCGTGAGTGGCAGCGGCTGAACCCACAGCAGGTTCGTCATGAGGGGACGGACGAGAATCATGGGCGTGCGTCCTTCCACGTCCTTCAGCCGCACTATGCCTTCAATGATGACTTCCATTCCAACCTTGGCATCATTCTGCGGCGAGACGATCTCGATTACCGGCTTTTCCTTCGGTGCGACGGCTTGGTCGGCGGCTTCCTTCTCGATAGCCTGCAGGCGCTCTTCGAGCTTGGCAATACGTTCCTCGAGTGCCTGTATCTTGCGGGCCATATCCGCAATCGTCATGTCGCCCGTTTGCTCTGCGGCTTGGCACGATCCATAGCCGATGCCGCTTACGACGATGATGGTCGCCAATACACAGGCACAAAGGCAAGAACTGCTTCTCATTTGTCGTCTCCTTGTTCTGATGACCGATCCAATTCCCTGGCAGGCCCGTAGAGCCAGTATGACTCAGCCGGCACGTTGGCAAGTGCCTTGCCGGCGGTTGGCACGGGCGCGTGTTTCCTGCAAATCAGTAGATATATCTCGCCGTCGGATACCGCCAGTGTTTCATCAAACCTTCTGCCGACAGGCGACGGAGCGAACGCTCGCATTACGCGGAACCCATCTTCCTTCTTACCAAGCAGGGCGCCGCCGTCCGGCGTGGCGATTTCGCCGCGGACGCGCATCTTGCCCTGCAGTCTCTCCTCAGAAAGAGAGATAGTGCCGGCAGCCTTGCGGACCGTAACTCGACCGACAACGGCTGAATAGGGCACCTCGCTCATCTGCAGCGACCATTTGCTTGGTGCGAAACCATCGCTGCAGACCGCGATGATGTCGAATTCCTGTCCGATTGCGTTTCCCCGTTCGCCGCCCAGTTGGACCTCGAATGACTCCGGCACGCCGGAAGCCAATGGACGTGCGCCAAGCTAAACGTAAAACGTCGTCCCCAGCCGCGGGCGCACCAGGAGGGTCACCTTCTCTGTCGCGGCATCAGACTTGAGATCAACAGCCGTCTTCCAGCATACATCGGACCCTGAAGCCGGTTGTAGCCACGTCACCGCAGGCGGCGATGGTTTTGCCAACTGCGCCTTCGGCCCCCGAACGCCAGCTTCCGTGAGTGTAACGCCATCGGGCGTCGCCTTAACAACGCAGGAGTAGGTGAGCTGGCTCGGTGTCAATTGCCGGGCTGCGGCCACCGCATCGGGAACAGTGAACGAGACCTGAATGTGATACGCACTCTCTCCCTCCGGAGGCAGTTGATAGTCATGCACCGCCTGAAGACTCCTTCCCGTACTGCCAAGTGCATCGTATATCGTCTCCCAGCCACCGCTCGTATCCCCCCATGACACGTGGACGGTTCGAATCCAACCTTCTTCCACTCGTGGTGATAGCTCCACGCGCACCTTGTCTGATCTTGAGCCGGCTTCGGCCGGGAGGGGCCGGATGACCGGCCTGATGATGTCGTCGAACCGGACCAGACTCCAAGTCGCTTCATATGCCTCCTGCTTCTGCTCGGCATCTCGTCGCAGCCTTATGAGTTCCTGCAGCTCACCAACACCCTTGACACCCGCATAGGCGACGCCGCAGGCAAATGCCAATGCGGCTGCCACTGCAACGCGTCGAATCGTCAGGTGATTGCCCGCGTGGCGAAGGCCATGCCGAAGTCCAGCTCTGATTCTACTCGACAGTGTTGTCGGCACGTGCTCCGGGCTTGCCTCAAATTCCGACGCCGGCCCCTGCAAACGTGCCATTACCGCCGCCGTGACGTTCTTGACCAAGGGGTCTTCTGCCTCGAGGCAGTCCACCTCGGCCGTGTCTGACTCAACCAGGTGATCCACGTATTTGGATAGCTCCTGAAAGGCTCTGCAGGAGGCGCATTCGGACAGGTGCGCTTCGAGCTGCCGCAACCTTTCCGGGGGCAGTTGTTCCCCGTCGCTGACGAGGAACAAATCGTATCTGACATCGTTGCATTTCATTATACATGTCTCCAGTTCGGACTCTTTATGGCAACAACCATAGACTCCGGAGGCGGGTGGTCAACATTTTCGCCACCCGTTGCGGCAGACATTGGGAGATCAATTGCACGGCCGCGCACCCCGCGTTCTGCGGGATCGCGGGCCTTCCCAGCACAATTCACCCCCAGATGAACAGAAGCACAATCTCCATCAGGCATTCCTTGTCGATTTGCCGCTCTGCATCGGGCGAATCAATGACCCGCCACGACCGAGGGAATCTGACACACGGGGTTTCCCCGAGGAAGAGGAGCCCCCTCGTGACGATCTGATACGCATCGGCGGACGTGCAGCCTTGTCCTCCGGCGGCGGCCAAGCATTGCTGCGATTGCTTGCTCGGGACCGGATGCACCTCCGCCGCCAGGGCGCGCCCCACGAGGTCCGAAGCCCACCAGAGGTCGTTCAAGTCAGCCGCGGCCGCGGTGATGCCGTCGAAGCGACCGCCCTCAGCATACTGTTCAAGCCCCCTGATCGCGAGCGGGCCAGCCAACTCATAGCACCTTTCTGCCGCTTTCGAGACCAGGCAGGCGGCGATTGACTCTCTTGTGCGGTGCACGAGCTGTCTGAGCGCCTCAACCGTGCGATGCTTCGTCTTCACCTTCACCTTCAGCGTCTTCATAAGAGCTTGTATCTCCTCGTACTCAAAGCTCCAGTAGTGCCTCATGAAGAAGACCGCCCTGTCAGGCAATGGAAGGCGGTCTATGCAATTCCAGACGAACTCTAGCCCTTGCGTTTCATCTGACGGCTGACGGGGAGCCGGCAAAGAACTGTCCGGAGTTTCGGATTTCCCTTTCTTGATGAACTTCTTGCGGATGTAATCTATGACGATGCAGCGTGCGGTCGCATAAAGCCAGTTCTTGAAGTGATTGCTGTCATTGCATGTGTTGCGGCCCTAGCGTATCTGGGTGATCAGCTTGATCAGCAGTTCTTGCAGGATGTCTTCGGTCCACGCTCGATTACAGGCCGGCAGAAGCTCCTTGAGCCAAGCTCCCAGCGTCCTGGCGAACAGCTTGTTCAGCCGGTCCAGGTTTGTCTCGTTGCCAGCCATCAGTTGCTTCGCAATCTCGAATTGCTCGTTGTAGACATCATCGTCGGGCACAGCAGTCATTCGCCACCCCCTTCTGTACGGGTTCGAGTTCGAGCTCTCGTAAGAAATCCCATTTCGTTGGCTGTCGCTCATCCTTAAGCATTACATGTTACTCACTCGATGCCTTACTCAGGTTGCGTGGCCCTACATGGCGGGGATCATGGGGCCGGTGCGGATAGCACTCCTACTATGTGGAACGTGAGTGCGTGACATGCGACCGTCTTTTTTTGTGACTTTTCAGATTTCCACCAAGGCGAAACTCCTTACTCCATATGGAAAAATGAAAAACATCAGACGCAGGATTTTTTTTGCGTCACGCGGCTACGTTATCACTTTATAGAGGGTCGATAAAAGTCTTCCGGAGGGGCGGTGCCGGCAGCATCCCTCGGTTCAGCTTGGCGGCCTGCCGAGGGATGCTGGAAGACAAGAGGACGGGCGTGGTGCGCCCGTCTCTTGCCGGCACCATCTTCATTCTACCCGCAAGGTGCCGCCGAGTCAAGAGGCCGATGATGTTACCGGCATCGTCGATTTGGAGGCACAGACGCATCGAGCGCGGCGCGCAAGTCCAGCTCAGCCAGTATCTGTTGTCTCGCACCGTTGAGGCTGAACTCGGCCGCTACGCAGCCGGGCAGATAGAGGCCCCGGCTCAGCCCATCGGATGGGCTGCCGGCTGCGACTCCTTCGCTTGCCCGCACCATCCTGCAATCCTTTGGCACGCCAATAATCACTCACCTGTGCGTGCAGTGGCATACTTGCCCGTTCGCGTAAATTCTTCTCAACGCCCTTCTCTGGTGTGATAGGAGATCCAGTCATGTCGGACCAGTTGCTCAACCTGCTCTCCACCGGCGGAGCCGGCATCGCCGTCACGGTGGTCACGGTCATCTTCCTTCGGTTCCTCCGCGAGGAGCGCAACCAGTTGATGGCCGATCGGCGCGACGAGCGCAAGGAGTTCCTCCAGCGCCTCGACGACATTTCGTTGAGGCTGGTGCAGCTTGCCGAGAGGCTCGATGGTGCCCCTTGCCGCACGGCCGGCAACATGCATCCGCAGGACACGAAGCCGCCGAGGAGGCAGGGATGAACGGGCTCGTTGAGAGACTTGTGGATTGGTGCACGAGGAAGAGCCGGATCGACACTCGTGCAGACGACAGCCGGCTTCGCCGGATCGCATTGCATACAAGCCGCGGTGCCCAACTCGCCGGTATTGTCGGCGAGGTGAGACGCGAGAGGCTTCAGAGGAAGATGGGCTTTATCGATCAGGATCGTAACGCAAAGGAGCATGGCCATGGCTGATCCACGCATTCGAGGCAAGCAGGCTTACCGGGCGCTCAAACTCATCTCGCCCGATGCACAGGCATTCGCCGAGCAAATTTCACGGCAGCACGCGCAACTAGTCTTGAAACAGGGCGGCAGCATCATGTCACTATTCCAAGCCCTGACCCACCACGAACAATCGACCCGCTGGTGCTCTGAGGTCAGCCGCGGCCGGAACCGCCTCACGTTCAACGACGCTGCTGCCGCCCTGGTTTCGCTCTACCTCAAGCCGGCCCTCTGCAGCGACGTGCTGCACGAGAGCTTCAGGAGCCAGGTAGCCGCGATCCTCGGAGCCGTGTTGAAGGAGCGGATCAGGAACACCCGCTTGTACGCGGTCGACGATGCGGCCGGACGGAACAGCGGCCAGGGCAGGGCCTTCGTATGGGACAACGTGCTCCTGCCGCTGTCCGATCTCGTGCTGCAGTCGCTTGTGGTGATGCGCCTCGTGCCGGAGCTGTGTGCCGGGGATCCCACGCTGCATCCGTTCGGGTGGTCGCCGAATTCGGACAACCTGCACGATTTCCTTCGAATCGTCTTGCTCGGCGGGCTGACACCTGCGAGTGTGAACGCTCAATTTCCGCGCTGCCGGTTCGTGGGCTTTCTCACGAGCAACGGGCTGGCAAGCACGGTGCCTGTTGTGGTGCTCCACTGCGAGCAGTGCAGGCGGCGCTTTCTTGCCATCACGGCAACGAGCGCGTGCAAAGTCTGCGGGAAACCGCTGGCCAGGGAGGTCAGGCCGATGTGCCTCTCCACGGCGTTCATCGCGGCCTGCTCGTCGAAACACTCGGATGACGGGAGGGTCTACTTTGATCACTCGCAAGCAGGCGCCGAAGGCGCCCCGGCAGACATAGCGAGCGAAGTCGGCGCTCCGGGAGCCATCTCATGAAGACATGTTCCATCATCCTTGCTGTGCTTCTGGCGGTACCCGTTTTGGCGGGAGAAGCCAACAGACAGGCACGTATCGCATTCGACGAGACGGTTCACGACTTCGGCTCCGCCGATCAGCACACCACGCTCAGGCATACGTTTCGCTTCAGGAACACCGGCGATGCTCCGCTGGTGATCAGCAGGCTGCGCGCGAATTGCGGCTGCACCGTCGCGACCATCGCCCGCAAGGAATTCGGCCCCGGCGAGTCGGGCGACATCGAAGCGACGCTCGATACCCGAGGCGACACCGGCAGCGTGGCCAGATCGATTCAGGTTTCCACGAATGACCCCGACCGCAAAACAGTCAGCCTGCAACTCAAAGCGACCGTGGCGCCCGAGATCCTCTGCAGTCCGCTTCATCTGGATTTCGGCGAGGTTACCGTAAACGGTGCTCCCGAGCTTTCGGTGCAAGTCACGTCACCGAGCGGCAAGCAGTTCTCGGTCGAGGGCGCCACGGCATCTCTGCCCTTCGTAAAAACGCGCGTCGATGCATCGGACAACAAA
>Ga0307380_10010849_pt1 | contig 11441 bp, 7 predicted proteins | sample UN3MG_FD_202239 | JGI IMG/M metagenome (GOLD analysis project Ga0307380, IMG submission 202239) | Soil microbial communities from Risofladan, Vaasa, Finland - UN-3 | ecosystem: Environmental > Terrestrial > Soil > Coastal area > Acid sulfate soil | place: Finland: Risofladan, Vaasa | collected... | reverse complement strand
CAACCGCCGCCTCGCTGCCGGGCATCTGCTCCGGTGGTATAAGTTCAGTCAGTTTCGGCCTTAAGAAAACACCGGCGGTGCCGGCGTCCGTTACTCCACGATTGACTAAAACCTGTGCCAGCAGAGTGGATACCTTGAGCGATTTGGCAAGCTGGGCAGAAGCCTCTTGTGTAGGCTGGATTACCCACCGTTTTTTCTGCATCCGTGCTGAAACTCGCATTGAAAGTTTGTCCTGTCCTTAGCCTTATTAATTTGCGGTGCTACTAAATGCCTTTATACAAAAAGCTTCATCAAATGCAAGGATTGTTTTTGCCTCCTCGCAAAAACCAACATTTATTAACCCCGGATTTCCCAAGTAACTCCTTGAAAAAAAGCAAGATTTTGATAGTATAGAGCTTATGGAAGCCGTTGGAGCCAGTTTTAACGCATCTGTTTGGAGAAACCAATGGGTGAAAGACGCAAGGATGCTCTGAGAGCCAATTTTGAGGGAAAATAGAAGATTGAATTTTTAGATAGATTTGATATTCTATTGAAAATTAAGCTTAGGGCACAGCTGAACCAGCATATACAATGTATATGGGAAATCCCAATTATAATAAATTCCTCCTGTTTTTTAACCGTTCAAATTAGAAAGAGGAAAAATTATGAAAAGTAGCACTTACAAAACTATTGTTTTAATGGCAATTTTTTCTGTATTGCCGGCAGCATCCTTCGCAAAAGAGTATGACCGTAAAGCGAATGAACAGGCGATCGAGAAGGTGCTGAAGAAAATGGACCAAGGGGTTAAGCAAGGGCCTTACGAGGCAGACTGGGAGTCGCTGAAAAAGCATGATGAAGCACCGGAATGGTTCCGCGATGCCAAATTCGGCATTTATTTTCACTGGGGTGTCTATTCAGTGCCGGCTTACGGCAACGAGTGGTATCCCAGAAATATGCATCTCAAAGAGGGAAGACGCAGTTGTTACAAGCACCATGTTGAAAATTACGGCGAACCGAACGAGTTCGGTTATCACGATTTCGTCCCGATATTTAAAGCCGAACATTTCAATGCCGAAGAATGGGCTGAACTATTCAAAAAAGCCGGCGCCAAATACGCAGGACCAGTCTGTGAGCACCACGACGGATATTCAATGTGGGACAGTGAGTTGACACCATGGAACGCAGCCGATACCGGACCAAAACGTGATATTACAGGGGAAATGGAGAAAGCAATTCGTGAACGAGGCATGAAGTTTGTCACGACTTTTCATCATGAACGCACTCGAAACTGGTATCCGCGAGTTGAAGGCTGGCCGACAACAAGTAACGACCCAAAGCTCCAAATGCTTTACATGAACGTGCCGGAGGAGTTTTTCAACCAGATATTCCAGTCCAAACTCGGTGAGGTGATTGATAAATACCAGCCCGACCTGATCTGGTTTGACGGCCAAATGGTACAGATAAAGGAACCGTACCACCTGAGATTTCTGGCATATTACTTTAACAACGCTAAAAAATGGGGACGCGATGTCGTTGTGACCACGAAGAAAAAACAGTATCCACACGAGATCTCTGTACAGGATTTTGAAAAAGGGCGTATGAACGAACTAACCGATTACTGCTGGCTGACAGATGACACCATCAGTATGGGCAGTTGGTGCTATACGAAAGATCTGAAAATCAAATCCACAAGCAAAGTATTGCACGATTTCATTGACATTGTCAGCAAAAACGGCTGTCTGCTGTTGAATATTTCGCCAAAAGCAGACGGCACAATCCCGGATAACCAGCGCAAGGTATTGCTGGAAATAGGCAAATGGCTCGACCTTAACGGCCAGGCCATCTATAATACTCGCCCCTGGCTCGCATTCGGCGAAGGACCAACCCGCCTGAAAAAAGGCGGCGGTTTTGTCGGCAGGAAAATTCAATACACACCGCGTGACATTCGATATACCCGTTCTAAGGACGACAAAACCTTGTATGCCATTGTCCTGGGCTGGCCTGAAAGCAGCGAGCTTACACTGAACATGGTTAAAGTGGATAATGCCAAAGGTGCAAAAGTCACCTTGCTCGGTTACGATAAATCGATAGATTACAACGTCAATGCTGCAAAGCAACTGGTTATCACTGTCCCTGAACTTAACGAGAATCAGAGGCCCTGCAAAGATGCATATGTCTTCAAGCTCAGCAGTTTTAAAACCTCGCTAAACCCGCTCAATAAGTGATAGCATTGAACGAAGGTGGTTTTCCAGGTTGAATGGAGAAAGGACAATATGATATTAAGTTAGACACGGATTAACACTGATTGCTTCGACCCCTTCGGCGCTGCTCAGGGCAGGCTAAGCTCAGCACAGGTTACACAGATTTGGTATTCTATTAGAAAAGAAGCTTAGCGGGGCAAAGATACCGGAAGGTGCTCAGGTCGATGGTGTGTCGGTCGCCAAAGTGATTCCGGGTAAGGCGATTAACCCATCATTCCCTACACCGCTACTTTTGCTCGTTTGTTTTATGCTCGACTGTATGTGAGTGTCTCTGGGTTCGCAGATTTAACTCGTCGAGCTGTTTGGTGTCCACTTCGCTCGGTGCTTCGGTCAAGAGACACTGTCCTCTTTGGGTTTTCGGGAATGCAATGACATCTCTTATATTGTCCGTGCCGGTCAAAAGCATAATAATTCTGTCAAGGCCGAAAGCTATCCCGCCGTGCGGCGGCGCGCCATATTCAAGGGCCTTTAAGAAAAACCCGAACTGCCGCTTTGCCTGGCTTTTAGAAATCCTGAGCAGGTCAAATATCTTCTGCTGCAAAGCGGTGTCGTGGATACGAATGCTTCCGCCGCCAATTTCCGAGCCGTTGACGACAATATCATAAGCCATCGAGCAAATATTGGCGGGGTCGGTTTCGAGCTTGGCTACATCGGCCGGCACAGGTGCGGTAAACGGATGGTGCAGAGAATCATAACGGTTTGCGCCATCATTCCACTCAAACAATGGAAAATCCACCACCCAGACAAATTCAAAACTGTTTTCATCATAAAGGTTCTGTTCTTTAGCGAGTCTGCAGCGCAGAGGAGCCAATGCCTTATTAGCGGTTTTTTCATCATCGGCAACAAATAAAAGCAAATCGCCGTCTCTGGCATCGAATCGCTCGACAATCTGCTGCAGTTGCTCGGGGGTAAAGAACTTGGCGATACTGCCGGCCAGGGTAAGCTTGTCGTTTTCCTTCTTTACCTTGAACCATATCAGTCCCTTCGCACCATAATCGCCGACAAATTCGGTCAGCGTTCTTTCAATGTCACTTCTTGAATACCTGTCGCCACCCCCTGTGCAGAGACCTTTTACAACACCGCCTTTCTCAATAACCGATGTAAATACCTTGAAAGTGCATTCCTTTGCAATGTCTGATATGTCTCTGAGCTTCATATCAAAGCGCAGGTCCGGTCGGTCGGTACCGTAATCAGCCATTGCCTCTTTATAGCTCATTCGCCGTATCGGCACTTCCACGTCCACATCCAGTATCTTCTTCCAAACCTCTGCTACCATTTTTTCATTAATGCCGATGACATCATCGACATCGACAAAGCTGACCTCGACGTCAATCTGAGTGAACTCAGCCTGGCGGTCCGCCCTTGGGTCTTCATCACGGAAGCAGCGGACTATCTGGAAGTATTTATCGACTCCGCTGACCATTAGAATCTGCTTGAACAGCTGCGGTGATTGCGGCAGGGCATAAAAACAGTTTTTATGCAGTCTGCTCGGAACAAGAAAATCTCTTGCTCCTTCAGGCGTGCTCTTTGCCAGCATAGGTGTCTCAATTTCCCAAAAGCCCAAACTGTCGAAATAATCGCGTACAACCTTGGCGACCCGGTGACGGATTCGCATTTTTTGCTGCATCTGCGGCCGACGTAAATCGATATATCGCCTGGTCAGGCGCAGCTCTTCGCCCGTTTTTTCGGCATTATCCAACTCGAAGGGCGGAGTTTTGGAGGTGTTGAGTATTTCCAGCTTTTCAACGGCCACTTCAATTTGGCCGGTTGCCAGCTTTGGATTTTCCAAACCTTCGCCTCTGTGTTGAACTACACCCTGTGCAGCAATCACCCATTCGTGGCGAACTGTCCTGGCCAGTTTGTGGGCCTGCGGTTGAGATTCAGGGTTGAAGACTAACTGGGTAAGGCCCTCTCTGTCCCGCACGTCAAAAAAAACCAAATTGCCGTGGTCGCGATAGGAATGCACCCAGCCGGCCAAAGTTACCCTTTTGCCGGCATCATCCAGCCGAAGCTGTCCACAGTTATGCGTTCTCCTGAGCATCGTAAAAATCTCTCTAAAAAAGCTCTCCGATTGTCAATTGCCGATTTGAAATCGAAAATTGAAAATCGCAAATCGAAAATTCAACAACAGGATAGTCTACTACGGCTGTTTCGTCAACAGCAGCTTTTAATATTTGCTTTTAGTGGGCCGAATAACAACCAATACCGGCATTTTTTGTTATTGAAATTACCCAGCCAGACTATACAATAGCAAAAGTTTCACAAAGACTTGCTTTCCGAAAGGTTTTAGGCAATCAAGGTAAATTTGTTGCGAAAGAACGACATAGGAGAATGACTGGGTATTTGAAGATTTTCCAAACTTTGTAATAGCAAATAGTTGTGTAAAAAAATAATGAAAATTGGAGTAGACTTTTAACATAAGAGGAGGCTGCAATGCCCGAAACAGAAGAGATTATTAGCGGTTTGGTAGCTAAAGCCCGTGCGGCACAGAAACAGGTTGAAAACTATACGCAGGAGCAGATTGACGAGGTTTGTCTTGCCGTTGGCTGGCAGGTCTATAAGGATGAGAACATAGCTGCCTGTGCCAAAATAGCAGTCGAAGAGACAGGGATGGGAATATATGAAGATAAATTGAAAAAGCACAAGGTTAAGGTCCTGGGTGTCTGCAAGGACATAAAGGGCGCTAAGACCGTTGGGATTATCGAACGTGACGAGGCGACGGGCATTACCAAGTACGCAAAGCCGGTCGGAGTAGTCGGAGCCCTTACCCCTGTTACCAATCCGACAGCTACCCCTGCCAGCAATGCTGTCGGTATTCTCAAAGGCCGAAATGCTGTAATCTTTGCCTCGCATCCACGTGCCAAGAAGTCATGTAAGGTGGCCTGCGATTTTATGCGGGAAGGGCTCAGGAAGGTTGGCGCACCCGTCGATTTGATTCAATACATCGAAGAGCCCAGTATTGAGCTTAGTAAGGAGTTGATGCGGCAGGCGGACCTGGTAATGGCTACGGGCGGCGGGGCTATGGTCAAATCGGCATATTCAAGCGGCACACCCGCCTATGGGGTAGGTCCCGGCAATCCTGTTATAGTAGTTGCCGAGGATGCAGACCTGGCTGATGCCGCTGAGAAAATTACAATCAGTAAAACCTTTGATAATGCCACATCCTGCTCATCTGATAATTCAATCGTTATTCAAAACAAAGTCTTTGACAAAATAGTTGCGGAATTCGTCGGGCGCGGCGGGTATTTATGCAACGATGAAGAAAAGGCGAAACTTGAAAAATGGATGTGGGTTCCCAGCAAAAAGACCGGCAGAATGGCACTTAATCCCAAGATTGTTGCAGTTAGTGCCAAACGGATAGCCGATGGTGCCGGAATTGAGGTGCCGGACGAAACAAAAATGCTGATGGTTATTGGTGAAAAGGCAGGCGAGGAGAGGTTCAGCGGCGAGAAGATTTCGCCTGTTATGACACTGTGGAAATATGAGACGATTGACGATGCGATAGAGATTGTAACGAAGCTGCATGAGTATGCGGGGTTGGGACATTCGGCCGGCATCTACACGTTCAATGCGGATTATATTGATAAACTCGGCTCGGCGCTGAAGGTGAGCCGGATTATGGTTCGCCAGGCCCATGCTCCATCGTGCGGCGGGAACTTTCATAACGGTATGCCGTCAACAGTAACGCTCGGCTGCGGGAGCTGGGGCGGCAATATAACAACAGAGAATATTTACTGGAAGCATTTTATCAATGTTACCTGGGTTTCCGAACCATTTAAGCCGGTTAAACCTACCGATGAGGAAATGTGGGGCGATGTCTGGAACAAATACGGCAAATAAAACAGGAGTAGCTAATGAGACTGTTTGAATATCAGGCAAAAGAGCTTTTCAAGGAAGCCGGCATAGCTATTCCTGAAGGAATAGTTATCGACAAAGTTTCAGAGACTGAAGCTGCAGCAGAACAAGTGGGGCTGCCCTGCGTACTGAAGGCCCAGGTCTTGCAGGGCGGCAGAGGCAAGGCCGGCCTGATTCAGTTTGCATCTACAAAACAAGAGGCCCAAGACAAAGCTGACACACTTTTTAGCAAAAAAGCGGGGAAAGTTTTAATCGAACAGGCTTTGGATATAGAAAAGGAAATGTATCTTGGTGTTACGATTGACCCGACGAGCGCCTGTGCACTCGTGATGGCCTCGACCGAAGGCGGTGTCGATATTGAGCAGGTTGCGGCAAAGGAACCTGAAAAAGTTATCAAAGAGCAGATAGATATAACCCGCGGGATAATGCCTTTCCAGGTGAGAGAGATTCTTTTTCAGCTTGGTCTTAGAGGTGACGGTTTTAAGCAGACCTTTAAGGTCATAACGGTTTTATTCAATCTTTTCCGTCAGCAAAAAGCTGAGCTGGTTGAAATTAACCCGCTGGTGGTCACCAAAGAAGGCGGCGTCATTGCCGCCGACGGCAAGGTGATTCTTGATGATAGTGCGGTTTCTATGCAGAAGGAATTTACGCTGTCGAGAGAATGTTTTGATAGTGACATCGAATTTGAGGCCGCCCGGAAAGGCATTCCGTATATTCAGTTTGACGGCGATATCGGCCTGATGTGTGCAGGAGCAGGTCTGACCAATATGGTTTACGACCTTATTAATGATTTCGGGGGGAGCGTTGCAAATTATCTGGAATTTGGCGGGCCCAATTATAAAAGGGCAGTAGAGGCGATGGAACTGACTCTCAAAGGCAATCCCAGGGTGGTGTTGATTGTTACTTTCGGAACGATAGCAAGGGCTGACGTTATGGCCGAGGGGATTGCCGAAGCTATTGACAAGTTAAAGCCGAAAATCCCCATCATTACCGCTATACGCGGCACCGGAGAAGAAAAAGCTCAGAAAATACTCGAAGATATTGGTCTGAAACCTTTGTACGACACCGAAGAGGCGGTTAAAGAAGCAGTGAGACTATCGAAGGGAGGCGGCGAATGAGTATTTTCATCGATGATAAGACAAGAGTGCTGGTGCAGGGTATTACGGGCGGCGAAGGAAGCTTTTGGACCAGACATATGGTGGAAATGGGCACTAACGTAGTTGCCGGCGTGACACCCGGCAAGGAAGGGCAAAGCATTGAAGGCGTGCCGGTGTACAATACCGTGCGAGCGGCTGTTGCACAATCACAGGCGGATGCTTCTGTCCTATTTGTGCCGCCTCGCTTTTCAAAAGACGCAATTTTTGAGGCACTTGATGCGGGCATAAAAAAAATCGTTGTTACCGCAGAAGGTATTCCGATTCATGATGCGATTGAATTAAGGAGAGCCGCTCTTGCGAGAGGTGCTATGGTAATCGGTGGCAACACGACAGGTGTGGTTACTGCCGGTGTTGCGATGATGGGTTTTATACCTTACTGGATTGAACGTGTTTACAAGCCCGGCAGGATTGGTGTTATGACTCGCAGCGGCTCGCTTACCAATGAAGTTACGGCTATGGTGGTAAAGGGCGGTTTCGGTGTTTCGTCACTGATTGGTATCGGCGGTGATTCGGCGCCTATGACGCGTTTTGCCGAGATGCTGCCGCTGTACGAAGCCGACGATGACACCGATGCCGTGGTCATCATCGGCGAGCTCGGCGGTACGATGGAAGAGGAAGTTGCCGAGGCGATTGAAAAGAAAATTTTTACCAAGCCATTAGTGGCTTTCATAGCGGGCAGGACTGCACCGGCCGGCAAAAAGATGGGACATGCCGGCGCGATTGTAACTGGCGGTAAAGGCACCGTCGCCGGCAAGGTAGAAGCATTAACTAACGCCGGGGCCTTGGTTGCCAAGCGCCCCAGCCAGATGGGAGAATTACTTCATTCGTTGTTGGATGGGGCCGGATAGAATATTCTTTATGAAGTTATCAGAAACCTCAGTAAAACAAAAACTTTTCGCTTTATTGGCTCTTGCAGCATTAGTGGTGATTTTGGTTTTGCCCGAACCTTCCCCCATTGAAACCGATGTCAAAGCCATCACTTTATCGTCATCCGCCAAGGCCACTTTAGCAGTTCTGGCAATGGCGGTTATTTTGTGGATGACGGAAGCTGTTCCTTTTCCCGTAACGGGTCTGCTTGCGTTGGTTTTACTTGTTATGACCAAGGCAATGCCCTTTAAGGAATTGATACGAGATGGGTTTGGTAATCACATAGTGTTGTTTTTTATAGGGGTGCTGATACTTTCTGCGGCGATAGGTCAAACGGGGCTTTTGCGGAGATTTACAACGCTTCTTCTTTTTCATTTTGGCCATAAGCCAAAGACCCTTATCCTTGTTTTTTTGATAGTTGGTGCTCTTTTATCCGGCTGGATAACGGATATGGCCGTAGCGGCGGTAATGCTGCCTATAGGTGTCTCTATCCTCAGGGATGCGGGGGTAAAAAAGATGCAAAGCAACTTCGGCAGGGCACTTATGATATCCTGTGCGTGGGGGGCGCTGATTGGCGGGATAACCACACCTGCCGGCTGTGGGCCGAATCCGTTGACTATGGGCTTTCTCAAAGACCTTGCTGGTATCGACTTTAGCTTTACGGACTGGATGCTGCTTGGGTATCCGGCTGCGGTACTGATGCTGCCCTGTGCGTGGCTGATATTGCTGAAGGTTTTTCCAATTGAGGATATTAACCTGCAAATTGCAGAAGAAGAGCTGCATCAGAAGCTAAAAGAGATAGGGCCGGTAACGCGTAAAGAGGTGCTGACGATAATAATCTTTTTTTTGACGGTTTTTCTTTGGATTTGTGCACCTTTGATAGAAAGATTGACAGGGGGGGCAGTTGATTATCTTAGCATTTCATTTGTGGCGATTGGCTGTGGGTGTTTGTTCTTTCTGCCGGGCATCGAGGTGCTTACGTGGAAAAAGGCCGAAGAAGAAATCAACTGGGGCGGCATAATTCTAATCGTTTCCGGATTGTCACTTGGTATGGCGATTTATAAGACCGGTGCAGCCGAATGGCTGGCGTGGATTGCGTTTAACAAGATAGGTGTTCTGCATCCTGTCTTAATAGTTTTCGTGGTGGTATTAGGCGTTTCGTTGATGAAAGTAGCATTTTCGAGCAATACGGTGACGGGAATAATTATGGTGCCATTGCTGATTGCACTGGCGAAAAACCTGGGCTTGGATGCAGTGATAATTGCAATACCGGCGGGGATTACTTCATCGCTGGCTTTTCTTTTGGTAACTTCAACTCCGACAAATGTAATTCCACATTCTGCGGGATATTTTTCAATAAAAGATATGGCCAAAGCCGGGATATGGATGACGATTGCATCGAGTGTATGTGTTACCGTTTCGGTCTGTGTTGTCGGCAAATTATCCGGTATAGTAAATTTCTGAGAATATCCAATAAAGGGAGTAGTAAATGATAGACTTAAAAAAAATCCCGTCAGATAAAGAGTCTCTGGACAGCTATGAGGTGGAGAACATATTCCAATCCTGGTCTTATCAGCCGTCGATGTCACCGGCCAGGGTGGTTTCTGCAAAAGGGGTCCGGTTTACCACCGAGGACGGAAGAGAGCGGCTGGATTTTAGTTCCTGTTTTGTCAGTCATAACATCGGACATCAGGATAAACGGGTGGTAGAGGCCATTTGCGAGCAGGCAAAGACCCTATGCTCATTTGCCCCGGCCCTTTCCACCAAACCGAGGGCTATGTTAGGAAAGATGCTGGCTGAGATTACGCCGGGCGACCTTTCACGCTCGTTTATTTCTCTCGGTGGTACTGAGGCGAATGAGGCTGCAATAAAAATTTGCCATCAGTATACCGGCAGACGAAAAATGATTGGAAGATATCGCAGCTACCACGGCGGGACGGCAGCTTCAATGACTATGTCCGTCGGAGACGCCAGGAACTGGGCCCAGGTTTTGGGCGGTACCGAGTTGATTCGTGTTCCTCAGCCTTATTGTTATCGCTGTCCATTTGGTAAGAAGTATCCCGATTGCGATATGCAGTGCGTCAAGTTTATTGATGAAGTGATTGCTTTGGAGGGCGGGAGCGAAAAAGTCGCCGGCATTATTTTTGAGCCTGTTACCGGCGCCAACGGCATCATAGTGCCGCCGCCGGAGTATTTTCCCCAACTGAGAAAGATTTGTGATAAATGGGAAGTCCTGATGATTGCCGACGAGGTGATGAGCGGGTTCGGGCGAACGGGCAAATGGTTTGCCATCGAGCACTGGAACGTTGTTCCGGATATTATGAGTATGGCCAAGGGTTTAAGCGGTGCGTACGTGCCATTGGGAGCGACGATTGTCCGCAAACACATTGGAGACAGATTCAAGGAGCAGTTTTTCAGTCACGGTGCGACTTATGCCGGCCATGCGCTCGGCTGCGCTGCGGCTCTGGCGGTGATTCCCATTTACCAGGAAGACAACCTCATCGAAAATTCTGCAAAGTTGGGCAAATATCTTTTGGAGAAGTCTCTGGAACTCAAAGACAAACACCCGTGTGTTGGTGATGTGCGCGGGCTCGGATTGTTCGTAGGTTTGGAGCTGGTCAAAAACAAAAAGACCCGGGAGCCGATTATGCCTGTCGATGCCAAGATTCGTCCGGGCTTGAATCCAAAGCTGGAGGTAGCGAGGAAACTGGGCGAGCTGGGAATGATGGCAATGGCGGCAAATCCAGGCAACGTCATTGCAATGGCACCGGCTTTGATAGTTACGAAAGATGAAATCGACGAGGGAATCGCAATTATGGACAAGGCCCTTGAGGCGGCAGATGCCCATACTGAAAAGTAGGTCCTGGGAAGTTTGTGGTTGCTGTTCAAGAACATAGAATATTTCAGATATATTACAATCTTCACATAAAAAAGGACGGATTTGTTAAATGGAAGAGAGAGTACGACTCGAAAAAGCTTTTAAGCCCGCAAATATCTGGGCAATTGCCCTTGGAACTATCATCGGATTTGGCTGTTTTATACTGCCCGGCGACTGGCTTGGGCAGGCCGGGCCATTAGGTGCAGCTATCGGCCTGGCACTTGGGGGAAGCATAATGCTGCTTGTCGGTAGAAGCTACGGGTTTATGGTAAATAACTTTCCCGTAGCCGGCGGCGAATTTGCTTATGCATATAAGGGATTTGGCCGAAACCATGCTTTTGTTTGTGGGTGGCTGCTATCTTTGGCATATCTTTGTATCGTGCCGGTAAACGCAACCGCACTGGCCATTCTGGCAAAATTTGTTGCACCCGATTTGTTCACCAG
>Ga0307380_10010848_pt1 | contig 11441 bp, 6 predicted proteins | sample UN3MG_FD_202239 | JGI IMG/M metagenome (GOLD analysis project Ga0307380, IMG submission 202239) | Soil microbial communities from Risofladan, Vaasa, Finland - UN-3 | ecosystem: Environmental > Terrestrial > Soil > Coastal area > Acid sulfate soil | place: Finland: Risofladan, Vaasa | collected... | reverse complement strand
TGAACCTGCAATGTCAATTGTTACTAATCCTGTTCTTGGTACAGTGGTGCAAGGTGCAATTGCAAATGAATTTGTTTATACTGCAATTAATCCAAATGGTCTTAAAGATTATGCGGATACTTTCCAGATTCAATTGCAACCAACAGTTCCTGGAACAGGTGAATGCTCATTAGCAACTGCTGTAATTCAAATTCAATATATAAACGCTAATACTTTATTAAAATATACAGATCAAGATGTATATGCATTTGTTAATACTAATGGATATTCTATAGCAAATGGAACAAATCTTCAATTAGGTTTAATTGCATTACAAAATTATTGGGTTGCAGAATTTGCATATACTGGAAATCTATATTTTATTCCTACCGATAGTAAAAGATGGTTGGGATACCCTAAAAGCATTGTAGATAATGGAGCAAGTTGGCTTCAATCTGCCTCTATAGCATGGCAAGGTCTTGAGGCATTGCCTACAAGTTGGACTCCAGGCGGAGTTGGTGTATATAAAAATGCAGCAATAACTTTAATATTTTCACAAGATTCTAGCGGAGATTATCATGATTCAAGTTTAGCGTCAGGTTGGGGAAGTGGTTTAACAGCTCAACCTACAAGCTTCTACAATGAAGATTACGATGCTTATATAGATATACTCACAGGTACACAATCAAGTGTATGGGCAACAAATTTGAATATCACACAACCTCAATTTCCAGATGGATTATCAACTATACTATATCCATTTACAGTAGATGGTTCTGGTGGTGCAGATGCTGCAAATATACTTCAGATGATAGCTGCTTATACAGCAGAATTAATTCCGCCAAGTAAATATGGAATTGCAACTGCAGTAGATGTTACAAATTATATATTGCAGGGTAGATCTGGTACAATGCCTTATACAGGTTCAACTACACCTACTAATAATATAACTCAATTATTTGATAATAACGGTGCTGGAATGTTAGCATTATTAGATCAAGAATACTCAGATGAAATTTTAACTGATATAAGTGTTGGAGCTAATGATCAATTTACAGAAACATTAACGAGAGCAATTAAAGGTTCTTCAAACACATATCCTGTAGCTACAGTTCCTACTTCAAATTCTTATCAATTAACAGATTGCGCTAATGGAGATGTTTGGAATGCTACTATAACAGATCAGTCTTGTGGAACAATAGGTAATGGTGTAATAGTTCGTATAAGAAATACTGGACCTACTATTCCTGCAGGTGTTAAAGCGGATTGGGTTGCTGGAGTAAACAAGTGTTTAACAGTTACAAATAATTGTGATGCTACAGTAGCTGAATTACCAACAGACTTAAGTACTACGCATATTGATTGTGTATCTTGTACACCTTAATAAACAAATTAAAAAAAAAGAAAAATGGCTTGTAATTGTACAAAATGTAATCCGAATAAACCTTGCGGATGTTCAGATCCAGCATTAACTAATCCTTGTAGTTATACTGATTGTAGTGTAGGTAGTGAAAGATGTTCTAGCATTTCTTGCGCTGAATGTGTAAGTTATTGTGGAACTAGCTTTCAAGTTGGTACTGTAGGAAATTTACTGCAAATAACTGAAGGTGAAAGATTGGATTCTATCATTCAAAAATTTGCATTAATGATAAGTCAAGGAGTTGGCGCTTGTACAGCAGATGATGTGCATCATGCACCTTATAATGTATATGCTACTTTGATAACTAATAGTGGAGTTACAATAGTTTGGAATGGTGAATCAACAGAAACTATTTCAATAGGAGTATGGGCTGATGTAGGAACCGGTTATATTTTAGTTAATAATGTAGGACCAACAGTTCTTCAATCAGTAATAACAGGACTTTCTCCAGCAACAACATATAAAATTAAATTAGTATCTACAGATAGCTTGGCTGCTACATGCGATAGTGTAGAATTAATAGTGAGCACGTTATTATAACAGAGGTGATAATTTATTGGTTTTTTATTACCAAAGTTAGGAAGCCTGGTTAAATACCGGGCTTCTTTTTGCATTGATTTAGCAGATTAATGTGTAAGTTTAACTTTTTTAAGTGCTGTTTTTTTTGTAAATTATATATATACTATGAATAATACCTTTAACAAACCAGATCTCAATGCTCCTAGATTTAGGAAAAAAAGATTGGGCCTTTTAAATAAGAAAATAATAAAGGAATTTAAGGATAAATACCCTTTGTATGAAAACATAGATAATGAGAAGCTAAAGGATATAATTAAGATGTATAATAAAAAATTATGGGAAGGTGTAATTGAATTTAGAGATGGTGTTACTTTACCTAATTCTTTAGGTTATTTATTTATAGGAACTTGTTCTCCGGCAAAGTATAAGAAACAAAACATTAATTATGCAAAGTCTGTTGAACACGGAAAACTTCTTCAAAATAATAATTGGGAAACAGATGGAAATCTAGGTAAAATATTTTATACAAATGCATCAGCAAAATATAAATTTAAAAATAGAGAACTTTGGAAATTTCAAGCTATAAGAGAATTTAAAAGAACAGTGGCAAAAGAATACCCGAAAGATTGGACTAAGTATACTGTTATACAGAATAAATATAAAGTAGCTCATTTGTACAAAGATACTACAAGTAAGTCTGCACTAGATGGATATAATGAATTTGAAATATAATCATGGCAACAAAAATAAATGAAGCAATATCAAGAGTCCGTGGACAGGTGAAAGCTGAAGTTCAGGATTCATTTGTTACTGATCGGTATGTGTATAGTTTGATAGTTAAATTTGCACAAGTATTAATGCGAAGACAAGATTTTGCAAATAAACTTATGAAGTTTAATCCTGTATGGAAAAGTCTTCCCTATATAGAGCTGATTGATGTAGATAAAGTAGAAGCGCACTGTTCAGGAATAACCAGTGGTTGTACAATTAAAAGAAGTAAGGAAAAACTGCCTGATATGATTGAAGGTTATTGGGGCCCTTTAATTAGAACTGTAAGTTCAATTGATACTTCAATAGAAGCTCAAGCTACTCAACCGGGAACATTTACATCAATAACAAAAACTACATCTTTTAAATATAATAAGACCAAATATTTTTGGTTTTTAAACGGCTATATTTATTTGCCAAATGTTGAATGGGATGCGGTTAGACTTGAAGGTATTTTTGATGATGAAATAGGAGCATGGCTTTGTGATGAAGCTGAACAATGTGTACCTAGATATGAACAAGATATGAATATTCCTCAATCTTTATTTGCAGAAATTGAAGTTCAAGTTGTTCAAGCAATGATGATGACAGTTCAAATTCCAGTTGTAGATGGAGATAATAAGGTAGATGTAAATAGATAAGATATGAAAGCTGTATATAATAATGTAGGAGTTAGAGTTCCAGGTATGTATGAAATGGGAGGGGCAACTGATTGTGAAATAAATGACACATTTTCAGGAACAGACGTTTCTAATGATTGGCCAAAGAAAAAGAGGAAATGTGGAAATAGTAGAATAAAAGGTGGTGGAAAATATAAAAGTCCAAAGAGACGAGCAAGAGACGCAAGACGTGGATAATTATGGCAAAAAAATGGAACTTCTAAAAAAAGAAAAATGAGTGTATCACATAAATATAGAACCTTTAATTCACTGTATGAGGATGTAAGCGTTGACTTTGCAAATTACGCACTTGAAAACATGATAGATCCTCAACCATTAATTAAAGTAGCTACAAGAGTTAATTACGATCTTGGATTAAGAATTCATAGAACTAAAGAAGTTGTAATTGATATAGAACATGGTAAAGCTAGATTACCTCAAGATTTTGCTTTTTTAAATTATGCATTTAGATGTGGTGAATATACTATAGCAGATAGACCACCTTCAGGAACACATGTAGAAACATTTAATGATGTACCATATGTGCCAGCTCCAGGTGAATCTGGACCGTGTGAAGATCCTACTTGCAAAGATGTTTGTGTTATTAAAACTTGCGATGGTAAAAATGAACATCAACTAGTTCAAAGAATAGCCCCGGCTCAATGGAGAACATTTACTGCATTTGCCCCATTAAGAATTCAAAATGTTAATGATAAGGTATGTAGTACTTGTGTAGATGTTGGATTGCAAGCACATGATATTGCTGAAATAAAAGACGGTTTTTTACTTACAAATTTTACTACAGGTAAAGTTTATCTTAGTTATCAAGGAGCAATGGAAGATCACGAAGGTAATCTTTTAGTTTTAGATCATCCTTATTGCAATGAATACTATGAATACGCTTTAAAAGAAAGATTGCTTGAAAACATGCTTTTTGCTGGAGAAAATGTTTCTCAACAATTAGGTCTTATTACACAGAAGCTAAGAGCTGCTAGAAATAATGCTTTAAGTTTTGTAAATACTCCAGACTTTGCAGAATTAAGAAAAGTATGGACAATGAATAGAAGAGCGCAACATCATAATTATTATAACATGTTTCTAAGTCATTCACCATCTGGAAACCGTGGTTTAAATATTGGATAAAATGGCAAATAATCAAACACCCTCAACTTCAGGATCTGAAATTGAAACAAATACTTTCTCTAAAGGGATGCAAAAAGATATTTATGCAGGACTTAATCCTAAAGAACAATGGGGTCATGCTAGAAATGCAGCAAATAATTCTGTAGATGGTGATATAGGTATAATAGGAAATGAACCTGCAAATTTATCTTGTGCTGTCATTCCTTATACTGTGATAGGTGCAATAAAAAGATATGGTGATTTATGGGTTGTATTTTCAACAGATGATACTAATTCTGAAATAGGTTTATTTGATGATAGTAAATGTGAATATACTTTATTAGTTAACGATCCTTGTTTAAATTTTAATAGAAAATATTTAATTACAGGTGCTGCTAAAGAGAATTATGATTGCACTTGGCAAATATATTGGGATGATGGCAATAATCCATCTAGAACATTAAACATTGATGATATACCATACATACAAACAATAGTTTCTGCGCCAGGTGCAGATTGTGTTTTATATGAAGATACAAGTGTTTTAGATTGTGAAAAAATAAGACTGGCTCCATTATTAAAAGTACCTTGTGTCAAACTTAAAAAATCTGTAGATGGCGGTCAATTAAGAAATGGATCATATAGAGCTTATATTGCTTATACATTAAATGAACAAGTTGTAACAGATTATATTGGAATATCTAATATACAATCTTTATTTAGCCATGATATTAATGGCGGATCTTTAGATATTAACATCACTAATTTAGATGTAGAATTTGATTATTATGAGTTGGTTATTTTATCAGATAATCAAGGTCAGAAAGTTGCAAAAAGCATAGGGTTTTATAGCACTGAACAATCTGATATAACAATTGATTTTATAGATCCTGCTTTAGTATCTATAAGTTTTGATGTTTTATTTTTAAGAGGTCCTGCATATGAGAAGTCAGAATCAATGTATGTTGTAAATGATTATCTAATAAGACAAGGGCCCACAGAACAATTTGATTTTAATTACCAAATACTAGCTAATAACATTACTTCTGGATGGGTTGTTGCAGAATATGATGCGGCATATTATTATAAGGGTGGTTACGAGACTCAATTTATGAGAGATGAAGTATATTCTTTCTTTATAAGATGGATATATAATACAGGTGAAAAGTCTGCATCATATCATATTCCGGGTAGAGCCCCTTCTTTTATATCTGAAGATCAATTTGGTAATATAATGTCTGGTGGTGATTTAGGATTAAATACTGGAACTAATGTAATTAGTGCAACTGGCCAAGAATATAATTTCCAAGTTTTTAATAGCGCTTCTACAACATCAATTGGCTTAAACATTCCTACAGAAGAAGGCGGAACTATTATTGCAAAAGGTGGTATGGCCTATTGGCAATCAACTGAAAAATATCCGGCAACTAAACCTGAAATATGGGGAGACCTTTGTGGTAAAGAAATAAGACATCATAAATTCCCTACAGAAGAAACACATTCTTCTTTAGAATTGGCAGCAAATAATGGGAGTAGAATAAGAATACTTGGTGTAGAATTTTCAAATATAGAAAGACCGCAATATAACGATGGTACATATATTGAAAATATAGTTGGGTATGAAATATTAAGAGGGTCAAGAGAAGGCGCTAAATCTATTCTTGCAAAAGGTATATTTAGAAATATGCGTAAATATACCATACCTGATTCTGATGGAAATTTAGGTCCTACACAAGGGTTATATCCAAACTTTCCTTATAATGATTTAAGATCTGATGTTTACCATTATGACGGAAGTTCAAACAATCCTTTTGCCAATGGGCCAAATAATAGTTTCTCTATATTTAAAAGAGACCCTGTACCAAGAACTGATGGTTGCAGCAATTCTTTTATTTCAAGTTTAGTTGAATTTCCACCATTAACGGGATATAAGAGAGATGTATTTACATTTCATTCTCCTGAACTAATGTTTAGAAGACCATTTTTAAATCCTGCTGAAGTTAGAATATATGGAGCAGTTAGTGGTGAAAGTATAGGTAATTTTATAAAATCAGAAAAGCATCCTCAAAATAAATTGCTTAGAAATGGCGCTGCGCTTATAGCGGGAATAGTTGGTATTGGATACGCTATTGGTCAAATGGAAGGTACGCAGGAAGCATCAAAAGATAATTCAAAATTAAATCAAGCTCCATACATGCCGCAATGGCTTGGCTCATCTAATACTGTAGGTTATAATACTTTTGCTGGCGTAGCTGGTTTAACAGTTGGTAATTTAAATGTTGGCCTTAATGCTGTCCTTGATGGAATTTTAGGAGAGGCTATGCCACTAGCTGATTTATTAGGTGGTGGTGGCTCGGCATCATATCTTGCTACTTTAGTGCAGGGAGCAATAGGAGAAGCAACAGGAGTAAACACTCCAGGATTTAGTGGGGGTAGTTTTGAAAGAAAATATATAAGAGAAGGGGATTCATCATTACTACCTCTATTCTTTAATATTATTACAGGTATAATAAATTCCGGTACTCAAATAGCTATAGGTGCTCAAAAAGTAATAGATTTATTATATAATCTTGTATCATATGAGGACTTTGCATTTAAGCATAATTCATCGGGACTATTTGATAGCTATCATCCAACAAAAAAGGATCTTATATTTAGAACTAGAAATGAATTATCAAATTATATAGGCAGTACATTTCAAAATTTCAATAATGAATTTAAAATAAATAATTTATTTAGACCAGATACTGTTGCAATTAAAACATCTAATCTTTTACCTATACCAACTAATTTAAATGCTCCGCAAGATATATCAAGATATACTGTTGGTGGAGATTCAGCTGGGGATTTTACCCAGTTGAATAGTCCATTAGGCTTTAATGAATCATATATAACTAACCCTAACGCTTCTCAATCTAAACCTATTTCAGTATTGTATGGAGCTTTAAAATTTAATTTTGAAAATCAATACGGACAACTTGATGGTATAAAGCAAGTTTTAATGAATGACTGCGTTTATGAAATTGATTTATCTGCACCTGAAAAAACTTTATATTCAACAGGCGGAATATTTTCAGGAGATACATATGTAGGGAGATATACTGAAAAAGTTATCATGCCAATCTTTTCTGATTTTCTTTATGGTCAGCCAGATCAATTTCCATATAACTATCTGCAAAGAATTAATCTTCCGTATCCAAGATTCTGGATGGATACTAGAAAATATGATACTTCAGCATGGGCCGATGTTAGTGCCATACTAGGAAATGCGCTTGATCCTAATTCTACCTTATTAGAAGATATGTTGCCAAATGATTTATTTTATTTAGATAGAGGTATCGGTACTTGTACTAGTGGACTAGGGCAAATATTTCAAAATAAAGGTGGGAATACTGTATTTGCTATGAAGCAAGGTTATATGTATACTCATTGTAATGGCATATTAGATTTCTTTGTAGAGTCTGAAGTTAACCTTCCAAGTAGAGATTGGGGTGATACACCTCAATCAAGACATTATGATAATTTTAGATATGAAAATGTCGCTGATTTATTTAATGCTGCAATTATAAAAGATGATAATAGTTTTAAATATGATTATTCATTAAGTGCAAGTAGATTTCTAACCAACCTTACATCTGGTGGAAACGTACAGCCGAGAGATTATAATCCTGAAATAGCTGAAACATGCTTTACATATTATCCTAAAAGATTAATCTATTCATTGCAAGCACAAAAAGAAGCAAAGAAAGATTTTTGGAAAGTATTTTTAGTTAATAATTACAAGGACTTTAAAAATCCCGTTAATGTAATTAAACCTATAAACAAGAGTGGCGCTATAATATTCTTTCCATATCAATCACCTCAAATGTTTCAAGGTCTTGATCAACTACAAACAGATTTGGGAACTAAACTTACAATAGGTGATGGTGGTTTATTTAGCCAACCTTTTCAAAATTTAGTTAATTCTGATATATCAAATGAATATGGATCATGTGAAAGTCAAAGAGGTGTTATAAATACACCATACGGTTTCTTCTTTATATCACAGGCTCAAGGAAAAATATTTCAGCAATCAGGTCAAAGTATAGAAGCAATATCTAATCGGGGAATGAAATGGTGGTTTAATAAATACTTGCCATCTCACTTAGTAATGCAGTTTCCTGAATTAGAATTCAGCGAGCTTTCTGATAATCCTGTCATAGGCGTAGGATGTCAAATTACTTATGATATTACAGATGATATATTGTATGTATGTAAAAAGGATTTTGAATTAAAAGCAGAGTGGGAAGGTACAATTATATATGACGAAGATCAAGATTGCTTTGTTAGACTATTGACTACTGTTCCGGTTCCTAGTAATCCTCCGCCAGTTCCACCAGTTATAAATAATCCGGGTCCAATAAAAGATCCTAATGCTCCTAATACTCCTGTTCCATTCCCTTTACCAAAAGATAATGGTTTTGTTAGTCCAGTTGCAAAAGTATCTTTAATCAGTGAATCAAGAAGTCAACCAGTTAAGAATTATACAATTGGCGATAGTCCTCATACTTTACCTTCACCAAGAGAGTGTATTGAAATTGGAGATCCTTTATACTTTAATGATTGTTCATGGACTGTTAGTTATGATCCTAAAGTTGAAGCTTGGATATCATTTCATGATTGGCACCCGGAACTTTGTTTATCAAGTATAAATCATTTTCTTACAACTCAAGCTGACATTACAGATATACCACAATGTCCTCCAAATTTTAACTTTAATCCAGCAACAGGAGATTGCGAGCGTTTAATAAATGAAACTGTAAATGCCGTAGTTAGTATTGATGAAATACCGTCAAATATTATAGGTGGAGATGGCGGAAGTTGTTTAGTTGACATTGTTATTGCAATGGATACATCAGGTAGTACAAACCTTGGTGGTAGAAAACAAGCAATGCAGGCATGGTTAACTTCTCTTTTAACTAATCCAAATATAGCTGCTAATATGGCTTCAGGTCAAATGCAAATTGGATTTACATCATGGTCGGTCAATTCAATTGAATATGATATTCCTGATGGAATGGGAGGATCTTGGTCTATGAGTAATACTGTAAATCCTATTGATGTAACAAATTGGTATAATGCAAACTGGCAAAATAGTAATACAATTGAACTTGCAGGTCTTCAGGGAGCTCAACCTTTAATAGATGATAAATTAAACTCTCAATTAGGAGATAGAACTTCTCAACCTGGCTTTAAACAAATTATAATTATGGTTTCAGATTCAGAAGGAGGTATAACGTTTAATACTGGTTGCCCATATCAAGGATTAGGTAATTCACCTTTAGCTTCAGGACCTGCTAATCAGAGTCTATTTGCATTATATGTTGGACTCGGTGTAGTAGAACCAGGTAATTCAAATTATATGCCGCAATTAACTTGTACACCAACTGGTCCAGTCAATGTTAATGGCTATACATTTGGAATTAATGCTTCAGCAGCGCCTTCAACATGGGATGGTGTAGCAGATGCAATATCAGAAGGTGTATGTGGAACTCCTGCTACATGCGATTGTCCTCCAGGTTATACATTGGTATATTACAATCAAAATGAACTTAATTTTACATTAGCTGATGGGAATTGTGTGTCTGATAGTGTATCACCTTCACCAATCTGTAGAAAGGTAGAATGTAGATGTCTTCCAGGTCCAGATCCAAATGCAGTAGTTACTGAAACAGGGGAATGCGACAATGTATATCTTGCTGGTCCAACGGGAGATTTAAGTTATATAAATTTAAATCCAAAAAGATGCAACTTTAACTTATTACAAAATCTACCGGCTAATTATAAAGTAGGTGGTATATGGAGGCATAACTATAGATGTGACTTATTTGCAAATTATTACAATGTTGATTATCCATGGGAGGTAGAGCTTATAGAAAATACTGGCCAAAGCGTATTCACAGTTAGAAGTTTAGAATACCAATTAGAAAGCTATGTATATAAAGGAGATCTATTCAATGGTTGTGGTGATGATAGATGGCATGATTTAGATTTTAACTTTGATGAGTCTATCATTTACAATACAGAACAAGTTTCTGGATTATTAAGATTAGAGTTAGATCCTAAAGAAGATCCATTAACTGGATTAAATTATCCTATTATAAATGCTAATGATATACAGATATTATTCTCTAAAGTAGAGCAAAAATATAGGTTCAATCAATTTTGGGATATTACTAATGATAGAGGAGAATTCACAAATGCAGAACAACAAATACTAATAACTCAATGTAATGGTTATATTAGAGATTTAAACTCTTTTAATTTAGATTATGCTAAAGATCAGGGTCAACGTAAAAAGTTTAGACATTATTATAATAAGGTAATTTTAAGAAGAACCTTATCAACTAATAGAAAAATGTTGCTGAAATTAAATAATTCTAAATTAAACTTATCTTTTAGATAATGGAAGGAAAATTTAAACATCAAGAAAGTAGAGGTTTACCTGGGGGACCTAACGAAGTATTTGAATACATTACCGGTGTATTTTCTACAGATGGTTATAAAAGAGATAGCCCTGATGTAAACAATCCGTTTAATATAATTAATTCAGGAAATATAACAATGAAAGGTGTAGACTTTCCTGTTATGGGAATGGATAACCTTGGCAATCAGCAAGCTATGATACCAGGAAATGATTATCAATTTCCAGGAGATCAAGTGTTTGAAATGCCTATGGCACAAACTGGCGGTGGTAAAATTGGTAAACGGGGATTTTTATATACTAATAACGATATAATTTCTGGTGGTGGAACATTAAACTTTCCAACAGGAACTAGGATCAATGCAAGTGCGGTAGTACCAAAGGGATTTAATCCTACATTTAAAGGATCCGGTTCATTTGGCATTAATCAACAACTTGGAAATTTTAATATTGGGAATAGATTAGATGTTCCAGTAAGGAATGATGGTGAAACTGGAGAGAGATTACCATA
>Ga0307380_10010844_pt1 | contig 11442 bp, 8 predicted proteins | sample UN3MG_FD_202239 | JGI IMG/M metagenome (GOLD analysis project Ga0307380, IMG submission 202239) | Soil microbial communities from Risofladan, Vaasa, Finland - UN-3 | ecosystem: Environmental > Terrestrial > Soil > Coastal area > Acid sulfate soil | place: Finland: Risofladan, Vaasa | collected... | reverse complement strand
TTATCGAGGGTAAGGGTGGATAAGAGTATTGGCCAACAAACCTATCAATTTTACACAGGCACTCTATCAATCTGGTATCCTAAAGGGTAAAGAATTCTTCGACACCTCTATCTCGAAATCTGGATTCACTCCTATCCAACAATCTCGTATAGAACGTAAATATCGAGAGAATCTCTTTCGGCGGCACTTTAAGACTGCCCCCTGGAAGATTGATGAATATCTTGGCTACGATCCAAAAACCGCGAGTTATACTGCTAAGACTAGAGATATACATGGTGATTTACTTACCTACCAAGCTAAAAAAGGTGAATACAACATTCCCTGGAATCAAGTAGAAGACTGGGAAGGATTGGGGCAAATAAATCGTTGGGAAGATAAAATAGCGACCAAGAGGACTGCTATTAGGGACGCGGGCATTCTACAAAAAGGAATTCGCGCCACTCCTAAACGTAGTCTTCTGGATTCTGCCTGGCTTCACTGGGGAAACGCAAGTCTCAATAAGAAGGCCATTGCTGGCATTGGATTGGGTCTTGGTGCCTTCTGGGCCTACAATCATTTTAGTGGTAGAGATGATAGGTATAATACAATTGAAGGAATGCCCGAATTGGGTATGGCTTCAGTTCTTCGTAAACAGAACACCCCATTTGGTTCTGGGTTTCGGGAGATAATGAGGATCGAATCTATTCATGATGTATTGATAGATGTTCCATCACGAATTGGTTCCACTGTATCTGATGTTGGTACTGATATTAGTTTAGGATTCGCCAGTTTATTCTCTGGGACAGATGATAATTCTAATACCATTGAAGGTATGGGCGAAGGTGGATTTGCAGCGAAACTGAGAAAGTTATCAACAGACTTTGGTTCAGGATACAGAGGATCTCATTTTCGGGGTTTCGTTGATGAAACTACTTTTCTTGCCTCAAAAGAGGCATGGGAAAAACAGACGAGATTTTCTACTTATGACAAGATTATCTCACCTGTTTTGGGAAGAAGATTTGATCCTGAAGAGTTAGTGACTTTATGGCATGGAAGTCATAGTGTGGAAGAAGCGAGAGAGATTGTTAATTCTCGGACACTCCTAAGAAGGAAAGGCTGGAGAGGAGAAGTAGAAAGAGGACTTGAACCCTGGGGGGTATGGGCAGAGAAGAGGGCAAGTTTTACAGAAGCTTCGGAAGCGAATTTTTTTGGATTTGCTGAAGAATATCTAGGGCAAGAGAGAAGTGTTCGAGAAGCGAGTATTTATGGGACCAAAGGGGCATATATAAGGTTCCAAGTGCCAGCTAAATATGTAGCTCAGAATGCGGCAAGGGGAACCCAAAGAGAAGCTTTTGTTCCTGCTATGTTTATGGACAAGATACAGGATATGCAGGTTTTTTCCGAAGAGGAAATGTTCGGTCGGGGAGTCGAAGAAGATATTCTTGAAGGAACTGAAAATTTTTTAGAGAAAAAAGTTCTCCGGCGAGGTCCAGTTCCATCTCCTTTACGCAATACAACAATAAGAGCTAATCGTCCTTTCATTCAACGAGTTAAAAATCCAGCAACAAAAATAACCAATAAGTTAGTTGAGAAAAGAGTTGCCACTACACTCCCCTCAACTTTAATAACACCATTATCTCAATTAGGAGAAAAAACAAGAACTGTTCCTAAGGGAGTTCTCTTTGGAGGAGGACTTCTTGCAACTGGAGTTCTTGCTTATTATCTATTTTCTGGAAAAGATGATGCATATAATACTATAGAAGGTATGTCCGAAAAAGGCATTGCTGCTCAGTTAAGAAAACAAAATACAGAGTTTGGTTCAGGTTGGCGTGGTCTACTTCTTGATACTGCTAAGGAATTTGGAAGAAGTGTAAAGACCTATAAGGGTACTATATTAGCAACAGGTGCAGTTGGCCTTATCTATGGTTACCAGAAAGGTAAGAAAGAAGGAGAGATCAAGTGGGGCCAATTTGCTAGTTTAATAGCAATGGATATGGCCGACGACGTACTTCTCTTTGGAACTATGGTTGCATCTCGTAAATTCCCTGGACTAGAAAAGATAAAACCCTATATTGAACATCCATATGTTAAACAGGCCGGTATGGGTCTGTTCGGTTTTACAATTGGCAAATTAACTGGAGAAATTGGAGCCAATTTATTCTCTGGTAAAGATGATGCCTACAATACCATCGAGGGTTTATCTCACAAAGGAATCGCTCAACAAAAACGCCGACAATTAACAGACTTTGGTAGTGGATATAGGGGTCAAGAAGATAGTATATCAGGACAAGAAGCTGCCCTTATGGCGGGTGGTGGAATATTTGCTGGGAGTGTAGCTTACGGTTCTCTAAAACTATCTCGTTTTTCAGAAGGTAAAAAATATCCTGAACTTGCAAAGATGAGAAGGGCCGCAAGAAAAGGTATTCGTTTTTGGCAACCAGAGATTGCCAAGATGAGGCAATCTAGTGTCTTAGATCAGGCATTTAGTTATCTTTATGAACCTCTTGGTCTTATTAGCGAACCAAAAGAAGTGCGAGGTTTTAAAGGTCTCTTACTTAGCCAGGGTCCAAGTAAGGAATTAAAACAAGTAGTTAAACAAAATAAGATAGGTTATTTCGCAGATGCAGGTTCGGTAGCTATTGGTAGTGATAAGTATGCTACATATCGTTATCTTCGTCAGCATAAATTTACCAATATGCCCAGAACCTTTATGGCATCAGATATTATCCGTCCTGGTGTAACAGTAGAATCTCTTTCTCAAGATGTTGGATGGAGAAATCTAATGGAGCAGGCCAGGAAGGGAGGGGGTCCTCTTTCCAATATAGTTACAAAACAACGTTGGGGTGCCCATAGTCGAAATGTGTCTCTTGATTTTGCAGAAATGTCTGCACAGGCCTATGAGGGACTAATTGATTCTCCTCGTTTTCATATTTTCCAAGAAAAATTAGATTTAGCTAATGAGTTCAGAGTAGTTACTCTTGGGAATAAACCCATTTATTCTGCTTATCGTTGGGGTTCTCCATTTTCCCAAAAGGTTATTAATACTATTGGAAACTACCTACCAGCGGTAAAGCAATGGGCTAAAGAATCCCATTTCTTAGAAAGTGCAATTCCCATAGAAGACAGTGCTCTCAGAGGTAGAGTAGAGGCTTTTGCAACTCGTGCAGCGAGTGCTCTTCCATATAAATTTGGAGCTTTTGATATTGGTCTCACCAGAAGTGGTGAATTAAGTTTAATCGAAGCTCAACGTTATTTTGGAACTATCAAGAATCCTCTTGTTACTGAACGTGTTTTTGAAGCATTAACTGGCAAAACATCGAAGTTGGGAAAAGGGGCGATAGTTGGAGCAACAGTCCTGGGGGCAGGTATTGTCTATGGTATATCTAACTTATTCTCTGGTAAAGATGACTACTATAATACTATTGAGGGCTTATCTCATAAAGGAATCGCCCAACATAAACGTAAACAACTGACAGATTTTGGTTCTGGATATGATAGAGCAAAGGCTCTTGCTAAGATGGCTGTAGCCAGAAGATTTGGTAACTGGGTTATTGGAGGAACGGTAGAACAAACTGCTCGCGCTGGTCGACGTGGACTTTTTGCTAGAGTTTCTGGATTTTTTAGAGAAAATAAGATATCAGTTTTACAACCTGGGTTTACTAGCATAGAGGCAAGTAAAGACATTTTAGAAAATACTGCTTTTTCTCAACTACGTACAGAACTTACAGGAACAGGGAAAGCACGTATTGCACCAGTAGTTGGAATTCATAAACAAGGTATTCGAGAGATGATATCCTCTACTCTCGGTCGTCCTTTAACTACGCTAGAAAGAGAAAAGCTTGCGGTACCCTTTACTGTTTTTCATGAAACAGGGGAGGCTCAAAGTTTATTAAAAATTACTCAAAGAGAAGGAGTTTTTACTGAGCAGGCAGTAGGAAAAATTAGTTCCCGAGAAAGTATGATTACTGCTACTACTACAAGAGGAAAAGTTGCAGGACATCAAGGTTTTCTTCCAATTTTTAATGAGGGATATGCAGCGGCTCTTCATAGTAATGAAATGTTCACAATGGCTAAAAGCTATAGACTAGCTGAAGCTACTCGTGCAGTTGAAAATGCTTCTACTATTACACAGTTAAAAGAATCGGTTAACTATTTGAAAAAGACAGAACAGATATATGGAAATATAGAAAAGAAACTTATTCCAAGAATTGATGCAGTTCGTATTCCAAAACAAGGTGCCGCTATTAATCCTCTTGCTGGCGCTCTTCATCCTGGTGATCGGGGTATGGCTACACAAATTATTAGAGAAAAGACACCCTTTGGTTCTAAATTAGATAGAGTAAAAGTTTTTGCAGAAATGGCAGGTATGACTTTTGAAAAATTTACACAAAGTCCCAAATTTCTTTCACTTTTATCTGGATCTAAAGTTGTTAGAGAACTTGGTGCAGGTTCTTTTGGTAAAGCCTTTCTGAGAGAAACATCTATTGGTGGAGAGGCTTTTCAATTTGTTGAAAAAGTAGCACATGGAAAAGGTACTTTAAAAACTGCAGCAGAAACTGCCTTGGCTGGCGAGGCTGAAACTTTACAAAAATTAGCCGGGACTCCAGCGGCTCCATCTTTTTATGGATATGAAGCCAAAGGGAAAAGTTTTTTCTCTCGTTTGTTTGGAAAAAAACGATCCTCTCTTTATATGGAATATATTCCTGGAGAAGGGGCTGACAAAATATTTAAAAATAATCCTCTTGGAGATTCTTTACCTTTATCAGAAGAAGGTTCAAGAATGATAAAGGAAACAATAGCAACTGCCGCTGGAAGAGGAATCAAACATGCTGATATCGCTGGTAGAAATGTTATTTACAATTCACAGTCAAAAGAAGCTTTTTTAATTGACTGGGGCCTCATAGAAAGGGCAGCACCTACTCCAGAATGGACAACTCAAGCTATTAAAGAAAGTATGAAAGAAATGAAAAATTTAACCGCATTCACTGGAACGGCAAGTAGAGCTTCAGCTAAATTGACCGAATCAGCACAAGACCTTAGAATAGTTCAAGAGGAAGTGTGGAAAGGTGCTCATAGTGCCGGTAAACAACATGGTAGATTTGGAGTACATTCGGTTCGTCAGCAGTCTAAACATGGAGGATAATATCTAATGGCACTCACTAGTATGTGGAAAGGTTCAGGTGAGGCAGGTTTATCTTTAGGGAAATTTCTGTTTGGTGGTAGTGTCCGACGTATTGGTGCCGGTGCAACTATTGGTGGTATAGTTGGCGGTATTAGAAATGAAGATAATTCCTCAACAGGTATGTTTCGTAGTATCGCTAGCGGTGCACTTGCTGGTGCAGGTATTGGCGCCCTAACTACACGTACTTCTCTTGATGTTGCAAAAGCGGCTGGGAAAAGAATTGCTAGTCAAGGTACCGCAGAATGGAGTTATCGAGCAGCAAAGGGAATCGGTCGTCACGGGTTCTCTGCTGCTGGAAAAGTCGGTCGTTTTGCTTGGAATCATCCATATGCAACCACTGCTCTCGCAGGCGCGGGAATTGGAACTGTTGCCTTCGTGGGATCGGGTGTAGATAATAGTAGAATGAGTACCAATTCAATGTCTAGAATCGCCCAACAATCAGGTATCTCGTCTTCTGGATTTGAACCTGGAATGGGTGCAAGTGCTCGACAAGAAGAAAGACAAATGTTTATGGATAGTACCTTTGGTTTGACACAAGGTTTGCACAGAGGTAGACACTAGGAGAATGTAAATGATAGGTCCACAGGAAACTTGGGGTCCGAACTTAGCTGGTACTGGTTGGAATACTGGTTCTAATCGAGTTTGGGGATCTTTGCATCATCGTGTTCCTGGAATGGCTAGAGTGGGTAGTTCTGTGCGTTCCTATGCAGGAACCGCGATGCACCAAGAAGCTATGAAATTTACCAAAGAGTCCTTTGGTATTGGAAAGGGACTAAGTCCACTTGGCAAATGGATGGGTCGCGGATTCGTCGGATTGTCTGCTATCCAAGGATATCACGATGCCAAGAAGCAGGGCAAGAGTGGTGCTTGGGGTGCAACCAAAGGTGTTGCTCAATACGCCGCAATGAACTATGGATTTAAAGTAGCTACCAGGGCTCTTGGACTAGGTAGTACTGCTGGAGCTATTACTGCTGGTGTGGCTGTTGCGGGTTTAGCTCAAGTTGGAATGTTGACTCATATGGCTCAATCTGCTCAAGGTGGTGGATTAGGTCAGTTCTTAGCACGTCCTGCGGTCTACCAACATATGCGACAACGTGCTATGCTAGAGATGGGTCGTCCTGCCGTAGATCAGTTTGGGACTGCTGCAACAATGAGGCAAAGAAGTTTGGCAGCTATTCAAGATTCTAAATTAAATGGTAGAGTTGCTCTTGGAAATGAGGCGACTCTTCTCTATCGTCCATATTTTAGGTAGGAGGGATTATAATGGTACGGGCACGGCCACCATCTCATTTAATTGGCGGGGGATTTAGTTGGGTTGCTGATAAACTATTACTTGCTGGCGCAGCTAGGTCTGGATCTACTTTAGGTTCCATATTCGGTCGAACAGGCGTTGCTGCTGCTGGTGCTGCGACAATGAATCCTTATGCTAGAAGTGCTGCTTTAGGTGCTGGTGTTGGTGGAATGTATGGTGCCTTCTCAGATAATACAAGTATACTTGGTGGTGCTACTACTGGAGCGGCACTTGGATATGGTGGAAGGGTAGGTTGGCAAGCTGGTGGAATTGCTAGAAGGATGGGTGGCCTTACTAGTGGTAAGGCTTGGACCGCCATGGGAAAATATACTAAAGGACATATTGGTAACACTCTTACTCGTGCATATAATCCGATTAGAAATCTCAAAGGATATGTCCCAAGAATAGCCCCGACTGGATAAGGTGTATGTCAATAAATCTCAATCAATGTTCTGGTATCTGTCACAATTGTATTAAAGGCTATATAGGTAAACACAGAATTCAAAGGGGTCAGAATAAGACCTTTGAAGTCGAGTGTGATGGGATTCCTCTAAAGTATATACCAGATAGTATTCTTGCTTCTCTTGGTGGAGACACCTCCTCAATTACCGCAATGTTAAATCCAGTAACTTGGGCCAACAAGTATCTAGATTGGCATTGTATCGATCCTGATGGAGAAATTTGGAAACGAAAAACGGCCGAAGGTACTCTTCCTTCTGAATCTAGACCATATGATCCCGTTTTAGCAAAACAGGGAAAGTCTATTTTTCATCGTCCATATCAAGCCGAAATGTTAACCTGTTCAAGTCGAAGAAAGATCTTTAGAATAGGACGACAGGCAGGCAAGACGGAGGTGCTGTGTATTGCTATTTTGTATGCTTTGTGGACAAAAGAGAAATTTAAAATTGTTCTAATTGCTCCATATCAGTCCCAAATAGAAATGATTTTTAAAAGATTGTCAGATTCAATTCAGGGCAATCCCATGTTAAATAACTCTATTGCCCACAGTGTAAAGGCTCCTAGTTACAGGATAGAGTTAAATAATGGAAGTCAAATTGTAGGATTTACAGCAGGTACTCGATCAGGACAAGATGCTGGGGCTGCTCGTGGTCAACCAGCAAACATGTTAGTTTTTGATGAGGCAGATTATCTTTCTCCAAATGATATTGGAGCTACTCTTGCTACAATTGTTAACTCTCCAACTGCTACTGTATGGATGTCATCAACACCCACTGGTCGTCGTGAGAAATTTTATGAAACCTGTCACAATCCGCTCTATAAGGAATTCTATTTTCCTTCTCAAGTAAACCCAAACTGGGGAGAATCTGAAGAAAAATATTACAGATCAGAATATACGGAAGAACAATATCGTCATGAAATTCTTGCTGAATTTGGTGAGCAGGAAGAAGGGGTCTACCAAGTTAAGTATGTTGAGGCAGCCCAAGCAAACTATACCTACGAACAAATGAAACCGATTCGTTCTTGGACCTATATGGTAGGTGTAGACTGGAACGATGTTAAAATAGGTACAACTATAGCAGTAGTGGGATACAATCCTCAAGATAGTAAATTTAGAATAGTGGATAAGTATACTATTTCTAAGGGGGAACGTACTCAATTAAGTGCTTGTAATAAAATAGCCGAGATTAATAGACTATGGTTTCCAGAATATATTTATGTAGATGAAGGTTTTGGAGCGACCCAGGTCGAGGTTCTTCATGAATTTGGGGCTCGTGCAGTTCAATCTCAGGGAGCCAATTCTCCAGATGCTAGATTGCGACAAATTGTAAAGGCTTATGGTTTTGGTAGAAGTATAGAAATTCATGATCTTTTTACTAAACAAATTATAAAAAAACCAGCTAAACCTTTCTTAGTAGAAAACTCTGTTCGTAGATTTGAAAGTTTGCAGATTCAATATCCTAAATCTGATAAACATTATACGGAACAGTTACTTGGTTATACTATCCAGCGTGTTTCAATGACAGGTGCTCCAGTTTATCAAGCTAGCGAACGAGCGGGAGATCACTTCCTGGATGCAGTAAATCTTGCCCTTGTGGCTTTCATATTGGAAAAAACTGCTTATGGTAAACCTACTTATAGTTGCGAAATTGCTATAGCTGGGAAATTTGGTGATCCAGAGGGACCTAGTTTAAAAAATGATGTTGCAGAAAGAGTTTCTAAAAACCACTCTTTAAATAGAACTAGTTTTACAAGAGGAGAAGAAAACATTATTTCATCTGCCTCTCAGTTGCCAGCTAACAATACTAATAAAACACAGGTTCTTCCTTTGTGGTCTTGGCCAGGATGGTCTAGAGATTTACCAGCACCACAATCAAAGAGTCACAATAATCGTACTAGACAATTTCGCCCCCGCCGTGTTAAGTTCTAATTGGAGATTATTATGGGCTTAGGATTATATCGTCAACCAGATATCAATACTACTTTTAGTGAAACTTCGCCCTTTACTGTCACATTAGATGGCAAGGTTGGTGGATCTATAGAGAAATGTATTTATCTTAGAAATAACGATACTACTAAATGGTATAGTTCTATCCAAGTATCCCTTGTGGACGATTCGGGTAATGATATTACTAATGGGACACGTTCCGGTTGGGAATGGAAATTAAAAGAAAGTAATTTACTTCCAATGGTAGACGAGTGGGATGAGGTTGCTCCCGGCAATACTATCTCTTTGGGTTCTGATTTGGGATCTTCTACAAAAGCTGACACAGTAACTTTTTTATCTATTTGGGTTAAAATAATGATTCCTGGCAATCAGAGAATACAGGTTATCGATAATGTGGTATTTAATATTACTGCTACGGAGTCTCTAATTTAAATGGCTAAGAAATCTAATGATATAAGTTTTGAACAGGATGATTTTATCCTTAACTATAGACCTCAAATCTCTTTTATTGAACCTGCTCAGGAAACTAGTGACTTTATTCCAGAGCCAGAAGAAATTCTAACAGATGACATTAAAAATCAGACAGATGAACTTGTTGCTGGACTGCACACAGCAAATGCATTAGTGAAAGCAACACAACAAAGAATTGATAATAGAGTTCAATCTCTTGGTGGTGTAGTTGTTAAATTAGACCCAATAAAAGACCATACCATAATAGCCGCTATGAAACGGCGTTTTCCCAACAAGGAAGACCCAACACAAATTACATATGATGATTATAAATCTGTTTTGGGGTGTGTGCGAGACAATGCTATCTCTCCTCCCAGTATATCGGTAGAAGATATCCGTGATGCCGCGCAAGATCCATATAGAATGGATTTTGGTAGTTTGGCAACATCTTCTGCAATGGAAACAATCACTCCAATTGATTTGGAAGAATATCAAAAAAATGCAGTGTTAGCGATTTTTTCTATGATGTTACCTTTGTTAAAGAATCTTTTAAATCCTTTTTAGGATTAAAATATGAATAAGAATGTTAAGCCAAAATTTGATTATTCCAATATTGATATTAATAATATCGATCCTGATAAGTTAAGTATTGGTGCCCCTCTTCAGGATTGTTCTGTTATAGCCAATGCTTTTGAGCGTGGTGCTCATGTCATTCCTACTGAGGCTGCCATATTTGCCACCATCTCTAGAACTCTACAGAATCATCAACAATTAACTAATTCTCTTATTACAAGTATGTCTTCCTATTCAGTTACGCCAGTGACAACTGCCACTAGTCAGGCTGCTGCTTTTGGTAGTCAAGTTGATAGTGGTGTTGCTGCGACCACAGATAGTGGTGCTCAGGCGTTTACTCTTGGAATACAAAAATCTGTTTTGAGTGAAGGCGCAGGAAAAAAACTATTGGATACACTTCGTAATTGTATTCCATGTGATATAAGATTAATGGCGTTACTGGAACTACATCCAAATTTAGATCTTTTGGGTGGTTTAAATAAATATTTAAAAGATTTACTATCTACACTCGATTTAACCATAGATTTACTCAATAATACCGATTCTTTTGGTGATTTGTGTTCTCTTCTCAATAGTTTATCTTTTATGTGTGTTCCAGACCTACAGAGAATTATTGCCACTCTAATGTCCTTGTTTATGTTGGATGCAATTCAGTTAGATGATCTCATGGGTCTTTTACAGGGACTTATCGCGCCAATGTTCGCGCCCATTCTATTTACAATAACATCTCTTTTGGACCAGTTTGTAGCTCTTGTTACCAATCCTCTAACGTGTGTATTTAATTCAATTAACGTTCAATTGATAACTAGAGGTGCGGGAATTCCTGCATATTCAACCAACAGTGGACCTCCTAGTCAACAGCAATTAAATAGTTCACTAAGTCAATTAGCCTCCCAATTGCAGGAGGCTACTTCTAGGATTCAGGGTAAATTAGACTTTTATGTAAAACAAGTTAAGGCATTAACAGGAGAAATGGGTAGTAATGATACGGCCTATCTTCGTTCAAAAATGAAATTATTACAGATAGTTCGTATGATTGTTTTTATTAAGGCTATTATTACCGCAATGATGAAAGGTCACGCTGCGTGTTCTGATTCTGGGAAATCTCCAGAACTATCAGAACTTGATAATTTCTTCCAAAATTTCTTGTCTCCCAATAGTCCATTTGATATTTGGATAGATGACAATAGTCAAATACACTTGGATGAGAAAATCCCAAATAGAGACAAGGTCTTGCCTGATGGCCAAAATGTGATTCAATTTGAGGGGAAACCTTTAATAGACCCGACATTAGTACCAACAGTAGAAAAGATAATTTCTGGTCTTTCTCAATCTGTTCGCACAGTATCTCCATGCAAACTTGAAGCAAGTGTGGAGGATATGGAAAAGGTTAATCAAGGCATTAAGGAACTTAACCAACTATGAAGTTATTTGGATTTGAAATAAAACGGCAGGTTGATGATGCAGAAATTACCATTCGTTCGGTAAAACCATCAACTATGCCAATTTCCAAGGTTCCTGAAATTAAAATTGCTACATTAAACTATGCTCAGCAATTTG
>Ga0307380_10010843_pt1 | contig 11442 bp, 1 predicted proteins | sample UN3MG_FD_202239 | JGI IMG/M metagenome (GOLD analysis project Ga0307380, IMG submission 202239) | Soil microbial communities from Risofladan, Vaasa, Finland - UN-3 | ecosystem: Environmental > Terrestrial > Soil > Coastal area > Acid sulfate soil | place: Finland: Risofladan, Vaasa | collected... | reverse complement strand
CATTAAACACTACAGTAGAAGGATTACCATTCTTTTCAGGTTTACCTTCAAGGCGAGAAATGAAAGGATGATTCTTACCAAAAGGAGTCTCCTTGATCTTTCTAATCACTGTCGCTAGAGATTCTTTGGTGTTCACCCCCTCTGCCCACTGATCATACAGGATTCTCTGACGCTCTTTCGTAATCGTCGAGTCGTGTAGTCCAAGCTCTTCATCAGCATAGATGTAAGACTTCATCTCTTTCCATACTGCTAGTCGTCTCTCAGCTTTAGCTGCTACCTGAACGTCGTCTGATCCTGCAATAGTGTCCTCTACTTTTTCCAGTAAGGTATTGATACCGGTAGCTTTGTAGGGGAATAGACGAGACCACAGAACATTGTTTGTGAACAATCCGTACACGATAGCATGACCATTAATAGTCTCAGGTTTAACACCATATGTCTTTTGCTTAAACTTTTTCAGAGTATAACCATCTGCTTTAGCTTGAGCTTCGTCTTTTCTCTTAACCACTTTAATATCTCCAACAAGTGCTTTAGCATTTATAATAGGAGACTTCAGCATCCTGTATACCTGCTCTTCTTTAAGTTGAGATTCCATAACAGATTTACCAAGACCTGCACTATCAGGGTTGATAGTAGACTGTAGAGTCTGGATGTCTTTACCGTACTCGTTCAGTTCAACAAACTTAGCAAGGAACCCTCGTTGAGCGTGTACATAGTTTGCTTCGTCTTTACCGTTTTTGATGTATGCTCTCATCTTTGCAGGAGTTGCTTTCTCGTTCGCATACTCAGCATTAACTGGTCCTTCTACGTTATATTTGTCCATAGCGATCACAGTATCAAAAGCTACCTGCTCTTTGTCAGGAACATAACCTGAAAGCGAACTTCCAAGTCTATCAAGCTCTTTCACGTAATCTATGATGATGTCCTGAGATAGAAACAGAGGAACTTCCTCACCGAACCCAAGTTGATTCAACACCTTGATTACCTTAAAGGTATGGTTGTTTATGTTCAGCTTGTCAAGAATCTGTTCTTTCTCGTTATCTACAGCAGCCGACTGATAACCCGCAATGATGTCTGACTTGTAAGTCACACCATCCAGAGCATACTCACCAGAGAGTTTACCGTCTGATTTCATTTTTCCGAATACTACTTCCATAGGAACGAGCTTGTTCTCATCGTCTCTGACCATGTGAATCATGTCTTTACCTTGAGCAATAGCGTTGAACATACTGTCAAGAGAGAATACACCTACACCAGCTTTACCAGCAGTGGCGTTCTTGAACTTGTCTCTCTGATACTTGTCAGACAGACCGGTGAACATCTTATCTCCTGTTTCTCTTTCTGCACGTAATTCTACAACCTCGGCTGAGAGCTTATCAAGTTCCCAGAATCCAAGAGGAGCAGCGATCTGTTTCTGTACTTCAGGAGCAGGATTCTTGTGGATAGCAATGTGAATATCTATAATTTTATTCTGTAAAGCAGCTTTCTTATCTATCTTTTCACTTCTATGTATAGCAATACCATCTTTATGCTCATAGGTATTATACTGATAAGTATAAAGTTTATCAACGTCAAAGTCAGAACCCATCTGAACAACGTAGTCTTTAGTTGCAATCAATAGATCACCAGAAGCTTCAGGTAAGAAACCTACGATCTCAATCCATGACTGAGAGTTCGGTCCTTGATTAGGAATCCTCATACCGAATAGATGTAGAACTTCTTCTGGAACTTTAGCAGCATCAATTACAGTTTGACCATTCTTCTTAGTTGTGTATTTAGAAATATCAATTATGTTTCCTTCTTTGTCCCTGAATTTCCAAGGTACAATAGCTTGAGCAGCATAACGTATACCGTTTATTTCACGAGCAGGTAACAGTTTACCTGTCCAGTTCTTAGTAAATATAATTCCTGAATCTGCTACTTTCTTATCAGCTTCCTCAGTTGTTAGAGTTCTGAACCCTTCTTCTGAACCAAGTACGAATGATTTCCCCGGAAGTTTTAGTTTTATTACCCTATTTGTAACAATAGAATTTAGTAATGCCTCATACTTGTTAGAAGATGGAGAGAACGCAAGAAACTTGAGTTCGGTATCCAATTGAATTAGTTCCTGATCTGAGATAGGATAACCTCTTTCTCTTGCTTCTTTAAGTAGAAGGCTTCTCAACATATCTTTGTCAAAAGTCTCTTCCTCTTCGTTAAAGTTAAGCTCCTTATATAATGATTCTCTTTCTAGTTCGTGAAGTTCACCATATATCTCGTGGTATTTCTTCTGGAACTCAGCACCTGTCAAAGTCTTACCTTCAAACTCAAATCCTTCAACACCCAACATGTTGATAAATAGGTTTTTAGATGCTTGAGTTACCTTGTTGATCTCACTCTTCTTCGGATCGTAAGGAACACGCTGTTGGATTCGAAAGCCCTTCCTGCTCAGTTGCATAGTCGATCCTGTGAAACTGATCTGGTCTGCTTTCTTAATCTTTCCATTATCATCAAAGATGGAAATAGGATCACTTACGTTACCTACCTTAACGGCTGTACCAAACGCAAATCTGTCAATCCCTTGGTTTTCCATAGCAATACGAAGGTTGTCAAGGTCACTGTTTCTCGTCATCTGAGGAAGCAGTGGGAAAGCGGATGATTTGATATAAATTCTTTTCTCTACGTCGTCTTTCTCGTCGATCTTGTTGTCTGCATATACAGGCTTCATTGGTTGCATTACTTTACCAAGAATCTTTTTGCTAATATCTTTACCGTGAGACAGAGCGAAGTGAGCTTCGTTGTACTCTTCATCTGAAAGTTCACCGGCTTGCTTCATAACATATAGATGTTCTTTCCAAACAGTGTACTCCTGAGCATCAGCACTATCAATTGAATAGTATGGAGCACTCTCAAGTCCTCTGATAGCTTCGGTTAGTTCTTTATCGTCCTTAGCTGCCTTTACTTTATCGTATGCTTCCTGTCCGTCAAGAAGTTTAGTTATCTGGAATCTAAATTCAGATGCAGACTTTGGATCAGCTCCAAACCCTTGCACGTACCTGTTGTTAGTTGCATCAGCAAGCTCGTAACCCGGAGCGATGTCAGCAGCAAGACGTTTACCAATGTTAATGTAAGTCTCCTTTGCATCAGCTACGAAGTCGTAGTTAGGATCAGTCTTAGCTCTACTTCTGTTAGACTTATGTTGTTTGAAATATAGTGCAGGATCACCTGTCATTGTCATAGCGATCTCAGCATTACCAATCATGTACTGAAATACCATGTCGGCAGCAGCAGCTTTGGTTCTATTCGCCTCGTCTACAGGTCTCATTGGATTGTGGTCTTTAGCAAGATTACCACTCATGAACTCACCGTTCAGGTATTCTTGATTCTCTCCAATCCCTTGAGTTTTCCAATCAGCAAGTTTCTCTGTAACGAGATTACTGAAGTACTCTTTGATCTTCTCTTTAATTAACGCTGTAATATCTGCATCACCAATGTTAGGATTCAGATCACCGTTGATGAACACTCCCGGTATGGTATTAATCTCAGGTAAGAACAGGAACTGCTCTGCACCTTTGTTATACCCTTGAACGTCAGGAGTCTGTCCCTTATCCTTCTTGTTCTGGAATGAACGTATTCTTCTGATCTCAGGCTCAACTAATGCATCGAACAGAGCGTCAACCGATTCATCCTTGATCTCTGCTTCCCTTGTCAAAGCTAGGTCTTTCGCTAATATACGTAGACCCATTACAGCAGTCTTATCAGAAGTGGTTGGATACAGTATCTTAATAACACGGTTTAGTTCACCTGAGTTGTCACTATATGAAGCCTGAAGCATACCGATCTTAGCTACTTCGATTTCACCTTCTGATAGTTTACCAAGTTCTGCATTATCACGACTTTTAGTTCCTCTTTTCTTCAGAGGCTCAAGTGAGAATATCCATCTATTAAAGTTCTTTTGGAAAGCGTTGTCTCCACCATTCTCTTTAAGTAACTCAATCCACTCTGAAGCTCCATTAAAGCTCAAACGAGACAGTTGATCTAATAGTGGATTACTACCATCATTAAACTCTTTAAGCTCTCTCACACGGTTAATAAGGAACTTATTCTGGCTGTATGAGTATACGGTCTTGTTTCCTGTACGATGTGAGTTACTATGTGAGTAAAGTGCATATAAAGACTCATGCTTCGCAAGATTCTTAACTACCCCTTCTTCAACGATACGATTACCTGAGACAAGCGACGCATCTTCTCTGGTGTGAATGTTCTTCGCTAATACAGCAAATAGTCCGTCCTTGTGCTGAACCTGATTTGCAAGAGTAACGTATTTTCCTGAGCGTTTTATCTTCCCTTGCACAAGATCGTCAAAAGTTTGTGCAGATAGTAAAATACCAAGTTCCTGTAACCATTGATTCATTTCTGCTTCAGGATATATTTTACTCTCTTTCCATTTCATATATGTAGTCCACAAACGATCACGAACTTCTGCTGGAAGGATATAGTCTGAATTATCTTGTGCGTTCGCTTGTGCTGTATTAGTAATAAGGTTTATATACCAATCACGTATAACTACCTCAGACATAGCGTTTGCATTTGACTGCTGTTCAACTAGTTCATACACCCCTGTTTTAGGATTTTGTGAGAACATAATGAATCGCATATCAACATTGTGGTTAGTCATTCCAGACACAAACTGATTCTTGACCTGCTGTGGAGCAGCCTCAAGTTTTGTAACTAGTTCCTTCATAAATGGAAACGTTCTACTCTTTATAGGATCATTAGCAATGTCCTTCAGAACAGTTATGATCTCATTGAAGTCAGGCTTCAGATTAGGAGTAATCCTCTGTAGAGTGTTGTATAACTCTTGGAAAGACATAGTTTCCTGAAGTCCAAGATAGTTCTTTGAGGGTATGATAACACCGTCATTGTTTACTTTGAACTTACGTATACCTGAAAGGAACCATTTGATTTCACTTGCAAGACCATTGATAGGAGTCATTGTGAACACGCTGCTGTCATTCCAATTCTCACTACTTACTTCTCGCTCTTCTCTAGTCTCTTCATCAGTACCAATTTCTGTAACTTCTATGTTATCAATTCGATTGACTTGATCGTTTGTAAGAGCCGTAAGCTTACCAAAGTTATCAAGGATAAGTTTGAACTCGTCTCTTGCTCTGGTGTGTTTAGCTTCCTGAGCTGCATTACCTTCCTCTTTAGCTTTCTGAATATTTTTCTCAGCTTTGTCAAGGTTCTTCTGGAACATCTTGTTGATGTCACCATATATCTTACCTGATAGACTCTTCTCGTCTTTAACCAGACTCTCTACAATCTTAGAGCGCATGTAGTCTACAAGCTGTCTTTGTTTAGCTGCACCAAGAGCGGCTATGACAATTCCTTTTACTACTTTACCGTTCTCAACTACTATATCAGCTTGGTCTTCAATCTCTTGAATCTGCTCTGGTTTTAGTACTGTTGCGATAGCTGATTCAAAATTAGTATCGGTAGGATTCATACCTTCATCATACTCATCGTAACCATCAGGTATATTTTCCTCTTCTTTCTCAGCAGCAAGTCTTTTCTTTTTCTCGTCAGTCTTAGCTCTCTTTTCTTTGTAAGTGATCTTACCACCTGTTATAATGTTAACTCCTTCTGCGAACTTACGAGCCTCTTCTTCAGTATCGAACTCCTGTGTCACGACACCATCTCCTTGCTGTGTAACCACCCAAATGTCACCTTTTTTCTCTACAATAATATCATCTTCCTGTTCCTCTACTTCACTGAAGTCCATTTCGACAACTGGTTGGATAGTATATACATAGTTTGGGTCTTCTTTAGTTCCTATGTTGTGAGAAAGGAATGGGGTCTTCGTAATATTCTTGATGTGATCGTTGTATAAAGCAGAACTAACACCACCATCAGCGTCGATAGTAACTACCTTTTTTCCTACGTGGTCAAGACTTGTATGAAGGTACATGTTGCCAAGCATAGTTCTAATTTCAGCAAAACGTGCAGCTTGTTCTTCTTTAGTTTTCTTAGCAAGATATGCTTTAGAGAGAAATATTCTACCAACACCTTTACCACGAGCAACTTGAATATTCATATCGTTGTCTCTACGTCTCATTGACATGAAGGTATTGTTTAGTTGCTCAATACTTGTATTCTCTTTCAGATATGTTTTAAGGTCGTCTGCTTTCCCTATATCGTAGTTGTTCAGATATAGTTCTAAGAAGTCTGTTATACCATTTGCTGTACTGATGTTTATACCAGTTTCCTCAAGGATACCATTTACGATGGCATCTGATTTTTCATCTTTCTTCTCGTAGAAGAAGATGTCAAGAGCCGTCATAATACTATTAACTACTTCCTCATGCTCACTTGCTTTATCAACAAGTAAAGGAATAGCAATTTGACTATCTATTCCAATTGGAATTACGATATAACTTACACCTTCTTGTGGTTCTCCTTTATTCAGAAGCTTCTCAGTTGAGTATACATCTGTTCTCGAAGTCTTGTAGTCCCCTTTTGATCCTATAACGATAGGAAGGTTCTCCTTTATAGCGTCTGCGGTCTTGACATTACCCTGAGTAGACCTGAATAGGTATCCTGAACTCTTACTCTTAATGGTAGTGTTAAGTTCTCCCTTGTCAATAATAAACTGACGTATCTTTTTATTACGGGCTTTGTCTTGTACAACATCACCTGATACGTTGCTCTCGTTAATCCATTCAGTTTCGTGAAGATAACCAATCTTCTCACCGTCAGCATATACAGCAATAGGAACCTGTTCTTGGTAATTAGTTTCTCGTTGTTCCTGAGTAAGATCAGGATCAGCTTCCCAAGCAAGTTTCTTCATTCCCCAAGTAGTTTCCTTTGTAGTACCACCTTCTGCATAAGCAGGAGTAGCATCCACATCTTCTAGCTTCAGAGAAACCTTAGTACCCGGACCATATTTCTTAGGATCAAGTACATCCTTAACGAGCATATCAGAATTGATCTGATCTGAAGTCTCTTCAATGGTTCCTTTAATTCGTTTGTAAACTCTTGATAGGTATGCAAGTACACCGGCAGCAGATTTGATTCTACTGTACTCTGTATGGCTCACCTCTTCAGTGGGGTCAGATTGTTTATCGTTTCCTTGTACCTGATTCTCAATGTCTTCCTGAGCCTTAGTTACATTCTCTTCAGTCTTATCTGTATACTGTTCTTTAGTATCTGTTTCAGCATGAGCCTTTTGACCATCGCTTTCTCTCTTCTCGTCAGGACTAGGTTCAATGAACTTCTTAAAGTCTCCTGTGATTTCGTAGTCAGGATTTATTTCCTTATAAGCTTGTTCAAGTGCATCAAAAGCAGCTTCAGTAGCAACAACTCCTGCTCTATCAATCATCTCTTCTACTACGTCATTGATAGTTACATCTTCACGACCCTTCGCTTCTCTTGTAAGATTTATCAAGTTACCAACAAGTCCCTTCTTGTCTGTCCCTTCTACTGTAAGAGCGGTGGTAGCATCATTAACGTTTGAAGTAATCTCTGCTTGCTTCTTTTCTTCTTCAAGTTGATCAGGAGCAATTTCGTCAGCTCCTTTATCTTCCTCTTCTTCAGAGTCAGTAAAAGGATCAACTGTATCGTCAGTAGCATCTACAGTTTTCTCTTCTGTAGTATCTTTCTTTTTAGCTTGTTCTTTAGCTTCAGCTTTAGATTTTCTCGTATCAGCTTTCTCTTGCTCTGCTTCTTTCTTAACTTTAAATTTCAGGTCTTTCTGAATCTTTTGCATTTGATCTCTCTGATCTTTTTTCTTTTTTCTCTCCTCCTGTTGAGTCTTAACAGAAACAAGGTCAGTATATTCCATATCAAGCTCAGATATATTTTCGTCTAAGCTGGTTAAAGTCTTGTTGTAAGTATCAACTACACTCTGTAGATCAGCATCACCTTCGTTAAGTTCTAGTTCACTTTGTAATTCGTCTCTCAGTTCTTGAATCAACACCTTGTCTTCGACAAGAATCTTTCTGTTCTGACGATTGAAGAATACTTTGTTTTGGTTCTCGTAACGACTGAACCTGTTGTATTGCTTCTCCATGCTCTTCAGTTCTTGTAACTGATTCTGAGCTTGTTCCTGATACATTGGGTCCCAACCATTAGCTTTAGCTTGTTCAGGAGTAGCGTCTATTACGTCTTGAAGCTGACGCTCAAGATTCTCTGTAGTTCCTTTAGCGAAGTTGTCTCTAGCTACATGAAGGAACTGAGACTTGTCAATTATTTCAGCAAGGTTATCTTGTCCTGTAGCATAGGCTTGCATTTTAAGAGCCTGAGCTTGAGCATAATATCCAAGTTTCTTATTTACAAAGTTCTTATTAGCTTCAATCTGTTCTTGCTGTTCTTGGTATCTTTGCTTGTACTGTTTCTTTGAACTTCGTGCAAGATTACCACTAGCAGCCTCAGTAAATATACGTTGAGGTCCACCACCAAACACACCCATCAAACCTTCAAGTAAGGCTTGATCAGAAGTAGCAAACTTGTGTATTCTAGCTGCAAGGTCTTCAGGAGTGTCGTCCACGTTTAGACCAGCATCCTTCATTGATTGATACTCACCTTCCATCTGGAAGATGTTCTGTCCAATTTCCTCAAGTCCTTCTTTAGCTCCTTGAAGGATAAGATTATCTGAAGAAAGAGTTGTGAATCTCTTAGATGCAGTTTTAAGTCCTTTCTCCTTTAACAATTGACGGGTGAAACCTTTGCCTTTATAGATACCATGTAGTCCTACAGCATCAGTAAGAGCAAACATCTTGTTACGAGTGATAAACTGATTCGCTTTTTCACCGGCAATAGATTCAAATTCTTTTCTCTTACCTCCTTCAAGCTGCTTTTCAGTATCGTTCATTGCTAACTCCTCAATCTGTTGTGGGGTTAACTGACCGTCAGTGTTTTGAGCTTGATAATGTTCTAAGTTTGTTTCAAACAGACCTTGTTCCATCTGAGTAAGAGAGTTCTCGAACTGCTCTACAGCCATCATCTTACCTTCAGCGAAGTTGGTGATATAACCTGACAGACCAGCATTGACCATTTGTTGAACCTTCTCGGAACTACCAATCATAGATAGATATTGATCAACCCTCTTTGCTCTCTGTACTGTTTTCATTCCTCTAAGTGCTTCTGCACCTAGTCTTGCTCCTCTCTGAACAGCACCTACACCTTTCGATACACCCATTCCCGGTATAGCGAAACCTACAGCACTGTCGAGGATACCTTTGATAGAAGACCAATAGAAACCGGGGTCTTGCCAATCGAACACTTGGTCTGACTCTCGGTGGATAGGCATCTTTTCTCCTAATCTTTCCTTCATCTCCTTCATAACTTTAGAGAACTCGTTAGTATCAACGTTCTCTAATCCTTGCAGACGCTTTATGTTATTGTCGAAGTCAAGCATGTAACCTACGTCTTCAGCAGCAGTAAGTACACCAGAGGCAATTCCACCTACAATAGAATTGAAAGCCTTGTGAGTCCAAGGTTGATGCAATGCTCTTTCACGTTCGAGATTATCTAAATCTTTGAGAGTAAGGTTGGTATCATACTTTGATCTTTTTCCAACTCTATCTCCTACTTGTAGAACAGGTGACTGTCTTGAAACGGATGATCCCGGTAATACCTCAAAGTTAGAATAATCTTGGTCTTCAGGGATTTGTGGTTTGGCATCAGAGTCAAGACCTGTTTCAGGTTCTATCACTCTAAAGTTCAAATAATCTTTCTTAGCCATAGGTTATTTTATTTTTCCGGGGTTCCCCGCTAAACCTTCATAGTTGTTAAATCTGGTATCTATCTCACCAGCTTCCATCTCCTGATACTGTTGGAGACTTATAGGTCTTCTTGTTTGGTTGTTGTAGTCAAGTAACCAAATCTCTTTTTTGTTGGGGTCAATAATACTTCCTGTTCCTACAACTACAACAGCTTGTCCAGTAGGATCACCTCTGTAATTGGTTAACTGTACAGGCTCTACTGCTCCTTCTTCGTAATCCATATGGTTTACAAACATCTCAGTTACAGTCTGTCCTCTATCCAGAATCTCTTGAGTCTGAACATCTGGACTGAAGTTAACAGTTACTGGTCTAACCGATTTCTTAGCGGGGTTGCTTGAAATGTCAATAGACAGTGCAGCGTTTGAGAAATCTATTTTAGGAGAAGCTTCTACCACACCGGTATCAATAGCTTCTTGAAAATCTGCATGATTTTTATATTGAAGTTTTTCTGCAATATTGTTAATATCAAAAACGTCTCCTGTTGATTTAACAGTGATGGCAGAAAAATTACCAGAGTTCATATTACTAAACAACTGTGTCTTAACGTTCTTTGATGAATCCTCAAGTCTTAAATTCCAACTTGTTGTGGTTTGTTCTGCTGCTTTTTGTAGATGGTCTTCATAGATTTTAAAACCTTCTTCTCTCGGTATGTCTTTAAGTTCATCATACTCAGCTTGAAGTGTACCATAATAGTCGTCAAGGTATTTTTCTCTAGCACCTAACGCACGTTGTCTTTCAGCTTCTTTCTGTTGTTCTGTCATGTTATCGTAGAACACAGGACTTAAACCAGCAGGACCACCTGCTACAGGAGTACCTACTGTTCCTGCTGTTGATGGAGGAGCTATCGTCTTTTTGTGTTCCTCTAGCTTATTACCTGCTTCAGTAGACACAATAGGTTGATAGTTACCAGAACCAAAGTATGTTGTATTTCTAGCTTCTTGTTGAGCTTTAAGTGCTATTTCAGCTTGACGGTCAACTAAGAATTGTCTTTCTCTTTGTTCAAATGCAGCAGGTGCGATGTTACCAAACAGAGTTCTTTTAGTAACCTCTTGAAGTGATTCACCCTCAAGTCCAAATTGTTGCTTTTCTCTATCACCAAGTTCTTGAAAGCCTCTAACAAACTCAGGGTGTGACTGTTGAAAAGCTCTTTGTATATCTTCGTCTCCTGCAAGTGCATCAAGTTTCACAGGTGAGATTCTTGTAAGTTCTCCTGCTACTAAGTATCCTTGCTCTAAACGAGTTAGTCCTGCTGACTGAAGTTTGTCAGGAGTAAGAGTAGAGAATATTTCTCTTGCAGTCTTTCCCCAATCTCCTTGTTCAACAACTTCTCCTGAGAACTGATCAGCACCACGTACCTGACCTTGTTCGTCAAGTGTAGATAGATTTCTAGGATCAGCACCGAAGATCATACCTTTAGGACCAAACTTAGTAACCTGCTCTTGGAAAGCACCACGTTTCTTCTCAACCTCTTTTTGAGCATTCCAGAATGGATTAGCTCTCATTTGAGTTACACTTCTTGCAATCTCCTTAGACGCTTTGCTCCAATCTCCACCATACTTGTCATTAACGATCTTATCAATGTTTCCGATACCTTCTTTAACAATCTGGTTCTTAGAAGCGATGTCAGACATTCCTACTTGAACTTGATTAAGTTCATCTTAAGCACCTAGCGTTCCTG
>Ga0307380_10010838_pt1 | contig 11447 bp, 9 predicted proteins | sample UN3MG_FD_202239 | JGI IMG/M metagenome (GOLD analysis project Ga0307380, IMG submission 202239) | Soil microbial communities from Risofladan, Vaasa, Finland - UN-3 | ecosystem: Environmental > Terrestrial > Soil > Coastal area > Acid sulfate soil | place: Finland: Risofladan, Vaasa | collected... | reverse complement strand
AATCTGCGGGAGATATGGCAGCGACCAGCGCGTAGGTGCCGGGCGCCACGTCCACGAAGATGAAGTATCCGGTCTCATCGAGGGTGGCTTTGGGACTGGAGCCGGGATCCAACTTCGCCAGGGACATCCCGCCCTCGACGACCTCGGACACCTCCGCGAGGCAAAGATCTATATCTGATACTGCCTCGCTGTGTGAGCCTTGCCAGACGGCGCTTCCGACGACGATACCAGTGTCGGGCGCGGGCGCAGGGAGGGACGGAGTCGGCTGCGCGTCAGCCTGCACAGTGGAAGGTGTCAGGGCAGGGTTGCTGGGCCCTGCGCCTTGCCCGCAGCCCCCTAGCAGCCAGGTGATGGAGAATAGCCAGAGTAGTAGGAGAAGCTCCCTCATCAGATTCTCTACCCCACCGATTCGTGCTCTTCAGGAGCGACGATGCATGGAAAGAGCTGCCGTACCGATCGGCAGCTCTTTCGAACCTCGATTGTCTGGACTAGTAGCGTACTGCTATGGCTCGACGTTGAAGCCGTTGTAGGTCAGAATCCGTTCGCCATCGCCAGGGGCTATGACTTTCCAGGTCTCATTTACCTGAGCCACTATGGGCACATCGCCAGAGGAGGTTATCACAGCAGAACCGATCCACCTCGTCCCGTCCCAGTTCAGTGAAGCGCCGGCGTTTTGCAGGAAATTTGCCGATTCTCCAGGTCCTACGTCAAGCATGATCTCATCGGTCTTGGCCGCGTACCCGGCGTTGGGAACAAAGCTCACCGTAATCGTGGTACTTATGGTATCGTGGACGTTCATCACCTGGATGCCGGTGTACAGCCTGTTACAGTTCGGGTTGCAGCTCATAACTAGTGGCGCAATCACCTTAGACGTTGCGCTTCCCAGGTCGAACCCGGAATAGCAGGAGCCCTGGTATAGGTCACTCCGGGTCCCTACCTCATTGACGATAGCGACCAGCGGCTGGCCGTTGCTACTGGTCACCGTGGCACTACCAAGGTACCTGTTGCCGGCAGACCATATTATGTTGTCATTCAGAACATTCATCGACTCTCCGGCGCCCACATCGGCTTGGACATCCGGCCCGGCCGGGTTCCAGGTTCCGCCGATATTCTGGCCATAGCTCACGGTTATGGTCGTGGACAAGGTGCCTACATTCTGAATCTGAATCCCTGTCCAGTACTTGCCCGCGCCGTTGTTGGCCATGATCAAGGGCACGGCGATGGTGGAAGAACCCTCCGTGAACCCCCTGTAGCTCAATAGCGTCTCCCACTTGCTGGGTGTCGTCCGCTCCTCGTTCACAGCGGCCACTAGGGGCACCCCGTTGGTGCTTGATATCACCGCTGAACCAACGAACCTGGTGCCCAGATCGGAATTGGTCGCCTGGTCGAAGGTGGCGGAGGCCCCCGGCTTGATGGTCCCATACTCGGTGTCAGGGCTTCCTATTCCAGGTAGCGGATAGTAGTCGACCTGGACTTCGGCATCTTCGGTACCCGCATTCTGCACGTTGAACCACGTGCTGATCGGCCTCGCACTGGGGTTGTTGCGCATGATCAGCGGCAGGTTCACCTGGTCCGCGCCCTCGGCGCTGGATTCGTAGCTGGCGTTGATTGCGTAGCCGGAGCCGATGCCCATGATGTTGGAGATGGCAACGACTGGCCGGTCGGAGTATATGACCACTGATCCGAAGAACCCATCAGCCACGTCGAGAGGATAAAGGTTGATGGAGCTGTTGGGATCGATGGTGTAGCCGGGCGAGGCTGCTACGCTTCCATCCTGGTTGTAGAACGAAACCACGATGGTAGCCAGTTCTGAGGACAGGTTGTAGACCTGGAAGCCGCTGTTGAACTCCTGAGCCGAGGCGAGCGTTGCACCGGTAAGCACTGCCAGGCCGACGCACAGCATCATGACGAAAAGCAATCTTTTCATTGAGGACCTCCTTCGGCAAAACATACCACTCTCATCCTGCTTCTGCGAACATTCTACTCCGTAGCCCACTGCAAGTCAATAACCCTTTGGGGCTATTCTACTCGGCTTGTTCCTCTGCGCCGAAACAGACGAGCCACCAAGCCTCCTGAGCGGCGGAGTTCTGACTATAGCAGCACGGAAACTAGGAACCACAAAGACTGGTTCAGGGCTAGCCAGATTTTGGAGAGGATCGCAATGACTACGGCGCTCGGCAAGGGCATGAAGAGGCTTAGCAGGTAGACTAGGGTAACCTCCCTCCAGCCTATGCCTATAGGCAAGATGACTCGAAGTTGGCTTGCCAGGCCACTCAGTACCCATGCTGCGGTGATTTCCAAGGGATAGTGGATGGCAGCGGGGTAGACGGCGAGGGCTAGCAGGTAGAGAAAGAGCCCACCCACCCCCCATGTGAAGGAGTACAGTGTAGACCATAGCAGCATGTTGCGCCACCCAAGCGGAATGGTTAGGGGGTTGCGGCCGAGTCTCCTCAGGAGACGATTCATGAGGCGAATGGCAATCTGAGGCCGGGCCACAATGAAGAGCAAGGGAGGCACCACAAGCAGTAGTAGGACCATTTGCGCGTGTTGGGGCGCGGGCAACGCGGGGATCACTGCGACACACACAACGAGGTTCGAGAAGGCCACCAGCGTTAGCTCTAAAAGGATGGCCGTCGAAGTGATCGCTTTGGCCACGCCCTCTCTCTCGTAGAGGAGTACCCGAGTGCCGATGAACCACAGCATGGTGGGCAACTGCTTGCTAAGATTGCTGAAGCAATAGAGTTTCACATTACGCTTGAACCCCGCGCTCACCCCCAGAGACCGCACAATCGAGTCCCAGTTGACAACGAGTATGATCAAGGAGGCGGAGTAGGCGGCGATTGAAGCGAGCAGGTAACGGTAATCGATGGTGTATTGATGCTTGGAGAGTTCCTTGTAGCTGACGGATGCGCCGTAGGCCAGAAAAGCAAGAGCCCCGATCGAACTTCCGAGCCAGAAGATCCTCTTCAGTGTCTTGGTCACTTGATTCCTTCCAGGACTACCTGTCATCTGTGGCCGCGTGACACAGATGACAAAGGCCACTATTCAGGAGGGCCAGCGTCTTGACGCCCTGTGTGAGCATCTGACATGCCTGAGGTGCGATAGCTTCCTGGAGCTTGTCGCAACTGTGGTGGGCGACGGGTGGTTGGCAGGGTGGGTACGCTTCGCTTCCGACCGCCATTGTCCGCGAAGTACGATGTAGGTTCTTCCGCAGCCCCACAGGACGGGATGGGACGATGGAAACGAACTCATCTTGATTGGGGCCCTGGCTCATGTGCTTCGGTCCGGTCCCAGCATTCAGGTTGCATCCCTGACAACTGCGGTTTCTCGCCAGCTTGTCGGAGTACGCTTCAGCTCAGTGCAGGCTCTCGCATTACCCAGCGGCGAGCAGTGGCAAGGCGCATTACCGTACGGCGCGGCTGGGGCGACTTGAGCGGGCTGCTGTGGCGGCCTCGCGACTCGCGGGCAACAGCGAGATTGTCAGGCTTGGAGTATCTAGAGGGACGCATGCATGGGTCCCGTCGGTCGGTGAATGCTGTACATACTGTGCGCTGAAACCACGAATAGAATCGGCGGGACGAATCCTCGCGCACGCATGTTCGCGGTGATGCGTGGCCGCCCAGACGGCTAAAGACAGCTCCGGATCTTCGCAATCGACGGCTCTCCATTCAGCCTCTCACGTTGGCGCAAGCGTCCGTATTGCGTGACCGGCCATGCGAACACTGGCTGAGTTGTCAGGTCTTCTTGGCGAATACGGTGAATGAGGGACCCTTTCCCATTTTGCGGACGAGGTGGAAGTATGGATAGACAAGGACTCGCAGGGGGTCGGAATGTATACACGCTTTCACCATCTGACTGACTTTGCTGTTTCTGATCATTTCATCTGCCAAGAAGCTCAGGCTGATCATGAAACTATGGTGGCCTCCTGCGAGGCAGAACGCCTCAGCCTGATAGAAACCAGTACTCTGTAGCAGGCTGCTCAGTGTGTCCTCACCAAAGACGAAGAGGTGCCGAGGAGCATCCAGGCCTGCCCAGAAGCGGCCAAACAGCCTGGCCTCCAAGCTGCCCAGGTTTGGCACTTGCACTACGAGTATGCCGCCCGGCTTCAGTATTCTGTGTATCTCCGACAGAGCGGAGCGCGGGTGCGGTAGATGCTCCAGCACATGCCACAGGGTTGCGACGTCGAAGTACTCGTCAGCGTATCCTGCTTCTGCAAGTTGTCCTGTGAAGATTCGCAGACCATATCTTTGCCTGGCGTACTCCGCCGCTCTCGCATTGACCTCTACGCCGTGTAGTTCCCAGTGTCCGTGCCGCGCCATTTCCGCGAGGAAGACCCCAGTGGAGCATCCGACGTCCAGCACTCTACCTGCTGTCTTCCAAGCTAGAATCGCTCGACATCTCCTCAGTGGCCCATACCGCTCCAGCCAACGCGCGACGGTGGCAGCTTGACCCTCAGAGGGGACGCGGTACGGTGCATATTGTTCGGGGTAGTATTTCGTGAGTGAATCCGGTGCTGGCCTGGGATTCAGGTACAGCAATCCGCACTGGCGACACCGCACCAAGGGGAAGACACCCCCGATGCCGTAGCGCCGATCTCTTACCTCATAGAGCAGATCTGCCTGAGCGGACCCGCAGCTATCGCAAACTACCTCCTCGCAACGCACTCGCTGCGTGCTAGGTGAACGACTCGACGGATTGTCACCCATAATAGCGAAGCTCGGTCAGGTCTCCTTTGTAACCATCATACAGGCCCCTTGCCAATGGCTTAATCAACTCGAAGTCCCTGCGGCAAACATCAACGGCGCACGTCCGCAGGGCACCGATCAGGAGATAGAGACTAGTGAGTATTGGATGAGGGCCATGGGGGTGCCTGCGATAGAACACAATACGGTTTCTCGTTCCAAGGTATCTGGCGAAAGGTGACAGTTTCTTTGCGGTCATTGATACCTTATGCCACATCTTCGCCCGTGGAACCGCCACAATCCCGTAGCCAGCTTGCCGTATCCGGCGACAGAGGTCAGCATCCTCGTAGTACCAGAAGAGCCGTGGGTCGAAAAACCCTACTTGCTCAAGGACTGCCCTCTTGATGAGCATCGCACAGCCGGTGATGTAGTCAACCGGCAGGGCCGATCCGAGTTGGCCCCTGTCCTCCTGTCCTCTGGCAACGCTGATGGGCACTGGGAGCAGCCTATGCTGTCTGTCCCCCAGCCACCAGATCTTCCGCCTGGCTGCATAGTAGTAGATCACGGGACCCACAGCGCCAATTTGCGGATCAGACTCTGCAGCCTGAACGAGATGCCGCAACAGGCCGCCATCAACGATAGTGTCGTTGTTGAGGATGAAGACATGCTCAGCGCCGTGCTGCAACGCGTGTCGGATTCCGATGTTGTTACCCTCGGCGAAACCACGGTTCTCTTCATTCGCGATGATATGGATTTCAGGAAACCGTGAGCTCAGGTATTCAATCGAGCCATCGGTGGATCCGTTGTCGACCACGATAATACGCACTTTCGGATAATCCGACCTCAATACTGAATCAATGCACTCGGCAGTATCGTCTTTAAGATTCCAGTTGAGAATGACGACATACACCAGAGAACTACCCGTCATCGTTCCTCTTCCCTAAAGATAACCCAGTCCCTCCAGGGTTCTCCTGAGCGATTCCACGTCCTCGGGAGTCATCTCCTCTCCCTGCTCTGCCGAAAGTGTTCCGGGTGCCTGTGCCGGATCGCTGTACTGCTCAGGGTTCCCTCCGACGAAGGTTCTCGTCAGGCAGTCTTTCAAGACCTTGCCGTCCATGTCCGACGGGATGGGCTCGCCCATAAGATACAGGATGGTCGGCGCGAGGTCCGTAATCTGTGCATTGGCCACAGCACAGCCGGGCGTTACGACGGCCGAACCCATCATGGCAACCAGGCCGCTCATCCTGTGTGAAGCGGTGGCACTGCTGATGGGCTCCACAACCCGGTTCGTGAGGAATAGGCGTCCCAGCGGCGTATTGTACTCGGGCTTGCTGCAAAGAACCACGATGTCAGGAGCGTCTCGCACGTGAGGCCCTGAGTACAGCTCCTCCTTTCGGCAGGCGTGAGCGAAGGGTTTGTCCCCTGTCATGGGATCCACGTAGTCGACGATCTTCTCGCAGATGAACGCCCTGAGATCCTCGTACTCCTTTCCCTGGGCTACTACACCCTGGGGCTCTCTTCCTTTCAGGTTCACGTAGACGAACCCTGCCTGCGTGGTTCCACTGGAATAGGCCACGGTCCTCGACCAATCGACGTCCTTCATGCTAAGACAGAGCAGATCCCTTACGAGTGCCGAGAGGCCTCGGGGGCCAGGGGGACGGTCATCGGAAGCGCTCGAGGGAAGGTGCGTCAGTTCCGTTCTCAGTCTGCCCAGCGCCAACCTCTTGACCCACCTGCCGGCAAGCAGCCGATACATAGAGGTCGGGTGGAGCTCCAGGGCATATAGGGCTCGCTTGAATCCAACAGGCAACCTCCGCTTCCAGGCCATCAGGCCTGCTTGTAGGAGCCAGTTGTTGAGATCGACGTGGTAACGCGTGGGTCCCATACCATGATCTGAGAGCAGGATCAAGATCGTGTCCTGACCGAGCAACTCGATCATGCGACGAAGGGAAATCTCGATTCTCTTGAACAGATCCAGGATAGCGGTCCTGTAGTGCGCGGGGGCGGCGCCTCCTTTCCCATCCCCATCCATGAACCGCCAGTACGTATGTTGCACCTGATCGGTTTCCAGGAAGTGCACCATGAAGAGGTCCCATTCATGGTGAGTCATGAGGTGCAGGGCAGCCTGAGTTCTCATTTCGACGAGCTCTGCCAGGGACGCGAGGTTCTCGGCGTAGGAGCCCGTCACTGCCGAGGCGTCTCTCGTGAGGTCCCAGCCAAGTTGCTTCAGTTCGGGCACGAGTGATTGCGGATACGAATAGGAATCCTTGTTGGCGGGGGCAGGAATGCCACTGATCATGAAACCGTTGACCCTCTTGGGGGGATAGGTCATGGGTACGTTGACGAGTCCTACCTTTCTCCCTCTCTCACCCAGTATCTCCCACAGGGTTTTCTCTCTGGAGTGCTCGCCGTATGCGGGAGTCACCTCCATGTAATCCTTGCTTACCGGCCGTAGGAGATCGAAGACGCCGTGGTACCCAGGGCTCTTACCAGTCATGAAGGACAACCAGGCCACGGGAGTCACAGGAGGCACCGTGCTCTTGAGTTCGCCCACCGCACCCTGACGGAAGATCTCCTGAAAGAGCGGCAACTCTCCCTGCATCGCCCAAGGTCTTAGGAGATCGAGCGTCGCACCGTCAAGCCCGACGATGAATATCTTCTTCCCCGTGCCTTTGAGACTCATTCCTCATCCATTGTAGAAACGTCGTCAGTCGAAGCCGGACAGCATGCACTTGTTTGCTCACCGTGCTAAAGGATGATACCATAGAAACGCCTTTGGCGGAAGCGGCAATCGTCCGAAGACACGGTCTATGTGAGGGGAAGAGCGAGAACGCACCAGAAGCCGACTGGCACCCAAGGCCTTGAAGGGGTGGTTCGAGGTGGTACGGACAAGCTGCGGGCCAGACGGCCTCGTTCTACGCAACTGGTCGGGGATGGTCAAATGTAGTCTCGATCGGCGAGAGTGCGCTTCCGTGCTTCTTCGGTTTCGTGGGCAGCCGTGCTGCTCTGAATGCCCTTCCTGACGATGGTACCGACTGCTTCGGGTGTTTAGCTATCAAGACAAGACGAGTTTGCAGTGCTCACTTCATGACTCGTTCGCGCGATTGCAGGGTACGGACCATGCTGGACCCGAAGCGCAACTCGTGAGGGTCACCCTGCATATCAGAGGTAGAATGGTAGCAGAGGGGCAGAAGGGATGCAACCTGATCTCCCCTGGCGGGCGGTAAGGGCCATGAGACATTCTAACCCTGTGTTTGATCTCCCCACGAAAGCTCCCTGGCGCTGTTGCGCCGACTTCGCTCTGCGCCGACGAGCATCCATCTAGCTGGCGCCCAGCATATAGTTGCCGGTTTGTCTCAAAGGACGACTGGGCGGGTCGAGATGTGGGTTCAATGATCATGGCATCGTGCCAAGTCCACGAGGCGGGTGGGAAGACCTGCACTATGGACGATCACACGAAAGGCGTCTTGGTATGAGAGTCCTGTTCATATGCGGGCGCGAGCCGGGATACATCAGAAACCGGTTGATCCTCAAAGCGTTGAAACGACATTTCGAGGTCGTAGAGATAAGCTCCAGCTTGGAGAGCTTTGTACTGCGCAACCTGTCGGTGTTAGTGAGGTTCATAGTGAATCGCCCCCAATGTGACGTGATCTTCGTTGGCTTCTACGGGCATCCTCTTATGCTGTGGTTGCCCAGATTCACGAGAAGACCGATTGTGTTCGATGCCTACCTGTCAACCTACGATACGTTGTGCTTCGACAGGCGCTGGTTCGCTCCTTCTTCCCCTGGAGGGAGGTTTGCCTATTGGCTGGACAGACACTCTTGTATGAGCGCGACCAGGGTGCTGCTGGACACTAAGGCACATGTCGGCTATTTCACACGCACCTTCAATCTGTCGTCGGAAGGATTCGAAGTCCTGTATGTTGGGTCTGACGAGGATGTTTTCTACCCGCGTCAGGCAGCATCGGACGGAGACTTCCTGGTATTCTACTACGGTTCATTCCTGCCGCTGCAGGGGATAGAGCACATCGTACGCGCAGCGAAGCTGCTCGAAGGAGACCCCCAGATCAGGTTTCAAATAGCGGGAGAGGGCAAGAAACGGAGAGAAATGGTCCAACTGGCGACGGGATTGGGCGCCTCCAACGTCGAATTCCCGGGATGGATCCCGTTTCGCGAGCTCCCAACCGCCATCGCACAGGCTTCGGTCTGCCTGGGCGGGCACTTCTCGAATAGCGCCAAGGCTCAAAACGTTATCGCCAGCAAGACTTTTCAGTTTCTGGCGATGGCCAAACCGACCATTGTGGGTGACAATCCAGCCAATAGAGAGCTGCTTACCCACAAGAAGAACGCATACATGTGCCCTCCTGCAGACAGTGCGGCGCTGGCGGAAGCCATCCTAGAACTGAAGCGGGACGAAGAGCTACGCCAAAGGATAGGCTGGGAAGGTTACAACTTGTTTGTCAACAGGTGTAGCGTCGAAAAGATCGGGCAATCGTTGAAAGAGATAATTGCGAAGACCTATGAGGATTTGCCTGGTTAGTCTAGACTTTGTGCCATACAGGAGCTCGGGACTGGCCGTCTACGCGGAAAACCTGGCCCGGGGATTGACGAAGCAAGGACACCAAGTGACTGTCATCGCTTCCGGTCCTCGTAATCCTTCGGCGCCGGAAGAGGATGGGTATGCTGAGCGCATCGTCAGGCTACCTGTGGGGCCCAGCAATTGGATCGGCTATGCATTCAGGGCATGCAGGATGCTGGAGAGAATGCAGCAGGAAATGGTCTTCGATGTGGTCCACTTCTCTGACGTGCATTTCGCCTATGCCTACAGAGGATCCTTTGTCGCGTCACTGCATCAGTCGTTTAGGCAACGGCTGCTGGCCAAGGACGGGCTTCCCTACCACTCCTCCCTGCCTAACTTGGTGGGTCGCTACGTGTACTACAATCTCGCGATGCTGTTCCCGGAGAGGCGCTGTGTCCAAAAGGCATCTCGGCTGATCGCAGTGAGTGACGCCACCAGACAGGAGTTCGTCGAGCACTACCCGGTGGATGAAGCGAAGGTGGACGTGGTTTGGGAGGGGATCAATACAAACCGATTTCGACGCCGCGATGTCACTGCGCTGAGACAAAGTCTGAATCTAGCACATGAGAGGATCTTGCTCTACGTAGGGTTCTCGACGCCGCGCAAGGGCATGGAGTACCTGGGTCAGGCCCTGCGGTTGTTGGACGATGACGTCAGGCTGATGATTGTCGGTCGCTGGGAGAGAGGGTATCGCGAGAGGTTTCTCCAGGTCATAGGCGATCAAGCTTGGAGGATCATCGAGATGGGTTATGTCCCGGACGAGGAGATGCCAGCATACTACTCCCTCGCTGATGTCCTCGTGCTGCCTTCACTGTTGGAGGGCTTCGGGCTTCCGCTGGTCGAAGCCATGGCTTGTGCCACGCCGGTCGTGGCTACCACCGCCGGCTCGATTCCTGAGGTTGTGGGCGATGCTGGTATACTAGTGCCCCCCAGGGATCACCGGGCACTGGCCGACGGCATCAACCGCATCTTGGGGGAAGATGGTCTGCGGCGCCACCTGGGGTCGGTCGCTGAGGAGCGAGTCCAGAAGCACTTCAGCGTAGACAGAATGGCAGCAGGCACCTTGGCCGTGTATGACGGCTATCTGAGTGATAGCGGTCTTCAGTAGGCTCCTGCAGCAAGGGCGCGCTTCAATGCTCCCGCGGCCCAAGAGCTGGGATGTGCAGTGCGGACCTATCGTGCCCCGAGGGTGGACGTACAATCTGCAGGCCAAGCTGGTTTGGTCACGTCTTTCTGTGCTGCGCGACGATCAGATCAGCCAGCAGGCCGATGCAGCCAATGAGGATCGAGATAACCACGATGATCACATCCGACTCGCGGATGCGGTTGTGAAACGTAAGGTCGAGGATGGTCTTTGCAGCGCCGAAAGCGAACAGGATCAGGCTGGTAGGCAGGAATATCTGCAGGGGATTGAAGTAGGTGATCGTCCGGGCCACAAGAGAAAGGTAGTTGTAGGTATCCGCGACCGGTCGGAACTTGGACCGTCCTCTCCTTGGGTAGTAGTCTATGGGGATGTACTTGACGGTGTGCCCATCGCTGAGAAAGGCAAGGGTGATGGTGCTCACCCACGAGTGAGTGGTGGGGAGGATGTTCAAGTAGCCGGCGACGATGTCCTTTTTGAAGGCGCGAAAGCCCGAGTTGAGGTCGGGTATCCGCATGCCCACGAGATACGAGGCCAGGAGACGAATCGCGTGCTTCACCGGGCTCCGGAGCCACCTCATCGTGCCTGACTCGCGCCGCCTGGCGCCGACGACCATGTCGTATTCGTGGATGTACCCTAGCAGGCGAGGGATATCCTGATTCGGGTAGGTTCCGTCGCCGTCGGTCATGACGATGACGTCGCCTTGCGCCTCCTTGATTCCCGTGGTGCGGGCAGCCCCGGTGCCTCTGTTGTAGGGATGGCGGACCAGCCTCACCTGGCTACGCTGGCGCACGATTAAGGGGCTTGCGTCGGTGGAACCGTCGTCGACGACGATGATCTCGTAGTCGTAGTCGGTGGCCTCCATGGTCTGGATGATCAAATCCAGGTCATCAGCGATGGCCTGCTCCTCGTTGTATACCGGTATCACTATGCTGACCAGGCTTGGCTTCAACGCGCTCCTCTATCACCCTGGCTGGTTTGCCCTCAATATAGCGCAGTTGGCCTCCAGCGTCAACTCGAGGTCGGGCAGAGAACGTGACTCCGG
>Ga0307380_10010837_pt1 | contig 11449 bp, 15 predicted proteins | sample UN3MG_FD_202239 | JGI IMG/M metagenome (GOLD analysis project Ga0307380, IMG submission 202239) | Soil microbial communities from Risofladan, Vaasa, Finland - UN-3 | ecosystem: Environmental > Terrestrial > Soil > Coastal area > Acid sulfate soil | place: Finland: Risofladan, Vaasa | collected... | reverse complement strand
CAGGATGTCGTCGGTTCGATCCCGACCCCCGGAGCCACATTTCGAGAAGCCAAGGAAATCGTGATGACCATTCGACTCGATAAACGAGGCAGTCGCAACCACAACTCCAAGCTCGACTTGGACAAGGTTCGCTATATTTTGGGATCGTCCAAGAGCTGCTCCGCGCTTGCACGCGAACTCGGTGTGTCGCGTGCTGCGGTGTCGAACGTGCGCTCGGGGCGAACGTGGTCATGGATCGATTCGGACTGGGACAATGCTGACGACGGTCTCGAGTACGAAGAAGCCGCGTAGTCGGTGAACAGCCTATGGGTCGCACCAGGTGTGACTCAGCGGCTGATCACCACGCTCCAAGACATCATCACCGAGTATCAGGGCGTGCTCCCCGACACCGCGAAAAACGCGGAGTCAGTGCGTGTGGTGAAATACGCCGAAGATGGGCGGACGCCCGTCGTCCTCGAGTATGCACGTGTCGATGACGAGGGAACGACCTGGCTCACTCAACGGAACCTGGAAACCGGGGACCTGTCTCTGCGCCAGATTCCCGAAGCTCGTTGATCACCAGGCCCCCACGCGGATCGGTCCGCTCTTGCCCTTGATGATGTGGACCTGGTCGCTCATGGGCTCGGTCGATGTGTTCTCGGGCAGGATGTGCATGCCCTTTTGGAACCCCATTTCCATGATGGACTTGAGGCTCTGGAGCTTCTCCGTGGCCTCGAGTGCTTCCTGCTTGTCGTCGTAGTAGTCGAACCAGGGGTAACCGTGGCGCGTGTAGAGCTCGGCCGTCACCGGCGTTACGGGCGGCTTCTCTTCAGTGATGGCTTCCCAGGCCATCGAGTTCGCCAGGTGTACGAAACAGCGAGCCCTTTGGGATCGTTGCCACACGTCCATGCCGTGTGGGTCCTTGAAAATCTCCTGCTTCATCTTGCCGCCGGCTCCGATGCCCATCGCGGCTCCGATTACTGGTTCATCGCGCAGGGAGTCTCTCAAGTCCAGGCTCGCGGCATAGATCCCGGGATGTTGGAAAGGCGGGTTGCCTCCGCTCATTCCGGAACTCCGAAGCATGGAACGTCGTCGACCGCGGGGAGGTTCTTCCTGCTTGGGGTACTTCTTGTCGAAGGTCGCGAAGTCCATCGGGTAGACCTCGATCTGGATGCCACCGTGGTCGGCCTTTCCGGTGAGCTGCTCCTCGGCCGTAAATCCCCAACCGAGCGGGGCCGCGACGAACTGACGGATCTCGTCTTCTTCGATTTTGTAGCCGTCGATCCAAGGTTGTTCGGGGATGACGCAGTAGTCCTTTTCTTGGAGGACGTTCACCCACTCGTCCCCAGTGATCGCGGAGATCTTGCCGGTGCCGATTTTGACGGCGAACGGATATCGAGTGCGGCGCCTGGGGATGTTCTTCGAGCTGAACTTGATCCACAGAGCTTCGGCTTGATACATCGGCAACATCACGCCACCGTGCTCGACCCACTCGGTGGGGACACGCTCACGGTAGTCATCGACATGCTTCATGGGGAAGAGTCCGAGCCCGGGAGGGAGTGGGTAGGTCTTGTCATCATCGGGGATGCGAAGTGTCCGGATGAAGGTGATGGTGAGCTCCGCGTCGGGATGTACCTCGGGGAACGTGAATTTCAGGCTGTCTTGGTTGAGCTCGAGCATGGCTTCTCTCTTTTCACATTGGATTGGGGTTACCATTCGCCGTCGCGAACTTCACGAACGACACGGACGATTGCGTGGTCAGGTAATTCCGCGAACTGTTCGATGACCTCGGCGAACAGCTCAGGGCGCTTGGCGATGATCTCCACGAGCCGTGGGGAAATCTTGCCGACCAGGGCCAACAGCACGTCGGGGTTCTCCCTGAGTTCCCTGGCCAGGGCTTCGATGACCTCCTCGGACGGAGGATCGGTCTTCCCGTTCTCCAGACGGCTCAGGTAGGTCGGAGAGATGCCCGCACGGCCCGCGACCCTGCGCAGCCCATAGTCGAGGCTCTCCGTCCCCAGAGCCTCCCTGCGGGCTCTGATGTGGTCTCCGAATTTGGACACCAGGAGTGTTTACAATAACTAAACACTCCTGTCAACCTCTTTTTTGGTCCGGTTCTTGGGCTATGGGGGGCTCGTAAGAGTCATGCGCAAACTACTCACCATCACTGCCGTATCCTGCTTGTTCCTGACCGGTTGCCCTGAACCGGAGGAGGCGAAGGAAGTCGAGAAGACCACAGACGCCAAGGCCGAAGAGAAGACCGAAGAGAAGACCGAAGAGAAGGCCGAAGAGAAGACCGAAGAGAAGGCCGAAGAGAAGGCCGAAGAGAAGGCCGAAGAGAAGGCCGAAGAGAAGAAATAGCTAGTTTCGGTGAGAAAGCTATTGAGGAAGCAAGCTAGACCATCGGACATGAAAAGACCCTCGAGCCCGATAGCGGGCTGAGGGTCTTTTCACGCTGTCTAGGGGACCTAGGCAGCTTTGTTCTTGGGGGCGGCCTTTTTCGCGGCAGTCTTTGCCACCTTCTTGGGGGCGGCCTTTGCCACCTTCTTGGCGGTGGCCTTCTTCTTCGGCGTCGTTTTGGCCACCTTGGTTTTGATCACCTTCTTCGCGGCAGGTTTCTTGGTCGCCTTGGCCTTGGTGACCTTCTTGGTCGCCTTTTTGGCTTTGGAGCTCGACGAAGTTTTCTTCGCACGCGAAGGGGTGGCCTTCTTGGCGGCCTTCTTGGAAGTGGCTTTTTTGCTTGGTGCAGTCATGTGTTGTTCTCCATTTTCCCGTCAGAGAGGAATGATGCGGGTTGGCCGCAACGTAAAAATAGTACCGACGGAAATCGAAATCGTTTCAACGGTATGGTTCTTTCAGCCATGTGTTCCTCCAAGGTTGGAGAGGAACTCGGTCCCCTCCGGGTAGTGAGCGCCACTCGGAGGGGATTTTTTCGATGACCCGCCTATTCGCGTACAATGACTAAGAGGGCTCGTACAACGCGAGCTCAACAACAGGAGACAGAGGACATGACCGACAAGAAACAGGCTTCGATCCTTCCAGGAGACGAGGAACGAGAAGCGTCCCTCGAAAGAGCTCGAGAGTGGCACCGGAAAAAAGCCGAAGAAGAGCCTTCTATCGAAGAACAGGTGATGGAGCAGACCAAGGAGCAGCGCCAAATCCAGGGCAACAGCGTGGTCCTGGATGCGTGGCTCAAGGCCAAGAAAAAGATCCCGGGGATGCCTCCCAATGTCCCGGCTGAACGCTATGCCGGGGTCGAGAAAATCGACATGGCTCTCCGGGAATTCAAAGTCGAGCGTGACGACAATCGTCCCCTTCAGTTCCAGGGCTACCTGATCGGCTGGAATGACGTGGATATTTCCACGGTCCCGCGTGGGACCCAGGTGAGCATCTACATCACGAAGGGCAACAAGATCGTCACCGCGGTCCACCAGTGGCAGCGTGGCGAAAAGGCCGAACGGCAACGTCACAAAGCCGGAGCTCACCAAACCCCGGAGTCGGCTCTGGATTGGCTGATCGAGGACGGTGGCGGGAAGCTCGGGAGGTCCTCCCGGGAAGCCTGGGAGGTCGCATGCAGCGTGTGGCCATCTCTCCAGGGGCACGAAGTCGAGGTCATCGACTGATGTAGACCGTCTTGATAGGCGCGGGCTTCTCTGGTGAGAAGTCCGCGTTCTTTTGTCTATAGATCTGCGTATGGTGAAAACATGGCCGACTCCAACAACGTCATCATCGAAGTGCCGAACTCCAAGCAAGCCCTCAGTTTCGTCGCCTTCGTGGCACCGTTCGTGTTTGTGACTATGGGGTGTTGGGTCTGGAACCTCCAGACTCAGAACGATCTTCTCCAGTACCGGAATGACCAACTCCACGAGATGATCCAAAAATCGTCTCAACTGGAATGTCCGATGGTGGCCGTCACCTGCGAGTGCCCCGAGTACGATGAAGGTTGGGACGATGCTCAATTTTCCGAAGGCTGTGACACCAGTCTGAGTGAGTTCTCTTTCGAGGAACTCCGACTAATGTGTGACGACCTCGACAGTTACGACCAAACCCCGGGCTGCTGACCTCTCTACGCGCCAGTACGTGTGGTACGTGCGGAGGGGCTCGGTGCGGTGACGTTCGAGCAGGGGCTCGCTTTCCCCTGGCCATGCCTCCGATCCAGGTTCGACTCCTGGCTGGCGCATTTTCCTATCCGCCAAGAACAACGCCAGCGGCAACGATTTCGGCGGATACTTCAGCTACATCCCCGCTAATTTCAACAACGGCTTCGGCATCTCCAAGGACGCCTTCCCCTTGTTCCAAAGCTTCGACATCACTTTGGATGGAGCTGAGTTTGCTCGTGATGGTGTCGTACACCGCACTGGTGATCTTGCCGGCGGCGAAAGCCCCCGAAACCGCTGACCCAGCTTCGCCGAGCCACTGAAGCCACTGTTTGACGTCATCGGAGATGGACATACCAGCGGGGACCCATTGACAAAAAAATGAACAAAGGCTCTTGACTCCGTGTCTGAGTGGGCGTACAGCTTGAATCACTGAGGTTTTTATCATGACCCGCTTCCAGACCATCAACTGTCGAGCCTTCCAGTCCGTCGCCGCATCCTCTGCGGGCGCCGCGGCCGGATCGTGCTCCGGTTCGTGCTCAGGATGGCGAGGTATGGAGCTCAGTAGCTGCGTCTCGTCCAGACGGTTCTAGTCCCCTCTGGGTGAACTAGACATCCCCGGAGGGCTTCTACGCCCCCGAGGCCGAGTGGACGAGGCAAGAGACTTCTAATCTCTAGGTAGCAGGTTCGATTCCTGCCGGGGGTGCCAAGTCAGCAGTTACTGAGCGAAGCCGACAGGTTATCGCTCACCCATACGGAGCGGTGTCCGAGAGGCTTATGGTGCCGGTTTGCTAAACCGGTGTGGGGCAACCCACCGCGGGTTCAAATCCCGCTCGCTCCGCCAACTTACGGGTTGCAGCAGTCGCTCAGAGGATGCTCTGGGATGACAGGTAGGCAGGACATCTGCTGGGTTCGAATCCCTCTGCTCCCATCCTGGAACCGTGTCCGAGAGGCTTATGGTGCTCGCTTGGAAAGCGTGTGTGGGGAGACCCACCGAAGGTTCGAATCCTTCCGGTTCCGCCAACTTCAAACCCAGGATCAACCATCAACACGAGGAACAGCGCTGCGCAGCAATGGAAAGGTACGGCTAATACCGTGCGAGGGTTCGAACCCCTCCTGATCCCATGGGGTGTGGGGCTCTCGATCCTGGGACGCTCACATGAAAAGGAGTTTGCACACCCCACTTGGAAGGCCAAGCAGATTGGCGACTGCACCCGGTTTGAACCCGGACGAGGCGCAAGCCCTTTAGAGTTCGATTCTCTAGCCTTCCGCCAAAGACCCACGGAGAACCAACGCGAACGAGGACGAACAACAACTGGAATCGTGTCCGAGAGGCTTATGGTGCCGGTTTCGAAAACCGGTGTGGGGAGACCCACCGCAGGTTCAAATCCTGCCGATTCCGCCATGCCCGTATAGCTCAGTGGCAGAGCGCGTCGTTGCCAACGACGATACGAGAGTTCGATTCTCTCTACAGGCTCCAAAAACCCAAACAGGAGAACACTACTTTGAAGGTTTGAAACAACATGCGGATGTAGCTCAGTTGGTAGAGCGCAACCTTGCCAAGGTTGAGGCCGAGGGTTCGAGTCCCTTCATCCGCTCCACATGCGTGTGTAGCTCAGTTGGTAGAGTGCGACTTTCCCAAAGTCGAGGTCACGGGTTCGATTCCCGTCACATGCTCCAAGAAAGTACGAAATCATGATCATCATCACCAAAATGATCGAGACCTGCGGCGGCTGCCCCTCTCAATGGGACGGCTGGGACAAGGAGGGTGCGTACTACTACTTCCGGTACCGGTGGGGCTACCTGCGCATCGACAAGTCGCCTTCCGAGAAGGAGTGGGTCTCCGGTCTCTCCATCGCTTTCGGTGCCGACCCCGGCCCGACGGAGACGATCTTCGGCGAGCAGCTCGGCGAGGGCATGGACGGCATCCTGGACTACTCCGATCTCAAGGAGCATCTCAAGGGGCTCATGGAGCTCCCCGACACCGAATCCTACGAAGACGAAAAAGAAGAAGCGTCATGAGCAAAAAGAAAATCGAAATCTACAGCCAGTGCGTCTTCGTCAAGGAGGACACTGGATCCTCCACAGTCCACACCACGGCGTACATCGACGCCGCGGAGGCCAAGGTCGGGGCACGCATGACGCTCAAGGGCGTCGAAGGGATTTGGATGGTCGAAAGCGCGGGGCCCCCGGAGCCTCCTCCCCGTCATCACGCTTGGGGAAGTATGGACTGACCATGAAATACCAGACTTTTCATCTCACCGTCCCCTCCGGGACGGAGCTCGACCAGGTCGTGCAGTTGTTCAACGCGAACGGGATGCTGGTCGATGACACCTGCACGGTCACATCGCGCGGGCGCGAGGTGGTCATCTGGCTGCCGTCAGAGGATCTTCGACGACAGAAACTCGATGAGAAACCCGGGTTCTTCATGGGCACACAACCCACCAAGGAGCAGCAAGAAGAGTACGACAGGATCTACAACACGCGTGCGTAGCTCAATTGGCTAGAGCATCTGCCTTCCAAGCAGAGGGTTACGGGTTCAAGTCCCGTCGCGCGCTCCATGGGGTATTAGCTCATCTGGGAGAGCGCCTGCCTTGCAAGCAGGAGGTGATCGGTTCGAGTCCGATATACTCCACCAAGACAGAACGATGAAGACGTATCCAACCATAGACCGCGAGGTCACCAACCAACCGATCTACGCTTTCGACAAGCTGGACGGCAACAACATCCGTGCGGAATGGTCACGGAAGAATGGGTTCTGGAAATTCGGTTCACGCAAACGCCTGGTCGATGAGAGTGACGAGCTCCTGGGAGCTTCCAAGCAGTGCATCCTCGATAAGTACGAGGACGACCTGTCCAAGCTCTTTCGAGAGCAACGCTGGCAGAAAGCCGTCGCGTTCTTCGAGTATCACGGTCCTCAGTCCTTCGCGGGACAGCACCACGAGGCCGACGAGCAAACCGTCACCCTGTTTGATGTCGCTGGCGACAAGAAAGGTATCCTCGAACCAAGGCCATTCCTGAAGATCTTCGGACACCTAGACATCGCCCCTCTCCTCTATCACGGCAACGCGAACTCCGAATTCGTCGCGGAAGTCGAAGAAGGCCGTCTCGAAGGGATGACGTTCGAGGGAGTCGTCTGCAAAGGGAAACATATTTCCCCGGGACGCCCACTGATGTTCAAGGTCAAGAACCGGGCATGGCTCGAGAAACTCCAAGCTCACTGTCGAGGAGATGAACAACTTTTCAAGGAACTCGCATGAACAATTGGGGCAGTAGCTCAGTCGGGAGAGCGTTGGCTTCGCAAGTCAAAGGTCGTGGGTTCGATTCCCACTTGCTCCACCATCGAGAATGACAGGCTGTAACAACGTCACCGTCCCCGAAAGGGGACACCTGGGGTGGTAGCTCAGTTGGGAGAGCGTCTGGCTGGCAGCCAGAAGGTCGAGGGTTCGAACCCCTCTCACTCCACCAGGTACGACCTAGAGGCAATACCTCAAAAGTCGCACACACCACTTGCCAACGGCATCAAGCCTGTGGCATACAAACAGGGAAGCCTGGTAACGACCGCACGGTCGGCGGCACAGGTCGGCAGAAGTCGAAGGAGAGCAGAACGCATGGAACGTATTCACAACATCTCGAATCTCTGGTGTAGCTGGTGTCTCACGGAGGCCACTGGGTAGTACCGTTCTGTTAACTCAGACACGCGACCGCCCGGCTTCACCTCCCGGGCGGTTTTCGTTTAAGGGTGTTAGCTCAGTTGGTAGAGCAGCGGACTCCAAATCCGCAGGTCGTGGGTTCGAGTCCCTCACACCCTGCTTCAAGGCTCGATGTCCGAGTGGTTAGGTGCTGGTCTGCAAAACCAGCTACGTCGGTTCAAGTCCGACTCGAGCCTCCACATGGGTCGTTAGCACAGTGGTAGTGCACCGGATTCCAAACCCGGGGACGAGGGTTCGATTCCTTCACGATCTGCCAAGGCCCGGTAGCCAAGTGGTAAGGCGCTGGATTGCAACCCCAGTATTCGTCGGTTCGATTCCGACTTGGGCCTCCAACTTTTTCCGAACGATCTGTCAGATCTCAACCCCCAAACCCGTCTACAAGTACAAGGAAGGAGCACGACCATGTTGGCATTAGCAGACTTAGAGGGATTCTCGCAGGAGCAGGTGCGCGAGCACTTGGTGGGGCAGTACACGGCCGACCAGGCTGTTGTGGACGAGTACGATGTGGTTGTTGCCTACGAGCACGTCGGAGACTACGGGTGCGACTCGTCCTCGATGTTCGTGCTCCGGCACCGTTCGTCGGGGGAGTTGTTCATGGTCTGCGGATCGCACTGCTCCTGTATGGGGTTCGAGGACCAGTTCGATCTCACGAAGGTGACCGAGGCGTACCTGCACACGGAGTTCTACTTCTCGTGCGGGGGCTACGATGACGATTCCGCTCGTCACCGGAAGGTCGCCTACGACTACCTGCGACACGCAGTGTGAAGGAGATACGTCATGACCAGGATACTGACAGGCATACAGCCCTCGGGGGAGCTCCATCTCGGGAACTACTTCGGGGCTGTCCAGCCGTGCCTGCGACGCCAGGAAGACCCTTCAGCGGACCTCCTGGTGTTCCTGGCCGACTACCACGCCCTCACGACGGTGCATGACGGCGACCGCCTACGCTCCAACTCGGAGCTGTTGGCGGAGGACCTGCTTGCTCTCGGGTTCGACCCGGAGCGAATAGCCCTTTTCCGGCAATCGGATGTGCCGGAGGTCGCCGAACTTACGTTGCTTCTCTCGATGGTCACGGGGATGGGCCTGCTCCAACGGGCTCACTCCTACAAGGACAAGGTCGCCAAAGGGATTACCCCGAATGTCGGGCTGTTCGTCTACCCGGTGCTCATGGCGGCCGACATCTTGATCTACCAGAGCGATCTCGTTCCGGTCGGGCGTGATCAGGTGCAGCACGTCGAGATGGCGCGGGACATTGCAACACGGTTCAACGAGGAATTCGGATGCACGTTCGAGCTCCCCAAAGCCGTCGTCTCCGAGGCCCCCAAGGTGCCCGGCATCGACGGGCAGAAGATGAGCAAGAGCTACGGCAACACCATTTCACCTTTCGCCACCGGAGAGGATCTCCGGGCCCGGATCGCTCTGATCAAGACGAGTTCGACCCCGTATGGGGACCCACTTCCTACCAAGGACTGTTCCCTTTTCACCTTGCTCAAGCTCATGTGCAACGACGGCGATGAAGTAGCTGCCGTCGAGACCTACTTCCGAACGGGACGCCGGGACTCCCAGAAGTTCGGATACGGCCACGCCAAACAGCTCCTGGCCGAGAAGATCGAGACCCATTTCGCCGAAGCGCGCGAACGCAAACAACACCTGATGGAACACCCCATCGAGATCATGCAGGCGCTCAACGAAGGTTCCAAACGAGCCGGGAGGATCGCACAGAACACACTCGAGAAATGCCGAAGCCGATGCGGCCTTGGCTAGACCCCAACCAAAGGAGACACCAACCCAGAAAGAGTAAAATACATACCGTGATCAGGATCGTCGGACCAAGGGATCGCCATTACGACAAAAGCAGCCCGTTATTGGTCAACACGACCAGTCGGTCTCGAGAGTCGTGGTCTCGAGGTCTCAGTCCGTTCCATCTCGGCCCGGTTGCTCTGTACGAGAGCGCGGGCGTTCGACAAGCCGAAAACGTGGAAAATGCCTGGCAGTACGCCAAGGTGTACAAGCGTCACGTCGGCGACGACGGGAACCCAACCCAAGAGTATTTCGACTGGGCTCGGGAGGGATGGAGATATCGGAGAGCTGTCCGTTACCCCATGGGAAAAGGGGTCCTCCCCGAGTATTCGTGGTGGGGAGGGGAGCAGCTCAGCTACATCGAAGCCCGCAAGAGGATCTACGTGCCGCTTTACACGAAGGCCGTAATCAACACGCGGACTTTCGAGAAACTCCGTGAGTTTTACGAAACGAACGGGGAGATGTGGCTCTGGGATTTCGATGGCTACGACCATGTCGAGCTCGGGATGACGCTCAAGGAAGTCCTCAACGACCCCACCAGGAAAATGGGCCATGCCTTCGTGCTGGCCATGATCCTGGGGGCTATGGGCAAACGGTAGCTCGTCTATCGGGCGCCCCTGGTGAGTGCGTCACAGGGCCAAATACAACTCGGAGTTTCTCCAGGTGGTACGGGGGCAGAAGTTTCGCCATCCAGAAACAGGCCATCGGGTGCAGTTCCAGTCGTTGCCTTCGGAAGAGCAGAAGAGGTACTACCAACGGTGGTCGGCGCGGCATCAACCGCCGAGAGAAGACCCAAAGCGTAAAGAGGAGGTTGACCGTAAGGTCAATCAGTTCTTTGAGCGTCACAAGGGGCGGCGCATTCCGGAAGACCCACTCGCGGCGTTGCAGCTCATGCAATTCCAAGGTGTCCTCACCAAGGAAGACCAGCCCTATCTTCGTCATGTTTTCGAGCGGATCCAGGATCGGATCGATGAAGAGGATAAGGAAGCCGAAGAGCGGGAGAAGAAGAAGCCGTGGTGGCAGCGATTGATGGACATCGAGGCATCGCAGAAGGTTGCGTCTCGTTGGATGCACGGCATCATTGCCACGCAGATCCGGACAGGTCGACAGGCTCCGAAGTTCAAGAAGCTCTACATTTTCGATTTCGACGGCACGTTGTTCCGTTCTCCCCTCCCGAAGAAGGACTACGAGAAGGAGTCGGAAGAGTGGTGGTCAGATCCAGAGAGCCTGGGGGCATCAACGGTGGGCCAAAAGCCCGAGCCGGAGATGTGGCACGAAGATACGGTGAAAGCGATGCAAGATGCCATCGCAGAACCTGACTCCTACGTGGTCGTAATGACAGGGCGCAACAACGTCCTCCAGGACCGTATCCAGGAGATTCTCGACAGCGCGGGGTTGAAGCCGGACGAGCTCATCACCAATCCCAAGATTGGTGACACGACCGGCTACAAGCGGCAGGAGATGCAGTATCTCCTTCGGCAATTCCCCAACGTCCGCGAGGTTGAGTTCTGGGAGGACAGGAAGGCTGATCTGAAAGGCTACGAGCGACTCGGGGAAGAGCTTGGGGTTCGGTTCACACCGAAACTCGTCAAGAACTACGACCGTGAAACTCCCGCCTATCTCGGGGTCTTTTTGACTCCCGAGGCCAAGCAGAAAGTCCTCGAACGATTCCCGGCCAAGCACGAGAACCTTCAAGCTGACCATGTGACGCTCATGTTCCGTCCCACAGACGAAGACATGGAGCAGGTTCGCGAGAATCTCCAGCTCGGACAAAAGGTCCCCCTGAAAGTCACCGGCTACGTCGAGGACGAAAAGGGACAGGCACTCGTTGTTGAGTTGCCTCCGGAAATCCAGGCCCAG
>Ga0307380_10010836_pt1 | contig 11450 bp, 16 predicted proteins | sample UN3MG_FD_202239 | JGI IMG/M metagenome (GOLD analysis project Ga0307380, IMG submission 202239) | Soil microbial communities from Risofladan, Vaasa, Finland - UN-3 | ecosystem: Environmental > Terrestrial > Soil > Coastal area > Acid sulfate soil | place: Finland: Risofladan, Vaasa | collected... | reverse complement strand
GAGCAGAACCAGGCATGAGCAATACCTTCTGCCCAGAGAACATCCACTTCAGGTGGCTTCTCACAATTCATGCATCGATCTCTCCTTATATTCTGGAAATCCTCAAATTCAACATACTCAGAGAAGAGATGATATTTCTTCAGACTTTCAAGGACAGACTCCAAGAACATCTTACTCTCCCCTTTATAGTCTTCCAGGTTTAATTTGATTCCACGTTTAAGGATTTCTCGAAGAACAATCATCCCAACGTTCCGAGGTCTGTCGTCTCCACCGTGTAATCCAGGATGTAAGGCCATCTGCGTTACTATCTTCCAGTCATCTTCCAACTGGATGTCATCGAGAAGTCTGGGATCATAGTCATCTATGTTTTCAACCAATTGTATGGAAGCCTGAGGAGCAGAGTAGTTTTTAACATCAAAAAATTCTTCTTCCCCTTCGACTGCCATAATAGCGACAGGTTGTTTGAATGGACGGAATCTGAATACAAGACCGAAGACAGGGAATTTGTCATATTGAGGACCACCAACTTTCTGCTCCCAATCTGCCAGAGTCGTCTTATGTAGGTCTGACAGTTCTTCAAATAACTCTTCGTCATCTATTGGCATGATCTTATAGACATACAGAGTCCCAGGGCTATGTATATGCTGGACACCTTTGAAATCAGGGTAGACTATAAAATCAGTCTTCTCTATGTCATTGAAGTTCACATTTGCACATTCACGGAGAAGCATTCTAATCTGCCCTCCAAGGATATACGTAGTCTCGTTTGGTGTTAATCTGATCGCTCTCATTATCATACCTCCGCCATATCTTCTATAGCCTTCATCAGTTTGGTAGTCTGCTCCACCTTATCAAAGAACTCGTCTTCTGTCTGAATACCTACCATCCTCAGAATCGATTGACGTATAGCCTCATTCTGCTTCTCGTTATTGCCATACAATATCTCACCTTTCGCCAGTCTGAATATCTGCATGATCTTCTCTTTCTTCAAGGCAGTCAGGATATTGTCATAATCTATCCAGAAGTTTCCAGGATTTGGTCCAGATGATAGTTCAATGGCCTTCTCCATTCGAAGGTCTTTTGAGAACGATTTCAGACGAAGTTCAAAGAACTCTGCCAGAGAGTCGATACCAGATGATCCTTGCTTCTCCATCGTCATGAGGTAAACTGCAACAGGGATTCCTAAGACAGCGGCTTCTATCTTCCTCATAGACATTTCATCTTCAAGCATCTGTGAATTAATGTTAGAAGGCAGTTTGTTGTCGAGGAAGTCAACTTTCATATAATCAGGCATTATGACTGCAACAGAGTCAGGGTCGACGAACTGCTTGGCTATCTTCTTCGCTTCCTTCTTCTTCCTGTTAGATGATGGATTCCTCTCATTTCCATATGTCACGATTGGAGAAGGATAACCCTGTCTGAAGTTCTTCTGAGTTCTGGCATCTGTAACAGCGTCTAATTGATCTACGTGTCTGAATAGTAACTCAACCCATCCCCATCCCATCTCCAAATTGTGCAACTGATTCATCCTTCCCCAGATACAAGTTACACCTTCCTCAAATTGAGATTCAACTGCGTTCCTGTTCCTCTTGGATGCGAAGCCAAAAGGGACACCACGTTTCTGCTTAACAAATCCCTTTTCTTCTATGAACTCATATTCCCGCAGATCCATAGTGATGAAGTCATCTGCCATCATATTATTTATAGATTTGGCATCTGGATACAGAACTTCTGTAATATGATTTCCATAGATTCCCAGATGCATAGGGTCCATCTGCAAGAAAGTTCTCTGGAAATTTGTTCTTTCAGCAGGCCAGATTTCCTTCTTAAACCTCTCTTCCGTTTTCGGTTTATCGAAGTGGAATCTATCAATCCCTATCATCTCTCTTACAGATATCTGATACAGAGAGATGTTAGAGAAAAGCAAAGGATCTTTCATAACTTGTCTCTCTAACTGCCAAGGATCTCGTCTGTTTAGAACATAACTTCCAGTCTCCTCAGATCGAGGCTGCACAGTATCACGTATGAAGTTCATGAAACTTCTGACTTTTCCACTAAACGACTTAGCAGTCACGTTGTAATCAGTGCTATCTGGCTCATACTCCGCTACAGTTCTGGAAGTTATCTTCCTACCTATCTTTCCTTTTGATTTCCATCTATCTAACCATCCCATATAATCACCATCTTTTCTTTGCACTAAGACCATATTCCACTTCATCATCAGGTTCCAAATCAAGTCTACTACGGTTTTTAGAAGACTTCTTAGAATCTGATTCATTCTTTATGCTGTGTGAGTTTGAATCGTTCTTCTCTGCTTTCTCATCAAATTCTACATATCCCTCAGCAGCGTCAAGGACAAGTCTGAGAGAATCAGGAGCATCTGACTTATACTGATCTCCTCTTTTATTTTGATGATCTACTCTCGTTTTCTGTCCAACTTTACGTCTGACAAGAGCACACATCTGCTTCTCAAACAAGTCGATCTCTTCTCTCTCAGAATCTGGATAAGTGTATCCTCTGTTTTGAGTTTTTAATTTCATCTGCGTGAAAGATTCATCACGTATGAAATCTGAAGTTGCTAATCTGACTATTGTTTCTATAGCGGGAATCAGAGTCCCATCTGACATCTCAGTTTCAACTTCCAAGAAGTCATTAAGGACATTTCCAGGAGCATTGTCTTCTGAACGGAATTCTGCTAATCTGAATTTAGCAGCCTGGAGACGAATCTCAACACTCTGCTTAACATAGTCATCCCCTCTCCAGGATCTCATGAAGATGATATGTCTATCTCGCAGACGCATAATGGTCATCCAGGAGAAGTCATTCGTCTTCGCTGTATCTAATGCACCTACGCAGAGTTCATCGCAGGAATCCAGCCATTCTCCACTTTTACATTTAAGCAGAGTCTTTCTTGTCATAAAGTCATCCCCCTCCGTAGCGTCCCAATTTCCGAAATACTGGGATTGGATAGCAGGATGGTTTATACCATATCTTCGTATTCTGCCTAAAACGAATTTCCTATAATCCTGAGTTCCTGGTTCATCGAAGCATCTTTGTAAATCAATAACATAGAAGTCAGGATCAGGTGGAAGTCCCTTTTCACGATTCTCCATCTCTTTGATGCATGTGTTATAAATCATCCCGTGCTCTTTATCTTCATGGGATGCTGTGAAGATATAGACCATCGTTCCATTTCGAGCAGCCAACTGGGGGTCTATTGATTTTATAATCTTCCCTTCATTTACGGCTTGGGCTTCCTCAATTATAGCCAGATCAAGATCTGGTCCTTCTTTGCATTTAGCAGTAGGAGATGCTGTGGTTGTTAGAATACTTGATCCAGTAGATAACTTGATGTTACTTGAGTTGTTGACATCTGCATGAACACCAAGGAAATCTGTGTAGAATGGAGACTCTAATCTGTCCTTAACTTTATCTGTAAACAGTTTGGCAGTTTCTTCAGCCGGAGCATACACACCTACATTGATACCATTCTGCAGATGCGGATATTGTTTATAGAAGAATATGGGTATGATGATAGAAAGTTGTGTAGTTACTTCTGCTAATTCCTGAGACTTCCCTGATTGACGTGGAAGCCAGATGTAAATAACTCTACCTTCCCTACGTAAGACAGATACAACTACAGGCCACATAACTTCTACCTGATATGAACGTGGGATCATACCAGTTACAGCCAGACTGATACGCTTGTGAATACGAGATGTATAATGCGCAAATTTAAAATGACTCGCTACCTGCCTGGCAAGTGTGACGTCTCCTCTCATCTTCTGCTTCTCCCTTTGGGATTCCTATTCGAGATGCCAGGAAGATCCTGTTCCAGTTCTTTGTTTGAATCTGCGTTTGATATAGAATTTTCAGATGACCAGTTTATATCATACGTCGCCTTCTTATCTTTCATCGTATGATACTCTGCCTCAAGTTCTTCCAACTCCATGACATCTCTATCCTTATCAATGTCACCTGCTACAATATCTGCTTCAAGAGAGTCTAAAGAATCCATGTCATCGTAATCAGATAGCACATCATCTAACCTATCTGATATAGGTTTAGTGCCAGACTTCTTTGTCCTGAATGCTTCGCCTGGTGGAACTTCCACGAGTAATGGAGAGAGTTCGTCTTCCCCAAGTTCTTCTACTTGAGATGTCTGCTTCATTCCCTTCGATCTAACTCCTCTTCCAAACACCTTATCCAGAGCCTTTAAACGTATCTTCATTAGTTCTACGTCAGACCTATCTGATTGCGTCCAGCCTTTGAAGGTTGCGAATATCTTGTAATGCTCCATAATAACCTGATGCCAGAGTTTCAGTTCTTTGGACATCTGTGTAAATTCCTTTCTCTCTGCTTCATCATTTAAATTGAAGGCAGGTAGGATTCTGGATAATCTATCGACAATCTTCTTGTCACGGTGGAGGATCTCACGCATCTCATGTTCAATACTATCCTTCTGCTTATACTTCTCCTTATCAACTTCTGTTTCGTATACGCAGACTCCATATTTATTCTGACCTTCTGGACAAGACTGACGGGCCATACAGTTAGAGCATCTGAGAACTTCCGTATTCAGATATGGTCCAAGTCTCTTCTCACAGTCCTGACAGAACCCGGATGGACGATTTGTCTGATTCTTACATTCTTCGTGAAGACAGTTTTTAATCTGCTTCTTCATATCTTTCAGATTGATATCTCGCAATATACCTTTCTCTCGCAGACGATCCTTCAATCTGTCTACCGAGTTCTTACGAGGATTCTCTGGCATTTCATCTTCAGTCTGAAAGGGTAGAATCTGACAATCGTCATCATCGGTCATAGGTAGTCTTAGGGTTCTTTATATATATATATATGTTGATTATAGTCTATGAAGAATATTGTATATGAGTCTGAGTGATCCATATGAAAAAAGATGTGTGCTAAGGTGTATATCTATCTAACCTGTTGTTTCCTTTTTCCATCCTGAATCACGTCCCGACCCCCAGGTAGTATATATAGTTTTCTACCCTTTTACCCTGATTTATTTTTCATCTATCTGCCTTCTATATAGATAATCTGTCAGAGAGGAAATGAACACCCCTAAGCATCTAACTCGATATAATTAACGGCGTTAATATAGAAACATATATATACTATGAATGAACCAAAGGAGGGGTAGACGTGATTCAAACATCTTTTAGGAAACAGTCAGTTAGATAGTTATATACCTTTTCGCATAATAAATAAAATATGATCTAAGGAAGACATCTCTTTTTCCTACCCCCCCTTCTGAGGTCAAGAGTCTTCTTATCTTCTAACTACCAAGCAGATTGCTAAAAGCAGAATCCTTGGAACTTGGAAATGTATGCAGGTTGATATATATTAAAGCGTCTGCTTAACAATGTTCTATTCGTTTAGTAACTGACGTAACAGAGTAACATCTTCTCGATACTAACGTAACAGTCTTTACTCTGTTACTACTGTATAGCATACACTACTGTAGACCATACACTACTTAGTAATGCTAAGGTCTTAGCATCCCTAAGGTCTTAGCATACCTAAGGTATATCAGATTAAATGATATATCAGAAAATGTGATATATCAGATGGGGTGATAAACTGCCTTCTTTTGTCATTCTCATTACAAAAAATTGGTCAATTCCACCTGACCAATACCTTTATATACTTGTAACCCTTAGTCATATTGCCGCTGGTGCAGAACCAGAAGGAGGACATCACAACCAGACGATAGTCTAAATCAGAGGGCCGAACGGCCCAAAGGGAATCTAACCGCATAAGATGCTCGGTAGTCGTAAGGCTAAAGGCTTGCAGGCTGATAGCAATTCTGCTTAGCATCCTCTATATCCAGCGGTTAGCATACCGAAGCATTCACCGAGATGGCATTCGGTGAGGTTAAGGAATCTGCAAATTCTAAAACTTACGCAACATTCTACTGGGTAGTCTGATAGTTATCTGGAAGAGATTTAAGTATCTGTGATTCCAGGTAGCAGCACGTTGAAGATAGCCAAGATGCGTTAATTCAGACTGGCTTGTAGTCTTAGCCAAACTAAGCAGATACCTTGCTCTGTCTGCCAACGTTGTTCCTATTGGGGGGGATGCCTATAAATTGAGCATCCCCCAGGTTTGACCTGGGCTTAATCGGGCTTCCCCCCGTTTTTTTCTTACAACTTGTAAGCATCCAGGTAGTATGATGGGTGATTAGCCTTATATGCTCTGCTACCTGGCTGGCATCTTTAGGAGGAAAACGATGACAATTAGAGTTAAGATGACGGATGACAGTTATATAATCATCTATACGCATCATAACTGGTCCGATCATCAGAGGAGAATTGTAGCAGCCTTTGGAATTGTATGTTCATCTGCCTTATTAGGGTTCTTGATGGGCATCCGATTGGCAATACTTGGAGGATTCCTATAATGGATTCTAACGAGTGGAACAATCCAAAGCATTTGCCTGACTTCTCCAAGCGATATGATTGGAGAGAAGGCATACTCAAGTCATTAGGACTTGAGCCAGGCTACCAGTTCTATTACTGGAGCAGATTACCTGATCATTATCAGGCTAAGTTGAAAGGCATACAGGTGTATTAGCAGTGTGTATAGGGTTTACACAATCCACATCATATATGCTTGCACCATTCCCACTCCAACCTGTCTAACGTTCTTATGACAATTGGAGCACACAGGTAGATATGGTATAATAGAAGGGACAGCAGATGAAAGAAGTAGATGCTAAAGTACTATTCGCAGAAGACGAACTTGATCCTGTCTTCACATTGAAGGTAGCAGGTCAAACACTGGTATGTAAGATTATCTACGAAGTTTAATTTTGAGGGATAACAAGATGAAAGTTGAAGCAGACTCAAAGGTTTTTGATGTAAGCCAGATTGATAGAATCTGGATAGGAGATAACGGGCACGTTATCATACACTGGAATGATAAGAACGGGAAGTTAATGCATACTAAATGCTACGAACCTTATATGACCATTCCAGCAATACTTCCAAAGTAGGGAAGCAGATACAACTTTAGCATACGGGACAACACTTAACCGAAACCCTTATATACCTATAAGTTGTTGTCAGTTACGGTTACGCTATGAACAGCGTGGCAGGAGATAGATTAAGATGTCTTTACAAGAGAAGATAGCGGCAATCAAAGCCGCCAGAGCAGAGTCAGGCACAACCGTGGCAGGGTCAAAGAAACTGCCAGCCAAGCGAAAGGGCAAGAAGTTGATTCCTCTTTTCAAAGAGTATTCTGATTACGTTCCAACGGAAGCAGAAGAACTCAGAGGTTCCTGTGAGGATTTCTTGCATACCTTCAGCCCCGAAATGTCCCTTCTCCAGCAGATGGTATTCGATGGGAAGGCCAAGCATTTCGAAGGCTCTTCAGGTCTGATTGTCAAGACGCTGACGGATATGTATGAAGAGGGCATCCTCTTCCCAGCGTGGCCCAAGCAAGCGATCATACCGCCCATCGCCTGGTATATCTTGACAGAATCCACCAAGTGGGACAAGAAGACGGAAGAGGAGATTCTTCCGGACCTTGCAGACTTGGGAATCAACTTCAAGAAGATAGCCAGACCAACCTTCGAGAAACCTCCCGTTGCTGGAGAGTCCACAGCATCTCCCGCAACTGAGGATGACGAAGACGAAGACGACGAAGAGTAATCGTCTGACTCAGGCTCAGGAAGATTGAGGACTAATCTGTAACCGAATCGGTATGGGCTTGTAGAACCAACAGATTATAATCAATAGGAGTAGATAGATAAGAGATTATCATCTACTCCTATCTCTTCCACCATATTCTATCTAACATCATCTATCATATCCTGCTACATAGCATACATACATCTCACAACTTTATTTGGAACAACAGGTATATAACTAACTATCTGATTGTTTCCTTTATCTAATCTGAGGAGGGCAAACAAATGCAAGATGGGAAAGCAGATGGAGGTATGCCAGTTGCCTGATATGGCAGCAAGCATATCAAGGGCTAAATATCTCATAGCAAACGCATTACAAAGAAGAGATGAAAAAGCCCAGCAAGAAGCAGCGAGACGAAACAGACCAGGTAGAAAACAGGTTTCGCTGGAGCCAGTTCGACATCCAACAGGTGATGCGAGATGTGTCAACCGAACTTGCCAGTTCAAGCGGAAGTTCAAAGAGATAGCAGATTGGAGAATATCATATTATGGTTATTTCTGCCCATTCTGTAATCATCTCGGCAAGCCAGTATATGAAGGACAACAGTTACAGTTAAACTGGGAGGATGTTGAATTCCAAAGCAGACTGGAGGAATGGATGGCTGATGGATTTAAAAGACCCATCTATCATACTATATCTCCAGCAGACAACGAAAGAGGATTCAAAGCATTTAATACACGAAGATGCGAAGAGTTGAAACCTCTCTACGTATGGACAGCATATATAGAAAACGATGAGCAGATAGCAAGGACAGTTACAAGCATAGATCATACTAAGATGGCAGATGCACATTTCCCTGAACCATCTAACTGCAATCCGATGACTTGTAAGTTCAAAGGCCGTTCTTGCTTTGTAGGATTCCAGGATGGTGGAGCAGCAGAAGGAAGATGCCGATTAGGGATGATGCTCTGTGGCATCCAGCCAACATCTCAGAGGATAAGAGCCAGGAATCGGGAAGTCAAACGGGAAATCCAGGTTAAAGTTTCAGCCAGACTACGATTGAAGGATAAACTGAAGGGTATCAGAGGGAGGAGATAGATGACTACTAATATTACTGTTAGAGAATTAGCAGACAAACCAGATAGATGGATTGTCGTTGAAGAATCTGGCGATTATATCATCACAAATCATTCAGGCATCCAGGGATGCACAAAGGATGAAGCAGAAGAGATTGCCAGAAGAATCCGGACAGAAAGGCAGACCAAAAAGAAAGGCAGAAGGAAATCAAGATGATTAAAATCTTAACAGCAACATCCAAAAGTCAGGGAGATCATCCAGGTGACTTCCACGAATGCTTAGATGGTGAACCTGTTATCTTTGGAACAGATTGCGGATGTCGCATATCAACCTGCTCTTGCAAAAGACAGATGATAGGACTCAAATCATACCACGGCACAACGACTTTCGAAGTCACAGAACTAACCATACCACGGTCATTATATGAAAGGCAGATATTTGATTATCTGTGTGAGATAGGGATGACAGAAATTGCTAAACTGGAAGAGGTCACAACTCTATCTAAGCAGATGGCATCCGATATCTTCTACATCACATCACAGTTAAGTCTCGGTGACATCGTTGTTAGACAGGATGATATATTCTCAGTAAGAAAGAATGTCAAGGAGAATATCAGAGCCAGGTTGAGAATGAAGTTAGGGAGGATGTCAGATGCTGGATGAACTTGAGTATATCATACCTGACATACAAGACTTGTATGTTCATATGTCACCAGAAAAATTGTATGAATCATTCTTAAAAGGAGCATACATAATCTGGGAAGATATATTTGATAATGAAACCATCCAGATATTACTCAGAAAGATCCTATGGTATCAGAAGGAGGATGTCTGAATGATCGAGCCAGATGATGGCGTGTATTTTTTCGATAGAGCAGATGTTGAGGAGATGCCCATACTCAAGGTTAGCATCTTCCACGATTCTGTCAACGTGAATAGGCATACACTTATACTAAAAGCCAAAGCAGACGAACCAGAGGTATGTTGGCATTCTGTAAAATCACATCCACTTGATGAACGATTTATCATATCGTTTAACGTGGCATCTGGTGAAATTTATCTTCTATCCAATTCACAACATAATCCATATATAATCATCCCAGATACTCGTATGGTGTAATGGCAGCACATCTCCATTTGACGGAGAAGATAGTAGTTCAAATCTACTTACGAGTTCCAAGTCCAGAATGAGCAGAGGGTAATCTGGACACATCCTAAACATCGACGGGTAATTGAATGTTAGAGATGCATACTCCTCTCTCAGCCCTCTGCTCACACGTTAGCATATATGAAACAAGGAGGCCAGAAGAAATGACTGACGGCGTATATGTAGATGATAAAAGACCAAAGACGAAGAAGGCTTTGAAAGAAGCAGCCAAAGAAGGACGAAGAATAGACATCGAATGCACATCTATGTTCGGTGGCTACTCTGGGAACATTAAAGATGCCCCTGTTGGTAAGATGTTTACCGTTGTTGGACCAGACCCATATTCAAAAAGAGACTGGTTTGCGAACATCATCCATCAGGGAAATGGAAAGGTGCAAGTGAAGTAAGATGTCTGAGTATGACATAGAGCAACTGCTGGAGGATGCTGTCTTAGAAGGTGTCATCCAGTGTGGGAAATGCGATTGCTCACTTGAGCCAGATGCTGAAAAATGCAGATGCGGATGGAAGAATCCACTTGTTGAACTGGGGATGATATAGATGCTCAGTAATGAGAACATAGAGAAGATAGAGCAGATGGTTCTCGATATGGGGAAGATCTGCAATGGAGCATCTTCAAGACTGACTCAGGAAGAGATAGCAGAAGTCATAGCAAATCAGATGCTACTTGAGCACAACACCATCGAGCAGTTGATGATTGGAGTCATCCAGAAAACAATATGTAAACTCTCTGAAACAGAATCGTGGAGAGTAGATGCCAGGAACGAAGCATCCATCGAATGGTGCAAGAAGGTGTCCCAGATAGATGCCCACTTCCCATTCATCTGAAGGTGAATAATATGACGAAGACAGAACTTGTAGGATATGCCAGAAAGAATGTGTCTGGAAATGCTTTGAGGATAAAGATTCTCAAGGCAGCATTAGATACAGCAGATGTTGAGATTGGGATGAATGGGGAAGAGTATGTCATCTTGATAATGAATCTTTCCAAGATCAAGATGGTCATCGGGGATGGGCAGGAGGTGACCTCGGTCTGCCAGGTGATCGAACATCAAGATGAAGGAGGAAAGTAAGATGTCGATAATGAACTGCTGCTTTTGTGGAACATCCTTCGATACAGACTTCATATCTCCAGATACTTTCCATATACCAAATGAACAAGGTGGAACATATGTAAGTTGTGGATGCGTAGATGGAGAAGAACTGAGCCAGCATCTCACAGACTTTAACATCGATCACGTGTTCGAAGCAGGGGATTAAGATGACACTATTCGAAACAAAACCAGATCCGATGGAAGATGTCTACACTATGACTCATACCTGTGTAAGAAGAGCAGTATGCAACTCAGAGGTAGGTATAGAAGATCCAAATGTCCAGATGATAATCAGACGAGAAATAGAATGTCTCAAAGAATGGCAGAAGAAGATCATACGCAGACGCTGGACATACAAACGCTGGGATTTGTGGATGACTCAGTATAACTATACTCCTAAGCAGATGCGTCACATATTCTTCGTGATGATGAAAGCATATGGAGGTAGATCATCCCATCT
>Ga0307380_10010833_pt1 | contig 11455 bp, 8 predicted proteins | sample UN3MG_FD_202239 | JGI IMG/M metagenome (GOLD analysis project Ga0307380, IMG submission 202239) | Soil microbial communities from Risofladan, Vaasa, Finland - UN-3 | ecosystem: Environmental > Terrestrial > Soil > Coastal area > Acid sulfate soil | place: Finland: Risofladan, Vaasa | collected... | reverse complement strand
CGTGGCGCAGGTACAGGGTATTCGAGTTCAAGACTCAGGCCCAGATAGACGCCGATAAGACGCGGACGGCGAACGCCCAGGCCGCGGCCAACGCGACCACGACCGAATCGGCGACGCAGGCGACCGCAGACCAAATCCCGAAGGATACGACCGATCCCAAGCAGAAGGAGTTCTTCACGTGGAGGTGCTGCGACAACCTGTTCAAGCAGGGGTCTGGCAAGACTACGACCACGACGGCTACCTCCCCCGGGGACGTGACGACGACTACTACGACTACCACGGCCGCGACCAACCCTCCCCCGCCGCTCTTCACGAAGCCGACCATCCCTAGCCAGCCGACGTGGACGTACATTGCCATGCCCATACCGGGAGGCGTCCGTCCCATCATCATCATGCCATTCATGGACTCGAAGCCCGAGAACGATACCAGCCCGGTCCATTGGGGGTGCCGGACCAAGACCGCGATCGCCCAGAACCAACCCTTCGAGGTCATCTGGTACACATGCACGAGGGACCCGGTACCCGCCAAGGACGCCAAGCCGCTCGAGCCGACGTTCAATTACTTCGACGGGACCAACCTGTTGGACATGAAGTTGACCAGCGCGATCTACGTTGCCGTCGAGATCGGTAGGGGCAGCAAGGACAACTATTTGTTCGTGTTCAAGAATAACGAGGAGCCATACCTCTTCAAGATGGTAGGCAACGACAAGGAAAGGCGAGCCCAGCTACTCGCTAGGTTCGACGGGTTCAACGCGGCCAAGTTGTTCGACAGGAACACAAAGTACTTCACCATGAGCATAGAGCCGGTCATTGGAAACTTCATCGTCAGGTCGAACGCCTTCAGTGATACGCCATGGATCATCCAGGCTTCGCCCAATACCCCTCTCATAATCGGTGCTGGCAGCCTGGGCGTATACAGCGGGAACATCAGCGCGGGATTCGCCATGCGACCTCTCCAATACTACCCGCAGGCGACGTTCGAGACTCCTGGGTACGGGTTCGACATCCTGTACAAGAACGGCGAGGCCACGCAAACCCCGACGATATCCCCGACTCTGAAGGGCGACGGGGAGATCGAGCAGGACAAGAACTTCCAGAAGCCAAGCTCGAGCGGCAAGCAGCAATCGAAAATCTACATGGTCGACGCCGAGAAGGTCAACGGGGAGAGCATCAAGAAGGTCGCCGAGGCCGCCGCGGAGCGCCCGACCGAGGATGCCTCGACCATGCGAGAGGTCAAGCTCGAGATCAAGGAGATAACGGACGACAGCAAGGCCCCCAAGAACCCCGGGAACTACAGGGTAAGCACGAAGAATTTTAAGGCCGTCGGAACGCTCAAAGCGTCCGACGTCGTCCAGGGAAACGGATACAAGGTCACCAACGGGCGTTCTTCATACCTCTTCATGTCCCGCATGGAACTCCCCGGGGACGAGGGCGAGGATCCGGTCGAGAAGTTGGACATATCATGCGACGTGATGTCCGTCGACCTGAACTGGAACGCCACCTCCTACAACGAGCTTTCGCATAACGGTAACATCAAAGTCCTGAACAACAAGCAGAACGGGCGGGACTACAAGGAGTTCTCGAACCGGGCCACCTACGTGAAGATCGGCGGATATTGGGACAACGGCGGAGAGGGCGAGGAAGTCCTCATGAAGTCCCAGCCGGACTTCTGGCTATTCGAGGGGATCATCGTTGACGCCACCGTAACGATCGAGGCGCACCGCGAGACGATCACGTTCAAGGTGGAGGACTACATGAACGCCCTACAAGGGTTCAAGTTCAACCTCTGCCCGCCGTATGACGGCATGAAGGCGACACTGGCCGTCCGGGACATCATCAGGAACGTCGGGTTGCCGGACAAGAACATCCTCGCCGACGGGGCGATCGCCAAGGACGCGGACCTCAAGAACGACTTCGGTCTTACGTTCACGAACCCTCCCGCCGAGCCGCAATTTCTGTTCAAGAACGGTTCTTCGCTGAAAGAGGGCGTGACGAAGATCGCCCAGATTGACATGAAGACCGTATACTTCGACCAGTACGGCCGGTTCCATTACGACACGATTCCAGGCGGGCTGTACGCCAATAGGTCGTTCACACCGAAAACCAAGTTCTTTACCTCGCCATTGAAGGGGCAGCGGCCTGACGGCGGAAACGATTTCACTCCCGGTAACCAGGTGTTCAACCAGTTTTCCTTTAGCCGCCTCATCAACGACGTCTACAACCAGATCAGGCTGAGGACCGTAACCAAGAGGTCACAGAACCAGATCGCCGTAGGATCGACGTATCGGGCCGGGATATACGACCCGACCGCGGAGGGATACCTGGGATACAAGAAAAGCCTGTTCGTGGACGAACCCGCGATAGGGACCGTTGGCGCCCTGTTCCGCTACCTGTACACGCTCAGGTCCAGGCTCTTCATACCGTCATTGACGACCAGGTTCGAGACCTTCGGGAGGCCAGGCCTGAAGCCGTTGGACATCATCTCCCTTGACGGGCAGTTCCTGAGGATCATGAACATGTCCCTTCGCATGAACTCCTCGAACAACGAGTTCTGGATGAACGTGGAGGGCGAATGGTCGTTCTCGTCCGTAGTCAAGGACGCGTCGCCGGACGTGAGCCCGCCGCCCGCCTCGAAGGGGCCGTCCACGTAACGCCGAATTAGGATATAGGAGACAGTCATGGCTGATGGACCAGTAAGGAACGAGATGACCATCGACTCGACGTCGCCGACCGCGCCGTTCTGGAAATTCCAGCCGACGAACGTCCGCGATATCATCCAGCGACAGGTCAAGACGACGGTAGACAAGCAGTTGAACGCCTACGCGAACCTTTCGTTCGGGAACTTTGACGGGCGGTTCCTGAACAGCCTGCCCGGAGAGGTCATCGAGGGCGGGGACAACGACGGAAACTACTATCACATCGTCGGCGCCTCCATCGTCGGGGACGCCACGGTAGCGGCCCCATGAGGTGAAGAATGCGGTTCACTGAGCATTACAGACTTGGATCGGTAGAGGTCGGGGAGCCGCTGAACGCCACCGAGGACAGCAGGCGCTTCCTGACGATCGACCGCCAGTTGCTGGGCTTGTTCCAGGTCTTCGGGAACGGGATCGTCGAGGGATGGAACGTCTCCCTGGCCGGCGGGTTGTCTGTATCGGTATCTGCTGGTCGCGGGCACATCAATTTCATGTCGGCCGTGACGACGGAACCTAGGACCGTATCCGGGCTTACGCCAAACTCCACGAATTACATCTACGCCCAGGCTGTGGACGAGACCAGATACAGCCGGGACGTCTACATGTTCTCCGACGTCGTCCTGTACAATTCGACGCAGGCCATCCTCCTGGCGGCCGTCACGACCGGCGACGCTTCCGTCGAGGACGTCGATACGTCCGGAAGGAACGACATCTCCTTCATCGACACGATCAACACCCTCATAAACCAGCACAGGCATCGCGGCGGCGCGTCTTCGCCGTCCAAGGTGAACTTACAGACCGAGGTCATCGGTCAATTGCCAGGGTTCAGGATCGACGGGATCGACGCGTCCAAGATCACGAGCGGGATACTGCCCGCGTCCAGAATCCCTACCCTGGACCACGGCGACCTCCTGCATAGCGGCATCCTGACGCACGCCCAATTGGATACCTTCGTCAGGAACCTGAACAACCCGAACGTCAGGCTCCTGGGGGAGCTGTCCACGATCAACATGCTGCAACTCTACCTAGCCATGAAGCACGTGTGGAACGAGGTCGACTCGTACGCGCCCAACATGATCGTCATGATCCCCGGCATAACGATCGACTCGATGATCGATTACTCCGCGACGACGGCCGTGGTGGACAGGCACAACCACGCGATCCAGGGCGTCCCCTCGCTGGGCGGGCAATTGCTGAGCGTCACGTACAGGACGGCCTACGATTTCAACAGGGCCGCCGTCAGGGCGAACCTGGACGTCCTGGCCTCGGCCGAGAACGTAGATTTTCTCAGGCTGACCAGGCCGGTGAGCGAGTTGATTGTCGAGGGGTTCGACAACGTTTTTGCCAACGACGTCAGCATCCCGAACTGGACGCTCACGACGAAATCAAGCAACGATGACTCCAGTTTCAACAGCGACTCGGCCATCAAGGTCGACGGGGCGTTCTCCGCGAAGCTGAAGATCGAGCAAGGTTTCCAGGTCAGGACGACGAGGGCATTCGATGCGGCGCAGGACTGGAGCGGCTACAACGAGATCGAGGCTTCGGTCAGCGCGCTATCCACGACGCATGGCCAGATCAGGTTCCAAATCCTGGGAGCGTACGATTCGACGACCGGGGAGTACAACGTCATCGACGACTTCGTCCTCCTTGATTCCGGGGAGATAACGACCGGGTTCAAGGACGTCATCAGGGACGTCAGCACCCTCACGAGGACCGCGGTATGGGGCATGCGGATTTACACGGACACGTCCCTGGGTTGGGACGTGACGACGCAGGCCGTCTGCAACGTGGACCGGATCAGGCTGAACAACACGATCTATTTCGACCCCAACGGGTACATACGGTTCCGCCTCCAGACGCCGCAAAAGTCCACATGGGCAGCCGTCGCGTGGGACGGGGACCTGAACGACGGGCAGATAAAGGCGCGGGCCAGGAGCGCGTCCAACTTCGCGGCCATGGACCAGGGAACGTCCGTCCAGTGGTCCGACTACACGGACGTCTCGGGATTGTCCCCTAACATCCCCGACAACACGAACGTGGAGATTGAGCTGGCCTTGTTCTCGAACTCGGAGAAGACGTCCAGCCCGTACCTGAGGAGAGTCACCCTCTCGTACATAACCGCCAGCCAGGACACTGGGCTGACGATCACGACGACGCAGGACTTCCTGCGTGCGACGAAGATTTCCAACGCCATCGTCGAGGATCCCGGAACGGTGAAGATCAATGGCCGGATCGACGCCGGCGACTACCTGTATGGCAACAACGCGAGCATCCAGCAGATCGACAGACTCGGCGTCCCCGTTTACGGTGTGACGGGTTCCGAATTCCCCCTCTCGCCGATCCAGGCGGCGACCGCGACGCTGACGTCGACGACGAGGGGCATCAACGGCGCGGCGGCCGTCAAAAAGCTCGAGGACAGGACTTATCTGGTCGCGGATGCCATGAACGACCGGGTCATCCTGCTCGACCAGAACGGGAACATCATCAAGGGGCTCGCCAGCAACAACGTCAGGTTCATCGAGGCCGAATTGTACCCGTTGACGTGCTCGTACCTGAGCGATTCCGGGACGATGTTCGTATGTTGGTCGAGGAGCGTGTCCCCGTCGTCCGTTGACTTGACCAAGTTTACGATCAAGGGATCCGGGATCAGCATCACGCTCAGCCCGTCGGTCGACTCCGTATCGCAGCCATCGGGGGCCGAGGGGTCGAACGCGACCAACGTCCTCGTCATAACTTTGAGCGCGGCCCATGCCGGGGAACTGAGCGCGTTCCTGGCGTCCCCGAACATCGTGGACTCGAGGCTCTTCCTGTCCGTCGCGGACGGGGCGGTAAAGGACGGGTTCAACCCGGACAACGCCAATTACGCGGCCCTCGTCGGTCCTCGCGGGATGCTCATCTTCGTGGGCGACCTCCGATACGTCGGCGGGATACACAGGCCCATATCCGCCGAGATTACGTCCGAAGGCAATTGGCTGATCGGGAACGCGAAGCCGTTGCTGACGACCAGCAGCGGCGGCGACCCCCTGACCGGGGTTTCCAAGTCAGATATCACGTCCGTCGTGGAGTTCAATCCCGATACCGGGGAACTCGTTTTCTCCGACGATTCCGTCGATTTCTCCTTGCTGTCCATAGGGGCCGCAATCGAGGTCGACGACGAGCACATAGCCGTTGGAGGGATAGCGAAGGACGAGTCGCCTCCATCATCGACCGCCGTGGCGAACGCGATCAACAAGGACGTCGTCGGCGTGGTCGGCGGTGGAGTACAGGATTCGGCAACGGCCGCCGAGGCGCTGGGCGTGACGGCGACGGGGATAACGACGACCGGAAATCCGTTGATCGAAGGCGCTACGGCGGAACTTCCCACGCCGACCACTGCCGTCGTGCCATTCCGTACCGAGACGACGGATACCACGTCGCAGACGGACTTCGACGTCCTGACATCGTATCGTGGCCGAGTGAAGATCATCCACAAGGCGTCCGGGAGGGCCGTCTACGACCAATACACATCCGACGGCTCGTACGCCGCCGACGTAAGGCTCGACGACAACGGCAACATGGTCGTCGTCGAGAAGACGTTCAAGGACATGATCGGTCGCGGTCGTGTTGTCAAGATAGACGAGCAGGGGAACGTGTACTTCCAGTACGGCTACGGTCAATTCGTGTCCTTCAACGACGTCCGCCTCCTGTCGACCGGCAACATGGTGATAAGCTCGTGACCCCAAGCGAATTCCTCTCCGCGGCCGCCGCCTTCGAGCGCGGCGCGTTCGTGGTCGTCTCCGGAAACGACCAGGAGAAGCTGGGGATATTGTTGAGCGGGGCGCAGATGGTGATCGAGGGAGGCGGGATACCTACCCTCCTTTACGATTCCAGGGCTACCGAATCGACCCAAGTCCCCAAGTACCAGACTTGCGACATCAATTTCAGGGAGGACGATTGCGGTCCGTCCTACCAGGACGTGGGAATCCATTGGGAAAGCAAGGTTTTGCTCGCCTCCGGAAGCATGGTCACCCTAGTGGGGAACTACTTCGACAACGCGTCCAGAAGGACTAACCCGTGGAGGGTCGGGCTCCCGGCCGACGTCGTAATCGACGTCCTGGAATGGCACAACGTAAAGGGGATCCTGGATTCGGACAGCAAGAAGTTCTCCGGGAAACGCGCCCTCGACCCGTTCATGACCAGCCTTTTCTGGTACGATGGGACGACTGACCAAGTCTCTCACCTGAAGGACCAGGAGGCCGAGCTTCCGTCCTCGGAAAACCCTCCCATCCTGGACGAGGTCAAGTCGATGGACGGCCTTCCGCTTGGGCCGACGGTCGGCAAGCAAGTGGTCTTCCTGAAGGGCGAGAATTTCTATCCCGGGGCGAAGGTCAACTTTGATGGGCGAGTAGCCACGGACGTGGCCATCGTAAACTCGAACATGATCAGTTGCATGACGCCTTATCACCCGCTAGGCGCGTCGAACGTGACGATAAGCACGCAATTCGGAACGTCGTTGTTGTCGTCCGGGTTCTACTTCGTCTCTTCCTTGTGATCATCCGGCCTGACGACCGTCGCGAATACGTTCAGCGGCGCCCTTCCCCTGTACCTATCGAAGAACTCCGAAGACGCCTGGATCATGCGATGCATCGCGAAGGCGACGATGATGACCTGGGGGGCTTTGAGTTCGGGGAACATGACTACGATGATGGACGTCGGGACGCACAGCCACCAAGCCTGGCAGTAGGCGCAGGCGGCCAGCTTCCGTAACCTGGGGAAGAACACCTGGAACCAGAGCCGCGGCTTCTCCAGCAAGTCGACGGTGGTCAGGATGTCCGTCAGGTTGTCGATCGCCAGGGCCGACAACCCCATCCACAAGATCAAGTTGATGGTTTCGGTTAGGTTCATAATTGGAAGTTCGCGCAGTTCCTGTTGGGGCAACAAAACTTCTCGACGATGGTATGGCTCTTGACGTCGATGTACCTGATCCTCTTATACATCCAGCCGCATTTCTCGCAGATCTTGTTCGAGTCCTTCGAGGATAACGGGATGCTGGCTATCTTGGGCATTGGCTTCGGGTTAGCCGGGGGGACGTACGTCGCCACGGGCTGCGGTGGGGACCATGATTTCCTGCCACATTTCGAGCAAGGCATCTTCGATATCCTCCTCTTATATCATACGCCACGCGAAAGGACGTCCCTCCCATTGTTCCGAATGAGACATTATGAAGAGGAAACGCCTCAGAAGGCGGAAACGTCCCGCCATCGTCGACGAGAACTACCGCACGGAGGGAGACCAGCCCCGCGGCGAGTACTCGTGGCTCCAAAAATGGCAAACCCCAAGCAACCCGCAAGGCATCCCCGCCGGTATCGCGGATTGCTCGGCCGATCCAGACGCCACCCTCGCGTGGATATCCGGAAACTGCAAGTTCGCCCAGAAATCTAAATAAGCAGAATCCTTCTTGGCAAATCCAAATCCGCAGGTATGATGCCTAAGGAGGCTAGCGGAGATTGATGAGAGTCCTGACCGAGGAAGAGTCCTTCCAGCTTCTCCGCGTGAGGTTCGACTCACTTAAACCGTTTGACCTCCTAGAGTTAAGCCTTGACGGAAGGCGGATCAGGGCCGTCGTCTCGTCAGTGGACAAGAAGGGTAGGACGTTCGAGTTCGTCGAGCTGACCGACCGGATGCTCCGGAAGATCGCGAGGGAAGGAAGGCAGGATCGGGTCGTCATTCCTGAATCATCCGACGTCCCACACCCGATGTGGAACGTGATACCAAGGGGATAACATGGCTTCGTTCAATTTCGACAAGTTTACCGAGACCGCCAGGCGCTCTCTCTCCGTGGCGAAATCAGAAGCCGAGAAGTTCGGGCATGACTACATAGGATCAGAGCACATGCTCCTTGGCGTCCTTGGAGTGGACGGGGTCGCGAAGGACGCCCTGGAGTCCATGGGCGTAGACGACTACGACAAGGTCAGGTTCGAGATTTCCAAGGTATCGAAGCCCTCCTCCAACGTCGAGACCATCGGGTCGCTCCCGTTCACGCCGAGGGCGCGGCAAATCCTGGCCAACGCCATAGAGGAGTCTAAGAAGCTCGACTCCAACTACGTCGGCACCGAGCACCTCCTGATCGCCCTGTTGGACGACTCCGAGAGCATTGCCTGCCAAGTCCTGGTCAACATGGGGATCAAGGCGAACGCCGTAAAAGACGCGGTCCTGAAGTACGTCTCCCCTCCCCCCGGTTACGTCCAGAATACGGACGAGGTCGACGAATCCGATGGCGGGAAGAACAAGGGCCCCAAGAAGGAGAAGGAGAAGTCCGCGACCCCGGCCCTCGACGCCTTTGGCCGGGACTTGACCAAGCTCGCCATCGAGAAGAAGCTGGACCCGGTCGTCGGGCGGATGACCGAGATGAAGAGGATGCTCCAGATCCTAATGCGCCGGAGGAAGAACAACCCCGTTCTCATCGGGGACGCCGGGGTCGGGAAAACGGCCATCGTCGAGGGTCTCGCCCAGATGATCGCGAACGGGGATGCTCCACCGGCCCTGTCCGGAAAGAAGATCATCGAGCTTGACCTCTCGTCCATGATTGCGGGGACGAAGTACAGGGGGCAGTTCGAGGAGCGCCTCAAGGCCGTCATGTCCGAGATCGTCCGGGCCAAGAACATCATCCTGTTCGTCGACGAGCTTCATACCCTGGTCGGCGCCGGGAACGCCGAGGGCGCGATGGACGCCGCGAACACGCTCAAGCCCGCCCTCGCCCGCGGGGAGGTTCATTGCATCGGGGCGACGACCTGTGATGAGTACCGGAAGTACATCGAGAAGGACTCCGCGCTCGACCGGCGATTCCAACCGATCGTCGTCAGGGAGCCAGACGAGAAGGAGACCGTGGCCATCCTGTCCGGGCTCCGCAAGCATTACGAGGAGTTCCACAAGGTGGTCATAACGGACAAGGCCCTGGTGGAGGCGTCACGCCTGAGCAATCGCTACATCACGAGCCGGTTCCTGCCGGACAAGGCGATCGACGTGATCGACGAGGCCGGGGCGAGGCTCAGGCTCATGGTCTCCGGGTCGGCGTACGCGACCGAGATCCGGTCCATCGAGGACATGAAGCGGGAGATGGAGGAGAGCAAGATCGTCGCCGTCGGGAACCAGAAATTCGAGGACGCCGCCGAGTACAGGGACAGGATCGAGAAGTTAGCCTCGCTAAGTTCCAGGCTCCGCTCGTCCTCCGACAAGGCCCCGCAGGTCATCTGCACGGTCAACGAGGACGTCATCCAGGAGGTCGTATCCTCCATGACCGGCATCCCCCTGCAACGGGTATCGGACAGTGAGGCCGAGAAGATCCTCCGCATGGACAAGGAGATGACGAAGAGCGTCGTGTCACAGAAGGAGGCCATCGAGGCGGTGGCCAGGGCGGTCAGGCGAGGTCGTTCCGGGTTGCGTCCCGTGAAGCGTCCCATCGCCTGTTTCCTGTTCATGGGCCCGACGGGCGTCGGCAAGACGCTCGTCGCGAAGACGCTCGCCGAGCAGATGTTCGGCTCGGAGGACGCCCTGATCCAGGTCGACATGTCCGAGTACATGGAGAAGCACACGGTGAGCCGGTTGATCGGCGCCCCGCCCGGCTACGTAGGCTACGAGGAGGGCGGGCAGCTCACCGAGAAGATCCGCCGAAGGCCGTTCTCGGTCATCCTCCTGGACGAGATCGAGAAGGCCCATTGGGACGTCTTCAACGTCCTGCTCCAGCTCATGGAGGAGGGACGGATGACGGACGGGCTTGGACGGACGGTCGACTTCAGGAATACGATCATCATCATGACGTCGAACATCGCCGCCGATGCGATCAAGAACAAGGGGTCGATGGGGTTCGGCAGGCGCGACCCCGAGTCCAACTACGACCAGATGAAGGCCAGGCTCAAGCAGGAGATGGAGAAGGTTTTTCGTCCCGAGTTCCTGAACAGGCTCGACGACGTCGTCGTCTTCAGGCCGCTCGAGAGGGACGACATCATGGCCATCGTGGACATGGAACTCGGGAAGTTCTCCAAGGTTCTGACCGAGCATGGCGTGTCCATGGTCGTCGACCAGCCCGCGAAGGACTGGTTGTTCGAGAAGGGGTTCAACCCGGAGATGGGGGCGAGGCCGCTGCGCAGGGCCATCGAGCAGAACCTCGAGGACGAGTTCGGGGAGATGAAGCTGCGCGGGAATCTCGAGTTCGGTACCGTGGTGACCGTCTCGAGGAAGCCGGAGGAGGACAAACTGTCCTTCTCCATCAAGCCGCTGGACAAGAAGAAACCCAAGAAGAAAAAGGCCGAGGAGCCATGCCCGATTTCCTGATGGGAACGAGAGCGCATGAAGGTAAAGTGAATTACCTTGGAGGTGAACTATGGAGAATTACACGCCCCGGTGCCAGTACGCCGCACGGCATCATGATGGAGGGTTCGCGTGTTTGCAGGACACGAATTTGCCCTGCCCGTATGAGCGTATCGCAAAACTAGAGCAGGAGTTGCGTGAATGGCAGTGGAAATGTGCTCATGCGTTGGAGGCACTGTCCGCAGTTGATCTGGCGTTGCTTACCTATCGGTCGCAAACAAAGGAAGACGGATCACCGGCAGACGAAAGATAACCTGAGGAGTTACGGCACGATAGCTCAGTGGAGAGCGCCCGCCTAACTAGCGGGAGGAAACAAAGTCACGACGGCGCAACCGGAGACACGTGCAACCCGCGTGCGTCGAAAGCGTGGCGAAGGGGGTTCGACTCCCTCGCGTGCCACTGAAAGATAACCGGAG
>Ga0307380_10010832_pt1 | contig 11457 bp, 7 predicted proteins | sample UN3MG_FD_202239 | JGI IMG/M metagenome (GOLD analysis project Ga0307380, IMG submission 202239) | Soil microbial communities from Risofladan, Vaasa, Finland - UN-3 | ecosystem: Environmental > Terrestrial > Soil > Coastal area > Acid sulfate soil | place: Finland: Risofladan, Vaasa | collected... | reverse complement strand
CCGAAAGCGGCGATATGGTCTGGTCCCGCCCTCTGAACTATCGCACCAGGCCCGTTATTGTCGGCAATAAGATCATCCTGGAGCCGCAAGCCTGCGACCTGCGCACGGGCGAGATCCTCACACGCGACCATCCCGTCACCGGGCAGGACGTCGCCTGGGAATTTCTCCGGCCGGGCCACACCTGCGGCATCACCGCCGCTTCGGCCAAGGGCCTGTTCTACCGCTCGGCCTGCACGGCGTTCTACGACCTCGAGCACGATAACGGTGTCACCATCTTCGGCGGCTACCGGCCCGGCTGCGCCATCAGCGTGATTCCCGCCAACGGCCTGCTGCTCAGCCAGGAAGCCGCGGCGGGCTGCACGTGCTCGTACCCGGTCCGCTGCTCGCTGGCGATGATCCGCAAGCCGAATCGCACCCAGCCCTGGACGGTCTATGTCACGCCGGGCGAGCTTCAGCCGGTCAAGCGTTTCGCCATAAACTTCGGCGCCCCGGCGGATATGAAAGATAACGAAGGGACCGTCTGGTTCAGTTATCCGAACCCGAAGACCGATTCCTACACCCACTTCCCGGGCTATGGCGTCAAGTTCAACTTGAACGCGCAGATTCTCCCCGGCATGGGGTACTTCTGCCGTGACTTCAAGGGTCTGACGATTTTAGGCACCAACAAGCCCTGGCTCTTCACCTCGGGCTGTGAGGGGCTGCGGCGCTGTGAAATCCCGCTGGCCGGTGCGGCGCAGGAGCCAGCGGCCTACACCGTTCGCATGGGCTTCAATGCGGCCCCAGGCGACCAGGCGGGCCGGCGCGTCTTCGACATCAAGCTCCAGGACCAGCTCGTCTTGGAGGGCTTCGACATCGCAGCGACCGCCGGAGCAGCGAACACAGCGGTCGTTAAGCAATTCAACGGCATCCAGGCGGGCAGTACGCTCGTCGTCGAACTGCTTGCGAAAGCAGCCAATCCTCAGCCCGGCCAGGCCCCGATCATCAACTTTATCGAGGTCATCAAAGAAGAACCCAAAGCCGTCGCCGGGATGCCCCCAATCAGCGCGCAATAGAAATCGACAAGGCAGGTTCTTTTCCGTGGATACGCAGCGCCGTCTGAGCCGCGTTTGTGCTCAGGCGGCTGCTCGGTATCCCTATTCCGGCCTGAAAAGTGCGATCCTGGCCTGTAAAGGCCGTTTTTCCACTCGTCGCACGAGGTACAAAAAAAAAAATTCAGAAATTTCCTTTTTTGCTGTTGACAGGTCTTACGGATGTAAGATATTATGCTCTTACGTATGTAAGAGGAGACTTATTATGACAAAGCGACAGTTGCAGGCAATGAGCCCCGCGGAAACCGAAATCCTCCGCTTGGTCTGGCAACTCGAGCAGGCTACCGTCCAGCAGGTCTGCGAACAATTGCCCCCGAAGAGGAACATCGCCTACAAGACCGTCCAGACGCTGCTTCGCCGGCTCGAAGACAAAGGTTATCTGCGGCACAGGATCAAGGGCAAAGCCTACGTCTTTTCCCCAGCGATCAAACGTGAAGACGTCGTCAAGCGAACGGTCCTGGATTTTCTCGACAGGCTCTTCGCCGGCGATCCGAGGCCGCTGATGCAGTTCCTGGCCGAGGACGGGAGAATCGACGCCGACGACATCGAGCGGCTCAGGAAACTCATCGACAGGCAATAGAGAGTTGTCTCTCTATGGAGGTATCAACGATGGCAACGGGTCTGACTGGCATTACAGATTACCTGCTGACTCAAAGCTGGCAAATAGCGCTGCTGGTGCTTGTGGTAGCCGCAGTGAATCTGGCGCTGCGAAACAGAAGCGCGCACGTTCGTTATCTTCTATGGCTGATTGTCCTGGCCAAATGTCTGGTGCCGCCGTTCTACGCGGTACCTTTAGCGATTCTGCCGCAGCAGGAGCAGGCTGAGCCTGCGGCAATGGCCCCGCTGGCCTACGCGCCGCCTCTGGAGCGCGAGGCGACCGGTCCGATGATGACGGAACCTGCCGAGTTATCCTCAATTGCCCTTGAGATGCCGTCGTCGGCGGTCGAGCGTGGACGGCGGATCATTAGCGTCCGTGAATGGCTCGGGATCGGCTGGATGGTTGGGGCTTGTGCCTTCCTGGCGTTCAATCTGCTGCGGGCTCTGCGCGCGAACCTCTGGCTCTGGAGACGGCGCAAAGCGCTGCCGGCCGAGCTTCGCCGCAATATAGAGAACTTATTCTCCGCTCACGGCGTCCAGAGCTTCCCTGACGTCTGGCTCGTGGAGGGCTTCAACCAGCCGTTTGTCTGGGGCCTGGTGCGCGGCAGCATCTACCTGCCAATGGACTTCCTGAGTATCAACAGGCCCGAACACCAAAGAAGCGTTCTGGGCCACGAGCTAAGTCACGTCCTTCGGTTCGACGCCGCCGTGAATATCCTGCAGGTCATCGCCCAGGCCATATTCTGGTTTCATCCCCTCATCTGGTGGGCGAACCGCAAGATTCGACAGGAACGCGAGAAATGCTGCGACGAGATGGCCGTTGCCCGTTTGCATACGTCACCGCGCGATTACAGCACGGCCATTCTGGAAACGCTGGCTGCCATGCACAAACAAACCCGGCCGGTCCCATCGTTGGCTGTAGCCGGTCCCGTCAAAAATATCGAGGAAAGGATCAAAACCATGCTAAGACCAGGAAAAAGATTCTACAAACACCCGAGCTTGGTGACAGCAATCGTCGTTTTACTTGTGGCCTTACTTACCGTCCCAACCGCCCTTGTGCTGACCGCTCGTGCAGAGACAAAATCGACGACCGAGCAAAATCCCGCGCCCGTTAGATCCCTGATCGGGCCTGCGGCTGCTGGGAACTTAGAAGAAGTCAAATCGCTTATTTCAGCAGGTGCGGATGTCAATGAAAGAGGCGTCTGGGGGACTACTCCACTGCATTATGCGTCCATGGAAGGTCATGTAGAAGTGGCTAAGTTGCTCATCAGCAAAGGGGCATACGTCAATGCTCCGGACGGTCTGGACGCGATGACACCTCTGCACTGGGCCGCCGGGCGCGGGGACAAACAGACCGTCGAAGTATTGCTCAGCGAAGGTGCAGATATCAACGCAAGGAATAAAGGCGGCAGGACGCCCTTGTTCGAGGCTATGAAAAGCTCGGCGGCAGATCGAAAAGAAATAGTCGAACTTCTGGTGGCAAAAGGAGCTAAAGTCCCTGCTCTGCACCTTGCGGCTTACATGGGAGACATGGAAAAAGTGAGAAAGTGCTTGCAAGATGGGACAGACATAAATTCACAAGAAGATTTCTGCTGCACGGCTTTACACGCTGCTGCTAACGGAGGCAGGAAAGATGTCGCTGAGTTTCTTATCAGCAGAGGTGCTGATATCGATGCGAAAGACACCTCCGGCATGACACCTCTGTACTATGCGGCCATGCACAACTACGAGGATATCGCGGATTTGCTATTGGCCAAGGGCGCCGATGTTGATGCAAAGGATGCTTCGAATTGGACCTTGCTCAACTATGCTATGTGGGACCAGAGCGACAATGCTATAAGACTGCTCATCAGCAAAGGAGCAAATATCAATGCCAAGGACATCAATGGTTTTTGTATGCTCACCTGGGCGATCTGGTGGGGTGGCCAAGACACGGTGGAACTACTCATTAGCAAGGGGGCTGATGTCAACGCGGAAGATAATGCTGGTTGTACGCCACTGTACTGGGCAGCGGGTCGCAAGGACCTGGTCGAGCTACTCACCGCGAAAGGTGCCACTATCTCAACCATTCATTTGGCTTCACGCTTGGGAGATTTGGCAAAAGTGAAGAGTCTTGTCGAAGAGGGCACCGACGTCAATTCAAAGGGTAAAGGCAGCGGCGACGAGACGCCTCTGTTCCCGGCCGTTCGCGCAGACAACACTGATGCTGCCAAATTTCTCATCGCCAAAGGCGCGGATGTCAATGCCAAAGACAAGAATGGCCAGACGCCGCTGCACGAGGCGTGCGAACACGGCAGGAGAGATATGGTGGAGTTGCTCATTGTCGAAGGTGCAGATGTCAACGCAAAAGATAACGACGGTGTTACGCCGCTTCACATTATGTTCTTGACCGGTCGCGCTCGCCTGGACGTAGCGGAACTTCTGATCGCCAAAGGCGCCGATGTGAATGCGAAGGAAACTAGCACCGGGCGGACCCCATTGTATCGTGCAGTCGAAATCGGACACACGCAAATTGTGGGATTTCTCATTGACAAAGGTGCAGATGTCAACACAAAAGATAACGAAGGCCAGACGCCACTGCACGGCGCGTGTAAACTCGGCTATAAGCAAATGGTGGAATTGCTGATTGCCAAAGGCGCCGACATCAACGCAAAAGACAACAAGGGCCAAACAGCCTTGTCCCTGGCCAATGAGCAAGGGCGCACCGAGATCGTCGAACTCCTGAAGAAGCGCGGGGCGAAGGAATGATTCCAACGGAGGGTGGCTGTTTGTGATTGTGCCCATCGGACGTATCCTGTACACTATCGACACTTGAGAGTGTCAGTGTCGTGAAACGTTCCGGATGGGCAGGAGATGTCGGGAAGGGTATTACTGCTTGTTTTCGTTTTCTGGGCCGCCGTTGGTGGTGAGAATACTATCGCCGAAGAGCGGCCCATTGCCGAACGGATTTCGGGGCGGGATTTTCCTTCGGTGTTCCAGGCGTGGTCGCCGGCGGACAATCTGCGGGGCGAGGATGAGCTTGTCACCGCGGCCCGGCATGATTTACTCTGGCATGGCGTCGAATGGTATGGCCTGGTCTGGGACAAGCGGCCCTCGGGCCTGGCTGAGGCGTTCGAGCCTGCGAGCATCGAGGCGGGACTGGCGCGACGCAAGGCACTTCTTGAGCTGAACCCCAACATCATCCTGATCGCCGAGATTCGCTATCGCGACGCTTCGAGGCGTTTCCTGCCCGAGGGGCACGAGTGGTGGCGGCGCGACAGCAAGGGCGAATTGGTCAAGGGATGGTCGGAAGGCAAATTCCTCCAGCTCGATTTCGACAATCCCCAGTTTCGCGAGCACGTGGCGAAGCGTGCCAAAGCCGCCGTCGAATCGGGCGTCGTCGATGGCGTGCTGCTCGACTGGTGGTCGGATGACGACAGCCACCTCGAATTGGTCAAGCTGGTCAGGCAAGCCGTCGGCGACGAGCATTTGATTCTCGCCAACGCCAACGACAGGACGACGCCGAGGACCGCGCCCTACATCAATGGATATTTCATGGAGTGCTACAGGAGCAAAACGCCGGCGGATTGGCAGAGAATCGCCGCGACGCTGGCGTGGGCGGAAAAGAACCTGCGCAGCCCCCGCGCCAACTGCCTTGAGACGTGGTACCACAATTCGCGGGACGACCTTGACCTGATGAGGGCGACGACCACGCTGAGCCTGACCTGCTCGGATGGCTACTGCCTGTTCTCCGACCCCAATCCGCTGCCGACGGGGGACCATCGGCACAACTGGTATCCGTTCTGGGACGCGAGACTGGGCAAGCCCGCATCCGAAGGCGTCACTATGCCCGACGGTACTATGCGGCGTGAGTTTGAAAAGGGAACCGTCGTCTATAACCCGATGGGCAATGGAACGGTCACGATCACGTTCGACGAGAACCGGACCAGCGCCGCCACCGGGGAAAGCTCAAAGAGCCACACCCTCAAGAGTCCCGATGGTGACATCTATCTGAAGAAGTACCCCGAATAGCGCAGCCAAAAGAACCAGGAGTCTGATATGAATAGTCACGATTCATTGAGATTGACGCGGCGAACCTTCTTAAGAAACTCTGCACTGCTCTCGGCGGCGGTTGCCTGCCATGCGAGTGTCACACGCTCGGCTCAGGCGACGCCGAACAAGCCGAATATCCTTTATCTGATGACCGACCAGCACCGGGCCGACTGTTTGGGCTGCGCGGGCAATAGCGTTATCCTGACGCCCAATCTGGATTCGATTGCGGCCGAGGGCATTCGTTTTTCAAGCGCCTACAGCTCCACACCAAGCTGCACGCCGGCCCGCAGTGGGATTCTGACGGGCCTGTCGCCCTGGCACCACGGCATGATCGGCTATGGCCAGGTCGCCGAGCAGTATCCGTTCGAGCTTCCCGGCGCGATGCGCGAGGCGGGCTACTATCTCCACGGCATCGGCAAGATGCACTGGCACCCGCAGAGGCTTCTTCGGGGCTATCACGAGATACTTCTGGATGAGTCCGGCCGTGCCGAGACGCCGGACTTCGTCAGCGACTATCGCCAATGGTTCAAGCAGCAGGCCCCCGACCTCGACCCCGACGCGACGGGCATCGGCTGGAACGACTATCGCGCGAAAGCCTACGCCCTGCCGGAGGGGCTGCATCCGACGATGTGGACGGCGGACCGAGCGGTCGAATTCATCGAGCAGTACGACCAGCCCGAGCCGTTCATGCTGAAGGTCTCCTTCGCCCGGCCGCACAGCCCGTATGATCCGCCGCAGAGATTCATCGATATGTATAACCAGGACGACATGCCCGCTCCGGCCATCGGCGACTGGGCGGCCCGGTACGCCCCGCACAGCGAGCCGCCGAAGCCGAGCCTCTGGCAGGGCGATTTGGGGGTAGAGCAGGCCAAAGAATCCCGGCGGGCTTATTACGCCTCGGTGACGTTCATCGATGAGCAGATCGGGCGGATCCTCGCGGCCCTCAAGAATCGCGGCCTGTACGACAACACGCTGGTCCTGATGTTCGCCGACCATGGCGATATGTTAGGCGATCATCACCTCTGGCGAAAGACCTACGCCTACGAAGGCTCCGCCGCAATCCCCATGCTGCTGCGATGGCCGAGAACGATGCGGATGGACCGTCAGCGAGGCAGGACGCTGCCCCAGCCGGTGGAGCTTCGGGACGTGCTGCCCACGTTCCTCGACGCGGCCGGTGCGCCGATCCCGAATCACCTCGACGGCAGGAGCCTGCTGGAGCTGGTCCGCGGAAATACCAGAAGCTGGCGGCGCTTCATCGACCTGGAGCACTCGATGTGCTACAACCAGGACCACTGGAACGCCCTGACCGACGGCAAGATCAAGTACATCTACTACGCCTTCGACGGCAGAGAAGAGCTCTTCGATTTGACCAGCGACCCGCGCGAATTGCGCAATTTAGCCACTGATCCGGCGAGCAAAAACACGCTGCTCCAATGGCGCCAGCGCATGATCGAGCACCTCTCCGAGCGAGGCGAGCAGTTCGTGCAGGACGGCAAACTAACCATCCGCAAACAACGCCTGCTCTACTCGCCCCACTTCCCGAAAAAACCAGCAGAGAAAGCGCAGGGCGCGGCGGCTCGCACCAATTCCGGCTAATCAATGACTCTGATTACGTCTATTCCCTCGAATGAAGGCCCGTCAACAAGGTCGCCGGTAACGGTCAGTCCGACGTAACCGGACGCACCCAAGCCTATCAAATAGCCCCGGACGGCTGCTCCGTCAAACTTGACCATTCTTTCGAGTATGCCATCGCCATCGTGGTCCATGATATTCCCAGAATTGGCCCCTGCTCTGGCCCAGCCTTCTGCTCCGATATAGGCCGGGATACCTTCGAGCATCACAGTGGAACCGTCGATATCCATCACATCATACCCATCCGGCAATTCGATATAGCAGGTCACCCACTTGCCCTTGCTGCTTATATTCAGTGTGTCAGGGTCGATATCAATAGTCCCCGCAATCGCAATCCCGGCAAGCTGCTGAATCTCACTTTCTGACAATGCCCGGTTGTAGATTCGGACTTCGTCCATATCGCCAGTCATAGTCCTATACATTCCACTAACATTCCAGCGATATGTGCCGATGCGAAGAGGTTCTGAAATGTTGTTAATTGTTGCGATCGTCTGATTCGCATAGCCCACTGGTACGCCATCTTTGTATGCCACCATTTGCCCTCCAGGCCCATCAAAAGTCGCTGCCACATGGTGCCACATGGAATCTTTGAAACTTGTTCCGTTGTAACTTACACCGTTCATGGAACTACCGTTTGAGAGTCCGAGGCCGAAAATGTTGAGCACGCCAGTGCCAACTACATTGAATTCGTACGCAATTTGCGAGGCGTAACTACTACTGCTCTCTTTGCTCACTATCCCGAATTCATTACTTGATGAGTCAACTTTGATGAAAGCGCATATCGTACCCCTTGCCCCCGGTAGGTCCAAACTTGGGCTGTCTGGGATTTGAATAAAACCCGCCCCGTTGAGATGCACACCCCCGCCCAGTACTCCGCTCGTCGGACTAGCTCCGCCCACAGGGGAACCGTTATTGCCTGTGCCGGAATCATCGTGCCCGAGAGCACTGGGATTGTCAAAGCTCCAGTAGCCCACCAAGCCGGTACTCAGGTCGGCATGTCCAATTCCCGTTGTCAGCAGAATCACCAACATCGCCCCCAACATCACATTTCCCATTCTCGTCTTCATCTTGCTTTCTCCCAAAAATCGTTGTCATTTCCTCGCAGTGGAATCCACGCTCACGACGCCGCTGCGAACTGATCCTCTCAAAAACCGGGTTCTTTCTGAGTGGGGAGAGCTTGAAAAACGTCTTGGAGCGGCTCACTCCCACTCCTCCATGCTCACTGTACCATACAATACATGGTGAAGCTGTCAATTGTGGTGACTACGTATTTTTAAGAAAAAATCAGCGTTTTGCGGCGATTTTTCATTGGCCTGGGCGGGTGGTGCGGCGGCGGAGTTCTTTGATGATGGCGGAGTTGTCTAAGTCGGCGTCGCCGGCTTCGATGGCTTTTTGCAGGACGTCTAAGTGGGCTTTCGATAAGGGCAATTCCTGGCCCGCCTGCTCTGCGTACTTCAGGATGAGCGAAACGTCTTTGTGGTGCTGGCGGAGCCTGGCCTGGGCGGTGAAGTCGCCCTTGAGCATCTTCTGGCCCTTGGTGTCCATGATGGCTGAATAGGCGGGGGTGGCTTTGAGAAGCTCAAGGAACACTTGCAAATCGAGGCCGAGCTTTTCGGCGAATACAAGTCCCTCGGCCAGCGCCAGGCGGTTCAATCCGAGGATAAGATTGCTGGCGAGCTTCGCCTTCGATCCGCAGCCTGAAGGGCCGAGGTAAAAGACCTTCTGCGCCAGGGCGTCGAAGATGTCCCTGCATTTTTCGAACGCCTCTTTGTCACCTCCGACCATAAAGACGGCCTCTCGCTTTCTGACCTGTTCGCTTGAGCCTGAGATCGTCGCGTCGAGAAAGGCAATTCCTTTTTCCGCCAGCCGGGCTGCGAGAGCCACCGTTTGTTCAGGATCGCCCGTGGTGGTGTCAATGATGTATTTGTGTAGGGGCAGGCCCATGTGCCTGCCCTCTGGGCAACCACGTAGGGTTGCCCCTACCAAGCCGGAGCCTTCGATCACTTGCTCGACGGCGTTTGTATCGGGCAGCGAGAGAATGACGCGCTCGGCCTGGGCGGCGACTTCGGCGAGGCTGCTCGCCCATTTTCCGCCCAGCTTCTCGAAGGCGGCCCGCCTTTGCAGGTCGATATCGACGCCGACGACCTCGAATCCTCGGGCGAGCAGCGATTCAGTAATCGCCGTCCCAACAAGACCAAGACCCACAAGGCCGATTTTGCCCGTCATCATGCGGTCCTTTCCGTGTATTCGACAAGAGAAACGGTGGGGCAAGCCCCACCCTACCTGTCCTGTCATGCTGAGCGAAGCGAAGCATCTGGGACGCGAATGATAAAATCAAGCCCAGATTCTTCGGCTGCGTCTCAGAATGACAACCTTATTTAAGTATCGCCAACATCACAGCGACGCAGGCCAGGCAGATCCCCAGCGCGACCACGAAGCCGACCCACGACTGGCGCGACGGTTTGACGATAAACAACCCTCCGGCGGTGAGCCAGCGATTCGAGGCGGGCACCGCTTCGTCGAGAGACTGCTCGAGCTTTCCCTCCTGGCCGATGGGCACGTAAATTTTCTTGAAGAATTGTTCAATCGTCTCGACGCTGGGCGGTTTGGTCAGCAGACTTCCAACGATGCCCCCCAGTACTCCGGTTACGATCGGCAGTCCAATAGTGATTTCAAGCGGGCAGTTGAATCCGTACCGGGTCACAAGGAACGCGGCAACCGCCGCAATCGTGCTGCAAATCATCCCGGTCGTGTTCATTCGCCGCCAGAGCAGGCCCATGGCCGTGGAGATGCCGACCAGGCTCAGGATATTGAAATAATCGAGAATCGCCCTGACAAGATTACTGCGCATCCAGATGGCCCCTGCCAGTGATAGCAGAGCAATGACGAGGCCGACGCTCCGCGTCACGCGGACCAATTGCTTCTGATCGGCCTTGGGGTTCACATAGACGCGGTAGAGGTTCTGTGAGAAAAGCCCGGCGACGGTGACCTGGACGGCATCGCCCGACGACATGGCCGCGGCCATCACGCACGCCAGCATCACCCCCTGGAGCACGGGCGGCAGCAAGTGCCGGATCGAATTGCCGAAGGCGGCGTCCTTCTGGATTTCCGCGCCCGAGTTGAGCAGATACACCAGCCAGCACAAGCCCAGCACGCACCAGCCGATGGTGCAGACCCGCTTGAGGATGTTGCCGTAAGTGAAGCCGACCCGCCCTTGCCACTCCGTCCGCCCCGCGCCGCAGACGCTCATCAGATGCGGAAACGCCAGCGCGGTCAGCGGCGCATTGATGCTCAGCAGCAGGACCGCCCAGATATTGAATTTCTCCGTGTGGAAGAGACTGAGGTAATCCGTTCCCGAGCCGGCTTGCGCGACAAGCGTGGAGCGCATTCCGTCGAGTCCGCCGACTTCATGAAGGCGCAGCGCCGCCGGGATGGCCAGGAATGATAAAGCGATAATCATGAACCCCTGGATCATGTCGGTGCGGATAGCCGCGATGATGCCGCCCCAGTAGCTGTAGATGATAAAGACCGCCGTGCTGACCACCAGGATGCCGAAGAACCACGCTTCGCTGTCGGGCGTGGCGGATTTGCCCATCATGCCCTGGACGGTCCGCGTCGTCGCCAGAAGGACGCCCGACAAGAAAACGATCATGCCCACCGCCGCGACGATGATATAGAGGATGCTGGCCGCCCTGCCGAAGCGCTGCTCGAAGTAATCGGCCATGGTCAGACAGCGCATGCGTCGAATGACCGGCGCGATGAGCCAGTAGAAAGGCGTGCCGAACAGCCACATCCACGAGACCCAGATGCCGGCGGCCCCGCTGACGACCGCCTCGCTCATGACGCCGGCGACGTTGCCCGGGTGGGTGCCGGCGCCGAAGGCGTGCATCACCATCATCAGCGAGCCGAACTGCCGGTTGCCCAACAGGTACCCCTCCTGGCTGTGCGCCCCCCGCTTGCTCCACCAGCCCATCAGTAGCATGCCGGCAAAATAGAGTATCAACACGATCCAGATTGCATAATGCAGGCCAAGAATAGTCATACGGACTCCCTTACTCGATGCTCGATTCTCGTTGCTCGATGCTCGGCGGGTATCCAGCATCGAGAA
>Ga0307380_10010831_pt1 | contig 11458 bp, 14 predicted proteins | sample UN3MG_FD_202239 | JGI IMG/M metagenome (GOLD analysis project Ga0307380, IMG submission 202239) | Soil microbial communities from Risofladan, Vaasa, Finland - UN-3 | ecosystem: Environmental > Terrestrial > Soil > Coastal area > Acid sulfate soil | place: Finland: Risofladan, Vaasa | collected... | reverse complement strand
CTACATGCCATGTGCACTATCGGCGATTGCGCTATTAACCATATCTCACCTTTTATGGGTGGTGTTGCATCGCTCATCGCCTCTAACACTTCCCCCTTCTTTACCTGGCGATGCCACTTGCCAATAAACCTCGCTTCTCGCTTGGCACTATCTCAGGTAAGCAAATCAAAACTATTCTGCCTGAGCAACTGCTCGTTGTAAAGAAACCGTCAAGGCTGTTTATCCTCTCGAGTATCTCCTCTACTTCCTCGTCTGCGCCCCGTATCCGCAATCTCTCAAGCGCCCGCTTCTTCTGTTCTTCAAACGTCAATTTGTGAAATCCTCCGGTGCTACTTTGTTTCATTTATATATTCGGAACAATTCCGAAAGTTATTTATATTGCCTCCTCCACAAACCATACTATAATAATCGTAAATTAACTAAAATAAGCGAAAAATGATAGAAACCTTCCTCGTTATCGGGATGATAATTGTATTCACGATGCTGCTATGTTTATACAGGGCGGCATTGGGACCGGGGGTGTATAATCGTATTGCCGCCTCGAGCGTGATAGGAACGAAAGCTGTTGTGCTCTTAGTTGCTATTGGCTATATATTTGAAAGACCCATGTTCGTTGACATCGCACTTCTATATGCAATGTTGAATTTCATTGGCACTTTACTTATGGCTAAATATTTGGTGAGGGGGGAGGTATGCACAGCATAGATATAATATCCACGGTGTTACTGGTCGGTGGGGCGTTCTTTATGCTTACCGGAGCACTGGGGCTATTAAGACTTCCTGATTTTTATACCCGGCTACACGCAACCGGGAAGTGCGATACGCTCGGAGAAGTTCTTATAATAGTTGGTTGTATGGTTTATCAGGGATGGTCCTTTATAACCATAAAGCTCTTTTTCTTGATGCTTTTTATTTTTATCGCTAATCCGGTGGCCACGCATGCAATAATGAAAGCTGCGTATGTTACTGGCGTGAAGCCGTGGAAGAAGGGAGATGAGAGGATGTGAAGGGGGAGATAAGATGAGCAAAAGTGAAAAGGCGTTTTCAATGGTTGTAACTTTTTGTATTATGTTTGTATTCTGGGTGCTCTTATCAGCCTGGGTTTCTTCTCATGAAGCTCCGGGGCATTTCAATCTTCTGCATGTATGTGAGGGTATAATAGCGGCATTAATCGTTACGGTAATCTCACACGAACTATTGATACCAGCGAAGGGAGAGAAGGTACTTCTGAAGACCCTTAGATTGATTCCTTACCTCGGGTGGGAATTGTGGCAGATAGCTTTGGCGACCTTTGATGTTGCATACCGTGTTATACATCCGAAGATGCCGATAGACCCTCGAATAATAGAATTTGAAACCACTTTAAGAAGCGACTTCGCGCTCACCACCTTAGCCAATTCCATCACCTTAACTCCGGGGACGATAACGATATTAGTGGAGCCAGAGAAGGGTAAATTTGTGGTTCATGCAATAGCGGAGAAGCCAGCAGATGCTCTGTTGGTGGACAAGACAATGCAAAATAAGGTAGCACACGTTTATATGGAGGAGTAATAAAAAGCGAAAAGTTTTTGCAATATTATAAAAAACAAAAAAGGGAGGTAAAAGATAAATGATAGTTCCGATTGACCTTGCACTGTTGTTTTTCCTCGTACTGATCGCGATAGCAGCGATAACGGTGAAGGACCTTTTAGCTGCAATTGCCCTCCTCGGCGCTTATAGTTTCGTGATGGCTTGTGTGTGGGTGGAGATGAATTCCGTGGATGTAGGGTTTACCGAAGCTGCTATCGGCGCCGGTGCAACAACCGCTTTAATGGTTGCCGCTTTATCCAGAATAGCGAGGTGGGAGAAGGGATGAAACTTTTACCTTTAGTGGCTCTCTTTTCCGTAATCCTTCTGGGCTCTTTGTTTGTGTTTGTAGTGGAGGATATTCCCGCTTTTGGTGACCCGTATTCTCCTCCAAATAGGTATATCGAACTGTTCAGTATTGATGCAGAAGGATTAGAGAGCAGCTTAGATGCCGGTGTTGTCCCCGCGGAGTTGAGAACCAAAATAGAAGAAATCGGTTACACAAAGGAGAACGCTTTTCCATCCTTAGAAGAAGGGAAGTACGAGATTGAGAGTAACGATGAGGAAGGGGGATGGGATGTGCTTATCCTGAAGGAGGAGTTGTATTATCCGGGACTGGAGAAATTTTATTTTATCAAAGAAGAAGACGGGAAATTGAAGGTTTACAGGTATTCGATTCCCGTGCGGTGGCAGGAGAAATGTGAGGAGGAGATGACCACGCCAAACATGGTAACTGCGGGTCTTGCGGATTACAGGGGTTATGACACACTCGGTGAAACCACTGTTATTTACACTGCCGCTATTTCTGTTATATTGCTATTAAGGAGGAGAGGGAAGCTTTGAGTGCTGAAAAGCAATATGGGCGGGATGTGGTAATAGAAACGATAGTGCGGCTGATGATTCCCTTCATTCAACTCTATGGATTATACGTGATGATGGGAACGGAAGGAGCGGGAGGTGGTTTCCAGGGAGGAACAGTAATTGCCGCTTCTTTTGTTTTATACGTCACTGCTTTTGGCATTACCAGAGGCAGGAAGAATTTCCCGGAGTCCTGGAATGCCGCTTTTAAATGCCTCGGATTGTATCTCTATGCAGGAATAGGCCTTTTATGTATTATTTTCAGCCTCGGCGCTGCAGAGTATCTGAACTATGCTGCGGTTCCTCTTTCTAATATAATAGGACATGCGGATACGAGGGCGTTGATGATAGCAGACGTAGTGGAAATAGGGATAGGGATGACGGTGATGGCAGCATTTGTATCTCTATTCTTTGATCTCGCGTGGAAAGAAGAAAGCGTGGAGGAAGAAGAAGGAGGAGGAGGTGCTGAGGAATGATAGAATGGATAGCACAGCACATATTTGAAAAATATAATTACTGGATTTCCATCGTTATCATGCTTATTGGTTTCTACGCAATGATAGCAAAGGAGAATTTGTTGAAGAAACTTATCGGGCTAAGTATATTTCAAACCGCTATTTTCCTGTTTTACATATCTCTTTCTGATATAGGAACTGGATGGGGACTACGATTTGGAACTGCGCCGATTATATGGGAGCAAGGGATACACGAAGGCTACATGTACGTGAATCCATTACCGCATGTGCTCATGCTTACCGGTATAGTAGTATCTGCGGCAACGCTCGCGGTTGCCCTCGCCCTGGTAGTGAGATTGTATGAGGAATACGGGACAATAGAAGAAGAAGAGATACTGGAGATGGAGATGGGGATAGAAAGAGGAACATGATGATAAATGTTGCCAATTGAGCAGTTTCCCGTGCTCGTGGTTGCAATATCTCTGCTTTCTGCATTAACTATTCTGCTTGCTGGAGGGGTAAACAGGAAATCATGCTTTTTCATTTCTCTCGCAACAATCACCTTCCAATTCATCCTGTCTATTTTCATTCTGCGTCATGTCCTTACCGTGGGAACCATTCATTACTGGTTAGGAGGATGGCGACCACCCTGGGGCATAGAATATGTTGTAGATGTATTGAATGCCTACGTTTTGATTATAGTTCTTTTCTTGAGCTTATTGGCGGCGATATATTCAAAGAGGAGCGTGGAGCAGGAAATAGAGGCGAGGAAGCTCCCTGTCTTCTATACTCTTTTTCAAATACTCGTGACCGGGTTAGCCGGTGTGGTAGTAACCGGGGATATGTTCAACCTGTATGTTTTTCTTGAGATCGCTTCTCTGGCGGGATACGCATTGATAGCCGCAGCCGGTGGGAGAGCATTAAGAGCGAGTTATAATTATCTGATATTGGGTGCTCTTGGTATTTGCTTCTACCTTCTTGCCATAGCTTTCCTTTATTCAGTAACCGGCACACTGAACATGGCAGATTTGAGGGTTTTGCTTCCTACTCTCTATGCTAATAAAGCAGTTCAGACAGCTTTCGTTTTCGCATTCATTGGATTGGGCATAAAATGTGCTATCTTCCCTCTTCATACCTGGCAGCCCGACGCTTATACCTACGCTCCTTCGGCGATAAGCGTGATAATATCAACAGCGATGGCGAAGGCTTCCATTTACGCACTCATAAGGGTCATTTTTTCGGTCTTCACCGTGGATTTCATCACTCTTTTCCCTATATTCGATATTATTAGCTGGATAGCAGCGATAGCCATGATCTTTGGCTCTATTCTTGCGATAGCGCAGTTTGACTTGAAAAGGATGCTTGCATATTCGAGTATCGCGAATATAGGATATATCATGCTCGGTGTGGGACTTTCCACTTCCACAACCTTAGGACTAACTCCTGCATTGATGCATATACTGAACCATGCATTGATGAAAGGATGCTTGTTCATGGCAGCCTGTGCATTCATCTATAAGGCAGATTTACGGGATATAAGGGACCTTGTGGGACTGGGAAGAAAGATGCCTTATACCTGCTTTGCCTTCCTTTTAGCTTCTCTCTCGATGATAGGACTGCCGCCGAGCGTGGGATTTGTCACGAAATTGTATTTGATACTTGCTGCGTTAGATGCGGGTGAATATATATTTGTGGCGGTGGTTTTCTTCAGCACGCTTCTCATGATCGTTTATTTTTGGCATGTGATAGAAATTATGTACATAAGGGTAGAAGGAGGAGGAGGAAATAAAATAAGTACAGGCGAGGCACCGATGAGTATGTTCATTCCAGGGTTAGTGCTCGCGGTTCTCTGTTTCATCATGGGGATTATCTGGCTCATTGGGACTCCCTTACCCTTGATGGACGCAATTAATTCGGGATTGGGATTGGGGGTGGTGCCATGACAGTAGTAGTGGAATCCATTAGACCGTTGTTAGCAGTTACATTCCCCGCCATTTGCGCTCTCCTCATACTACTGTTTTATCACCCGAAGCTTTCCACGCGGGTGAATCTGAGGGAGAGCTGCACGATAACCGCCAGTGTAATACAGTTTTTGATTGTCCTATCAATGGCACCGATTATTCTGGAAGGAAAAGAGATAAGATTCCATTTGCTTACTGTAGCTCCCGGGATTGTTTTTAGCTACAAAGTAGATGCTTTCGGTCTTATTTTCGCTTTTACTTCTTCCTGCCTCTGGATTCTGGTTTCTTTATACTCCATAGGATATATGCGTGGATTGAAGGAACACGCCCAAACTCGATACTACTTCATGTTTGCTTTAGCGATTTTCGCTGCGGTAAGCATGGCAATGTCTGAGAACCTCATCACTTTCTACGTTTTTTATGAGACATTAACTGCATCAACATATTGGTTAGTAGCACACCACGAGGATGAGGAAGCGTTGTTTGCAGGCCGTAAATACTTAGCATATTTGCTTACCTCGGGTTGGTTCTTATTCACTGCGACAGTGTTAACATATGTCCTTACAGGGACTACCGATTTTGTGCCAAATGGGATATTAAACATCGCCTCAGCATCACGCCCGATATTAATGATATTATTTGCATTGTTCATGCTGGGCTTATTTAAAGCGGCATGGATGCCTTTCCACTCCTGGCTTCCTACTGCGATGGTAGCGCCAACGCCGGTAAGCGCGCTTTTGCATGCGGTAGCAGTGGTAAAGGCAGGCGTATTCGGGTTCGTGCGAGTCGTATGCTATATATATGGAATAGATTTGATGAGCGAGCTTGGACTTGGCATAATACTTGCTTCTATTGCATCTTTCACCATGATTGTAGGTTCTTTCATGGCAATCGGACAGGACAATCTGAAAAGGAGATTGGCATATTCCACTATAAGCCAGTTATCATATATAATCTTTGGTGTGGCGTTATTGAGTCCTTTTGGTGCAACAGGAGCAATGATTCACATTCCGTTCCATGGGTTCATGAAGATAACTCTCTTTCTGTGCGCAGGAGCGATAATAGTTGCAACAGGGAAGACGGAAATAAGCCAGATGGCAGGAATAGGAAGAAGGGGACAAATGCCGATAACAATGATTGCATTTTCTATAGGTGCGATTGGGATGATGGGAGCGCCACCGGTATGTGGATTTATAAGTAAATGGTATCTTTGCCTTGGAACATTGCAATCAGGCATGCCGATTTTTCTGGGTGTTATCCTGGTAAGTTCCTTGCTTGATGTTATTTATTTCTTCCCGGTAATAAGAACGGCATTCTTTGATAAACCGTTGGAAACGAACGGAGGGGAGAGAGAAACGGGAAGTAAAGAAACAAAACAGCCTGTATATCTTTTCATGGTTATTCCCTTAGCGATAACAGCAATTTTCTCCGTCATATTTTGCTTCTTCCCTCATACATTCCATATCCTTGACCTTGCAGAGATGGCGGTCAGCAATATTTTTGGCGGTGGTGTGTGAAATGGAGCCACTATTCATATTTTACATCATACTTGGAGTTGTAGCATACGTTGTTCTGTGTTTTATGGCAAAAGAGCCGGCGCCCCCGCATAGAAATTTATTAATTGTGATTTATTTTTCTTGCCTTGCCGTGATTGTCGTGGCGGGTTTATCCACTCACTGGCATATCTACTTCGGATGGCAAGAACCAATACCAATAGCATTTTACGCAATATATGGATTTGCTGCATGTGTATTTCTCATTTATTTCGCCAAAGGCTTACGTCTCTGGCTTCCGAAGGACTTGGATTACTATGATAAGAAAAGGGGGGGAAGAGAATGATTGAGTGGTTGCATCCGGGACTTATACTTATCTTTGGTGCTTTCCTCATACCCCTCTTTAAAGGTAAATGGAAAAAAGCATATTTGCTTTTACCTCCCACAGCGGCGCTTATAACCGTTATTCTCATGTTAAAGGGTATATTAGGAAGTAGCGGCTCTTTCTGGCATATACCATTTTTACATTATACCCTCATCCTTGGGAGGGTGGACAAACTGAGTTTGTGTTTTGCAATGATATTTACACTCGCAGCATTCTGTATGATTCTTTACGCACTCCAAGTTGAGAGTAGCATTGAGCACATGGCATCATTTTTCTACGTGGGTAGTGCACTTGGCGTTGTTTTCGCTGGTGATCTCTTCACCCTGTATATCTTCTGGGAGATAATGGCGATTGCATCTTTGCTCCTTGTCTGGCTCAGGAAGACGGATAGAGCGCGTAGGGCGGGATTTAGATATTTCTTGTGGCACTTCTTTGGTGGTTTGTGTCTACTAGGCGGCGTAATCATGTATGTCATCAATACGGGCACCATTGAGTTTGACTACATCGGATTGGGAGGAGTGGGTGGATTAGCCTCTTATTTTATATTCATTGGATTTATCCTGAACGCAGCGGTTCCCCCTATACATGGCTGGTTACCCGATGCCTATCCAGAAGCAACCGTTACAGGTGCAGTATTTATGAGCGCATTTACGACAAAGAGTGCGGTGTATATTCTGGCAAGAACCTTCCCGGGGACTGATATTCTGATATATCTCGGGGCGATAATGACGGTATACCCTATCTTTTATGCTGTGCTTGAGAATAACGTAAGGAGGGTGCTTGCCTATAGCCTGATTAACCAGGTGGGATTCATGCTATGCGGCGTGGGAATAGGAACTCCGCTGGCAATTTGTGGCACAGTGGCTCACGCTTTCTGCCATATCATATATAAGGGACTTCTCTTTATGTCCGTAGGGTCTGTCATTCAAATGACAGGGAAGGAGAACTGCACGGACCTGGGCGGATTATATAAGAGCATGCCATTTACGACTGCGTGCTGTATGATAGCAGCAGCATCAATATCAGCATTCCCCGGCTTCAGCGGTTTCACCAGCAAATCAATGATTATCGCAGAAGCTGCACATCTTCATTTGGGTATCGTATGGATTTTTTTACTATTAGCCTCTGCGGGTGTGTTTCACCATGCTGGTGTGAAAGTCCCTTATTTCACTTTTTTCGCCAAAGACTCTGGCATAAGAACTAAAGATCCGCCTCTAAATATGATGCTTGGCATGGGTATTGCCGCCTTTTTCTGTGTCTTCTTAGGCGTTTATCCGCAACCCCTTTATAATATTCTTCCTTATGACCCAATTGCTCTTGGCTTTATGCCATACACGGGAGACCATGTGGTGGGACAAGCCCAACTGCTAATGTTCGCTTCTTTGGCTTTCTTCGTTCTCATAATCTCGGGAGTATATCCACCGGAACAAAGGAAAATCAACCTCGATGCTGATTGGTTCGTCAGAATACCTGGGATGAGATTTGTGTGGTTCTGTCAAAAACCGCTGATAGCATTTGCGAATTTCATTGACCGAAATGTATTGAGAATAGCAGATGCTTCTAAGTCTTCCCCTGACGTAGTTGCATCTGTTGAGAAGGAGGTGGATAAATTTTATCATAAAGAACTCACCTCTGCCCCCGGAGCAATTTATAAAGGGGCAGTGCGCCTTAAGACTGAGACTGGATACTTACCGTGGAATTTAATTTATATCTTTTTATCCTTCTTCTTCCTCCTCCTTATAATGTTATTGTGGGGGGTGACGATATAAATGATACCACATATTCTTCTTCAAATAGTAGTAGTGCCCGCCATAGCCTCCGCAATCATATTTTTAACCAGACCAAAAATAGGTGATAAGGCAGGCTGGATAGCGGGACTCACACACTTGTACACCACTGCTCTTCTCTGCATAGTGGGCATCAGAGTTTATCAGGGAGAAATAATTTATGAGGAATACCCACTTGGAGCAGTGGTGAATTTCAATTTTTTAGCAGACGGTTTGAGTCTACCAGTTGCATTGATAATAAATTTAATATGCACTGCCCTTGCATTTTACTCGATACACTATGTCGAACACAGAATAGAGGTAATATATGGGGATGTGGATAAAAAGACATGGCTCGTGTATTATACGAGATTTTACTTTTTGTTTACGCTCTTTTCCACAGGTTTCATGGGTGTATCCTTTACTACAAACCTTATAACAATGTATTTTTTCATGGAAATATTGACTATTATCCCCCTTTATTTCATAATGGCGCAATTTGGTTATTCTGACTTTATAGAGCGTTATAGGGTTGCGCTAATGTGTCTTTTCTGGGGAGTTGCAGGGGCAACTTTCTTCCTGATTGGAATTATTTGGGGTTATACTCAGATAGGTAGCTTTGAAATCTCGGATTTAGGAAATCTTGCAGGGAATCCACTTACTATTTGGATTGCACTTATTATCCTTATAGGTATGGCTACTAAGCTGGCAATAGTTCCTCTTCATGCTTGGATGCCCTGGGTTCACGCAGAACATCCCACGTGCATAGCTGGATTGCTTGCAGTTTATGCGAATATAGCGGTTTATATAGTAGTCAGGGTTCTCGTCTTGCCACTCCACGATGAGCTCAAGGTTTTTGTCATACCCATTATGGTGTTTGCTCTAATAACAATGGTATATGGCGCTATTCTTGCGCTGGCTCAAACAGACGTGAAACGATTATGTGCTTGCTCAACTATAAGCCAGATATCATATTCAGTATTTGGAATTGGAGCATTCACTATTTTGGGTATTGAAGGTGGAATCTTTTACTTCCTGAGTCACCTTCTGGGCAAAGCAATTTTCTTCTCAACCGGAGGTATATTAGTTTATGTAACAGGGGTTAGGGATATGAGAAAGATGGGCGGACTTTGGTCTAAGATGCCTATAACCGCTACGCTTTGGATTACAAGCTCATTAATACTCTCGGGTATTCCTCCATTAAGTGGTTTTGTAGGGAAATGGATATTGTTTACAGGTGCTTTCCAAGTTGGAATATCTGAATATCCCTTCGTGGTGCTAATTGTAATCCTGGCTGTCATGTCAACCATATTAACACTTGTCTATACATTCTTAAGAGGGATACAAATATTCTTCGGTCCGTTGAAGCCTGAACTATCAAATGATAAGATTAGGGACCCTCCTTTAACGATGAGCATTCCTCTTCTCATTCTTGCAATTGTGTCTATCATCCTCGGAGTGTATCCTAAACCCTTGCTGGATCTCCTTCACTCTGTAATAGGTTTATTGTAAATGCGTAACTATTAGCCGTATAACGAAAGAAAATATTGAAGAATGAGGTGATAAAATGCGTAAGTTGTTTATAAAATGGTTCTTTATGTCGGAGAGCGAGGAGGAGCTGGTCAAGCCTTTTACCGAGGCGGATATGAAAACCGGAAAAGGAATAGCACGGGAGATAGTCGCATGGGCCCTTCTGGTGGTATCAATAGCATTTTTTGCATTTATGGTTTTAGTAGCTATTTCCTAAGATTTTTTCGGTGGTTGGGCGGCTTGCTCCTAAACCCCTCGCAGAATAATGTGATATTTATATAAATAGTTCCCTATATAAATGGGCTAATGTGCAGCGCGTATAAGTAGTGAAGATTACGAAGTCGCTGCTAAAAGGGCACAACGGAAGAACCCCCCCCTTCACCTGTGCGGTAACGACCCCGAAGAAGACGAAAATGCGCGAAAGAGGTAAAGAAAAGGAAAGGGATTACTTCCTGAAGATACTGGATATCATCGAAGAAACTGTATTCGTGATTGACCGAGATTTGAGAATATTAGATTTGAGCAAGGGATGTTTAAATAAATTTAGAAATGGCGTGGAAAGGGAAGTAGCAATCGGGAAAAGATGTTATGAGGGTTTGTGGGGATTAGAAGCGGTTTGTGAAGGTTGTCCCGTCTCTTCTGTTTTTGAGAAGGGAGAAGTTGCTCGCACTGAACGGTCTTTCTCTCTCTCTAATGGCACGAATAGATATTTTGACATCGAATGGATTCCGGTCTTTGATGAGCATGGAGAAGTGACACGAGTAATTGGCGATATCAGAGACGTTACCGAGCGCAAGGAGTCGGAGGAGAAACTCGCAAAAATTGTTGACGGCTTGTCCATCTCCACAATCGTAATCAATAGTGAGCATAACATCACTCACTGGAACGCCGCTGTCGAATCCTTAACAGGATTAAAGAGAGAGGAAGTAGTTGGGACAGACAAGCAATGGTTACCATTTTATCCGGAGAAGAGACCTGTTATGGCTGATTTGATCGTAAATAAAGCGCCGGAGAGTGAAATTAAAGCGAGATACGGGGATAAATACAAAAAATCATCTTTGATCGAAGGCGCTTATGAAGCCTTGGATTTCTTCCCCTCGCTTGGCAAAGGAGGCAAATGGCTCCTTTTCACCGCAGCACCATTAAGGGAGCCTAATGGGAATATCGTTGGAGCGATAGAAACCTTGCAAGACGTTACCGAGCGGAAGAATGCGGAGGAAAAACTCACAAAAATTGTTGATGGCGTGAACATTCCCGCATTTGCAATCAATAAAGAGCATAAAATCACTCACTGGAACACCGCTGTCGAATCCTTAACAGGATTAAAGAGAGAGGAAGTAGTTGGGACAGACAAGCAATGGCTACCATTTTATCTGGAGAAGAGACCTGTTATGGCTGATTTAATCGTAGATAAAGCGCCGGAGAGTGAAATTAAAGCGAGATA
>Ga0307380_10010829_pt1 | contig 11460 bp, 18 predicted proteins | sample UN3MG_FD_202239 | JGI IMG/M metagenome (GOLD analysis project Ga0307380, IMG submission 202239) | Soil microbial communities from Risofladan, Vaasa, Finland - UN-3 | ecosystem: Environmental > Terrestrial > Soil > Coastal area > Acid sulfate soil | place: Finland: Risofladan, Vaasa | collected... | reverse complement strand
GGGGGCACAGGTACGCTACCCACGGGACTGGTGGTGACGGTATTCCTCGAGGAGTCGCCAGCGTGACGCCACAAGCTGAATTTGACCTGGACGGCGCGCGGCGGATTGTGCGCAGCACGCGGACGGTGGAGGGGGGCCAGCCGCGGCTGGGCAGCGTGCAGCACACCCAGAGCGGCGGCGGCGTGGGGGGGCTGTGGTATCCGGCCACCAACGGCAGCGGCAGCACAATACTGGCGGCGAGCTGTGTCGAGGTGGTGCCCACGGCTGGCAAAGATTTTCCGGCGTTTGGGATCCAGGCGCCCACGGCCCTGGCCCGCTACTGGCCGGTGATCGGCCAAAAAGAGTTTGCCGATGGTGTCGAGGGGCTGGTGAGCTGGGACCAGGTGGCCACGCTGCGGCTGGACGATGCGGGGACGCCAGGCGACGTGATGGGGCCCAGCAGCAGCAGCGACGGCGCCCTGGTGACGGGCGGCTATGGTTTCGAGGTGTTGTATCTGATACCAGACGAGGGCGACGATTCGTTCGCCGTTTGCCGGCAGACACCCACCACGGCGATCCGGTTTGACACGGGCGGCGGCGGGATCAGCGCGGGCAGCAGCAAGAGTGTGGCGGTATACGGCGGCGATGGCACCGCGCTGGGCTGGATGGTGAGCGTTTACAACTACAGCAGTGCCAACATGACAGCCAGCCTCGACGATTGCGTGGCGGTGTGGGTACAGGACCGCTGGGTGGCGGTGTTCGAGGATTGCGGCCCATGACGTTTAAGCATAACAGCCCAGGCTGCGCGTGCTGCACACCCAGCAACCCCACGGTGGTGGCCGATTGTGGGGGTGCGACTTTTCAATGTGAGGACTTCGGACCACCGTTTGACGAAGATTTTTGCGCACCCAACCCTGGGCCTCGGTCAACTGAGGTGCAACTGGAAATAACGGGCGTAGGCGGGCGGCAGTGCTTGCGTGGCAAAAAGTGCGAGTGCGTCCCGCAGATCCCGCGATACGGTGAGCCAGGCAACCCGTGCACCGATACATTTACTTATTGCGGTTACGTGTTTCCGGATCCGTCGTATGATCACGTCTACGATTGTTTCGGCGCGGTGCTGTGCGAGTGCCCAGACCCTGACGGCACGTATATTTTGACGTTGGCGGGAGGCGCGCCCAATTCGTTTCCACCCACGCCTGGCGCCTGTGTGTACTATTACCCGTTTACCGGTGGTGAGTTTGACGATGATACTTGCCATAACGACGTTTCGTACAACTATCTCAATGGCGACGACGAGTACCAGTGTTTGATTAACGGGCCCTGTGACGGGATCCCCAACCCACAGCGGAGTGTTCCGCTGGACAATCGGTGCTATGGCGGCGGCAATATCCAAGGCGTGGCGGTGGTGCTCCAGGGCGCCGACTTAAACAACAGCAACTGTAAAGCGCAATTGCGCGTCCAGTGGAGCGGATTTGCTGGGTCTAATACGGTGCCAGACTGGGGATTTACTGAGGCGGACGCGCCGGTTGTGGATCTGGACTGCGCAACGGTGGGATTTGATATCACGTTGGCCGGGTTTGAGAGCGAGTTGAGCCCATTTTGCGTGGATCCGCACCCGTACGATTATTTTGAAGGCCCGTTTTCGCAGCCACGGCACATAGACGATTGCCGCTGTGATTGCCAGCTACTCGAGACAAGCGAGGCGCGGGTGATACTGCCGCCCCCATGAGCAGCGACCAGCAGACAGACCGGCTGCCACAGGTGGCTAAGTGCGTGTTTACCCAGCGGGGCCCCACCGAGGTGGTGTGCAGCGCCTGTGGGCGCGTGGTGCTGACGCGGCACCCGCCATCGCGTGTGCACGCGGCGTGCTACGCGGGCCCAGAGCGGGAGGCGCGGCTAGCCAGGCACCACCAGCAGATTCTGAAAGAGATGCGCCAGCTAGAGCTGGCCAAGGCGGCGGAGGCTGCCAGGGTGGCGCCGCTGGACGCACAGCAACTGGCCCAGCACGCGGCCCACGCTGGCGGTAAGGTGGCCAAGCGGGCGGCTGGCCAGGCGGCTGGCAGCCTGGGGATGATGCAGCTAGCGGCCAGCCTGGGCGTGGCGGTGATCCAGCAGACCGCTGCCGGCTGGCCCATGAGGAGCGCCGAGCAGATAGCGCAGATCCTCACCGACCACTGTGCGGGCTGTGAACGGCTGGTGGATAACCACTGCACCGCCTGCGGCTGCCGGGTTAATAAGGGCAAATTTTTGAATAAGTTATCCTGGGGCAGCCAACACTGCCCGATCAACAAATGGTGAGCTGCTGTTGCGAGTGGCGCTAGCGTAGCGTATAACGCGGCCTCGGTGGTGGCGGGGTGTGAGGGCACAGGCAAGGAGGCTGATTCTATGCTGATTCTGAGCAGGCGACCCGGTGAAGCTATCCAGCTCGAGCTGGGCGGGGTGACGGTGCAGGTGGCAGTGGCCAGCGTGCGCGGTGACGTGGTGAAGCTGGGATTTGACGCGCCGGTGAGCGTGCGAATTATGCGCGAGGAGCTGGCGGGCGGCTGGGTGGACCGGGTGCCACCGCTGGTAAGTGGGTCTAACCAATAAGCAGGAGGTGTGACAGATGGCGTGCGAGCGTGAGGCGACGGTTCGCAACTGGTCGACGTCGGGGTGTGGCGGTGGGATCCACGTTACCACGGTGGTGGTGGCGGTGGACAACACGCGGGTTGATACCACGGTGGAAGTGGGCCCCAGGGTGCACGGCGGCACCGAGGAGCTGCGCCAGGCGGGTGAGGATAAGAGCCTGGCCTGGCTGGGCCCAGTGCTCGAGCGGGCGATAAGTGCGGCTGTGCGGGGTGCTGTTGGCGCAGATGACGTGCGCAATAGTGCGCAATAGTGCGCTTTGGTGCGCAAACGGCGCACGGTAGCGCACGCAAGCGCACTATCGCGCACGCTGGCGCACGCTGGCGCACGCTGTGCGCGGCCAGCGCACGCGATTTACACGAGGTACAGGAGGTGTGACGCGATGGCGAAGCAAGTGAGGCGACGATTTGTGATGATGGGCGACGATCTGGACCGCAAGCCACAGTTCCTGGCGATGCGCCAGGCCCTGAATTTACCGGTAAAAACGCTGGCCGGGGCCCTGTGGCTGCTGTGGCGCTGGGCCCAATCGCAGGATCCGATTGGCTATCTGGCAGGCGGTGAGTGGGAGGCTGACACAGTTAGTGACACAGCAGGGCTAGGGCGCGCATTGGTGGCGTGCGGCTGGGCCCAGGAGGGCGCTAACGGGGGCCTATTGTTGTCTAATATGGACAGTTGGAACGACTTTTCCCGCCAGGCGCACAGGGTGAGAGCCGCAAACAGTCGAGAAAACAAGCGTTTTACGGCGCCCGATGAAATAGTGCGCGATAGTGCGCTTGCGTGCGCTACCGTGCGCGATAGTGCGCTTGCGTGCGCTACCGTGCGCAATGGTGCACCAACTGCGCACCTAGAAGAAGAAGAAGAAAGAGAAGAAGAAAGAGAGTTAAAAGAGGAAGAAGGGGCAGAGCCCCAGAAGGCACAGCCGCTGCGCGTCTGCGCCGAGTCTACCGACCGCAGCAAGCTGCCGCGCGGCACCCGGCGGCTCCGCACAGCCTCCGCCAGGGCTGAGTCGCTCACCGCTGGCGAGCTGGCTATCCTGGACGACTGGGTGGCCCGCTGGGGCACCGCTGGCCTGGTGCCACCGATCCGCAACCCGCGCGGCAAGTGGCTGTTGGCTGCGTTTGCTGACGCGGTGGACGATCCAGAGCGCCTGGCGTGTCTGGTGGACCCTGGCCCTGTGTTTGCAGCGCTGGAGGCTAACCTGGATTTTTACAACAGCGATGAGCGCAGCTGGTTTACGCTGCCGCAGTTATTCAAAGGGCGCAGCGGATCCGACTGGTTTGCGAACGTGCTGGACGGCACCTGGCTGTGGGCAGGCGCCAAAACGCACCAGAGCGTGCGCGGGCCCACCAAGGGCGCGGGATTTTAACGGCAGGGCACCCAGCGAGCTGGTGGCGCCACTGCGGGCGGCCAGGGCGGCTGCGGAGGCACAGCAGACAGCCAGCAGCGCCAGCGGCCTGCTAGGGCCACGGAGACGGGGCGCGGTTTTAACCAAACGAGGTGAGACGATGGACGATGTGGACAAAGTGGACAGCGCGCCGCTGGGTGCATCTGACGTGGTGGAGGCGGTGCTGGCCGAGCAGGTGGGGGGCCCAAGCGACTGGCAGCCCACGCTGCGGATGTGTGGCCAGGCGGCCCAGTTCCTGGCGGACCCTCTTCCAGACGGCGGGAGCAATTGGCGCAACGTGGTGGACGTGGTGGACCTGGCCTGGCGGCCCTGGGAATCGGTGCACAGCGGCGGCGGGAAACCGTTTGAGCTGCTGCTGCGGGTGGGCGGCAGGCTGAGGCCCTGGCGTGAGCTGCCAAACATGGCGCGGATGCTGTGCCAGCCAGCCACGATGCCAGACCAAAGCGCGCCGGTGTGCCAGCAGCCACCGCCAGCCACGCCAGGTGAGCGGCTGGCAGCCAGGGTGGGCCGGCGCTACGCGGACGCCACGCTGGATAACTACGAAATGCCAACTGAGGGGCACTACCAGGCCGCTGGCGCTGTGCGCGCCTATGTGGGCGACTGGAGAGCCAAGGCAGCCGCCGGGGCCAACCTGGTGCTCGTGGGACCATGTGGCGTGGGCAAGGATCACCTGCTAGTTGGCGCGGCCAGGGTGGTGGCGGACGCTGGCGGATTGGTGCGGTGGGCCTGGGGCGCGAGTCTGTACCAGGACGTGCTGGCCAACAGATCCGACCAACGGGTGGCCGATGGCTACGCCACCGCGCCGATACTGGTGATCAGCGACCCGGCGGGCAGCAGCCACAGCCTGCACCCGGCGCAGGCGGACGTGTTGGGCTGGGTGATCAACGAGCGGGACCGCCAGCTATTGCCAACGTGGGTGAGTATCAACGCGGCCAGCCAGGCGGACGCTATCAGCCGCCTGGGGGAGCCCACGGTTGACCGGCTGCGGGGTGGGGCCACGGTGGTACAGATGCCACTGGCGAGCTGGCGCACACCAGTGGGGCGAGTAGGTGAGGGCGGCAATGACTAACAACACACCCGAACCGATGAGCGACGAACGGCTGGCGGAGCTGGAAGAATCGCCACTGGCCGACGCCGAGGATGCAGCCGCCGAAATCCGCCGCCTGCGGGAGGAACGACGGCAATACCTGCTTGGGATGGAGTCGTGGCAATGTGGTCGCATACAACAGCTAGAGGCCGAAATCGAGCGGCTGACGAAACAGCGGAACGATAGCGACCAGGCTGCGGCTCGCATGCGTCGTAAGCTGCTGAGTGTCAAGAATATTGTCTTTAAGGTCGAGGTCGAGGCGATGACTAACAAGCCCACCGAACCGATGAGCGACGAACGGCTGGCCGAGCTGGAAGAATCGCCACTGGCCGACGCCGAGGATGCAGCCGCCGAAATCCGCCGGCTGCGGGAAGTGATGAACCAGCGAGAACTGGACACAATGCAAACCTTAATAGACCGGGCGTCCGATTGCGACAAACACCTGAAACGCATCGACGAGCTAGAGGCCGAGGTCGAGCAGTTGGCCAAGGACAACAAAGCCCTGACACGCCAAATAATGAGGTACAAACGTGTCCACTGACAAGACCCTAGCTCCGATGACTGACCCGAAACTAACAGACCACCAGTGGATGCTTCTGTTGCGGTGCGGCGAAGAACGGCCACCGTACGACATTCGCAACGTCGGTATAGATTTGGCGGAACTGTGGGGCCGGGTATTGATTGTGCCGGTTGGTGACGTGTTCCGCTTGACCGCAGCCGGGCGAGCGTTGGCCAAACGAAAGCGAGGTGAGATGTGCCAGGTGAAATAAGCAGGTCACATGAATTTCCCGATGACTATGATCCCGCGGACCCCTACGCCGCAGAACGTGAGTCCTGTACCGGACCTACTGTTCGTGTTGTAGCGTGGTGCCCTGATTGTGATACGTGGCGGCGCCACACGACGATATCCCTCTACGCCAGAGAATGTTGCGATTGTGGGGAAATCAGCGAGGTGACGACAACCGAAAAACGAAAGCGAGGTGAGGTGTGAGTGACCCCAAACCGACGAAGGTAGAAACGCGGACATCAGACTATAAGGGGCGGCTGTGCGAACGCTGCGTTCGACTGTGTAATCGCTGCAGCCTGGACCTGACAGACGAGCCGCTCGGCTATTGCTTGGGCTGTGGGTCCCCAGAGTTCCGCTGGGAAACCGATGAGGAGTACGAGCGATGGCTCAGGACGCTACCGCCCTTCTACCAACAATTCGATCGGAAACGACGATGACTAACAACACCACCGAACCGATGAGCGACGAGGAACTGGCAGACTACAAAGAACAGGCCGAGCGATACCAGTGGTCGCATCCGCGGCGGGCGGCGATACTGCGGCTGGTTGCCGAGGTCGAGCGGCTGAAAGCCGAGAACGCTGAATTACTTGAGGACGCCATCGACGAGTTTTGCCAAGGGTGTGGCGTGAGTGAAAAGACCGCTGATGGCCGGCCAATGTACGACCATGGATGCTTGTCGACGTACGAGTACATGGCAGCAAAGCTAATCAAGGCTGGCATCATCCAGCAAGACCAACTAGCGAGGCCGCTGTGAACCAATACCGGAGAAGGACGATGGCTGAGACAGTGGGTGTATCGATGCCTGTTTGTGATGCTGACGCGCGGCGGGTGGTGTACTACGCGGTGGCAGACGACCGACTGGCGGGCCTAGCGGTGATCGCGGCGGCCAAGCTGCCAGAGTATGGCAGCGCCGCACCGCTGGAGCTGCACAGCCGCGGGCGTCTGAGCTGCTGGACGGCCAAGCGGCTGCCGGCGTCCACCACCACCAAGCGGGACAGGATCTGGCGGCTAACGGCGTACTACCAGGAGGACGGGCCACGATGAGCGGAGACGTAGATACGGCGCCAATGCTGCCACCAGTGAGCACCGCGGCAGCCGCAGAGGTGCTGGGGCTGGAGCCGCAGACGGTCTGCTGGATGTGTCGGACGGGGCGGCTGGCTGGCGCCAAGGTTTCGGGCGTCTGGCTGGTGCCACCCGAGGTGCTAGAGTGTGAGCTATCGAGGCGCCAGCAACTGGCGCAGCTGGGGGGCCGGGCATGATCAGGACGACTACAGGGCCCCCAGCGGGTGGCTGTTTACGGCGCCGGCACCGGGCGGACGCGCCCGGATGCAACAGCCACCCGGCTGGGCGCCCTGTGGTCCAGGCGGTGGGGGGCCGGGCATGATCGCGCGGGATATCGAGGGCATTATTGTGGGTCATATTGGGCCACCGCTGCGGCAACTGGCGCTGCCCTGGCCACCTAGTGTGAACCACTATTGGCGCGCCGGCGGCGGCGGACGGCAGATAATCAGCGACGAGGGCCGGGCCTACCGCGAGCGGGTGTGGCTGCTGTGTCTGGAGGCCAGCGCGGACATGCTGCGGGAGGAGCTGCTGCTGCTGCTGCGGTTTTACCCACCAGACCGGCGGCGGCGGGATCTGGACAACCTGCTCAAGGCGCCGCTGGACGCGATGCAGGCGGGCAGGATTTACCGGGACGATAGCCAGATAAAAGCGCTCTATGTTTCGATGGGCGGCAAGGTTGAGGGGGGGCGGTGTAACGTGCGGATCTGGGCCCCATCTGGTATGGTTTCTGACGTGGGGCCAGGACGGGTTTAGCGAAGGGCGCAAGATGGACTGGCTATATGATCAAGCTGAGGTTGTGTTGGCTATCGCGCTGGCTATCGCGGCGGCGTTTAAGATCAGCTGCCGCATCGGTGCCAAAATGGAGCACCTCGAGCACGCGACCACCGCGGGACTCGATGCGGCGGGGCAAAAGATCGACTATGTAAGGGCCAGTCTTTCCAGGCTAGAGGTATTAGCAGACAAAGCGCAACAAGAGCGGCGAAAACAGCACGACCAGTTGGTACACCACAGAGTGCGGCTGGATGTGATCGACAGCAAATTATCGGAGGTGGCCAGGCAGCGAGCTGGTACCGATTCTTAGGAACCAGGGGCCAACCGTAACACGCAAACGAGGTGGACGTGATGACGACCAAGGAAGTGGAGGCCCAGGCCAAGCGCATGCAGCGGCTGGGGCTGCGGGATCTGATCAAGCTAGTTCGGGGCCGCGGTGCGATCACTGACGCGATAGGTACGCTGCTGGATCTGGTGGACCCTGAGAAGCTGGCGCCGCTGTTTGACGCTGTGGCGGATCTGGTGGACGAGTGGCCACCGCTGGACGAGGAGGGGCTGGAACACCTGGTGGACGCTGCGGTGGCGGTGATCGTGGCGGCGGCAGATGCCACGTATCTGGAGCTGGACGATGAGCTGGCCCAGCTGATCGCCAAGGTGGCGGCACCAGGCCCACTGCGGGACTGGGTGCTGGGGCTGGTGGCAAGGTGGGTGCTGAGCGGCCTGAGCGACAGCGACAGCGACAGCGACAGCACAAATTCTTATCGGCTGTTATCTGAGGGGGCCCCAACGTGCACCTCGGTGGCAGCCCAGAGTATCGGCGCTGTTGGCATGTTTCAACTGGCGATGCTGCTTTACAGCGTGCTATCGACGCTGTGGGAAAAGTATCAGGGCGACTGAGAGCAACCGAGCAGATGAGCGAGTGGCTGTGGCGCGTGAGCAGGGACGCTTGGCGGTGAGTAGGTCCACCGCGGCGGACGGATCCGCCACCGCCGCAGTTTAACACGGCAACCAGGCAAAAAGACACGCGAGAGCAGCAATGGCTGAGCCCATTTACCGCAACCCACCAACGATGAGCCGCACGGTGGGCCCCAAGACGCTGGCCCAGACGATAGACTGGAGCCTCACCAGCCGCAAAATACCGGCGCAGTGGGCCAAGGCCACAGGCGACGGCGTACGGGTGGCGGTGTTGGATACTGGCTGTGAGCTGGACCACCCAGACCTGGTGGGCCAGATCGAGGGGGCCGAGGATTTTAGTGGCAGCCGCTGGGGCGCCCAGGATCGCAACGATCACGGCACCTGGTGCGCCGGGATGATCGCGGCTGTGAACAACGATGTTGGCACGGTGGGGGTGGCGCCGCAGGCCAGGCTGCTGATTGGCAAGGTGCTGGGCGACAGCGGCAGCGGCAGCACCGCTAGCGTGGTGGCTGGCATCGACTGGGCCCGCGAGCAGGGGGCCCACGTGGTGAGCATGAGCCTGGGCAGCCCACACCACGATCCGCGCGAGCTGCGGGCAATCCAGCGCTACCTGGCAGACGCCAGACCAGGTGATCCGCGCTATGTAATCACAGCCGCTGGCAACGATGGCAACCCGGCGGGCACTGATTCGGTTAATTACCCTGCGAAATACACAGAAACTATCGCTGTTGCCGCGGTGTGCGAGGACGGCAGGCGCGCCGACTTCTCCAGCCGCGGCCCAGCGGTTGATATCGCGGCTCCAGGCTGCGAAATGATCAGCACCATCACGGGCCACCGCTACGGGCGGATGAGTGGCACGAGCATGGCGACCCCATTTGTGGCGGGCGTGGTGGCGCTGGCGATATCAAGCGGTATGAACCTGGGCGACACTGACCGCCTGCGGATGATTCTGGGCCAAAACGCGGTGGACATTGGGGCCCCAGGTGAGGATGAGGACACAGGGTGGGGGCTGATCGATCCGGCAACGCTGCTGGAGGCGCCGGCGCCGGGCGGCCAGGATCCGGAGGCCAACGAGTGGACGCTGGGGCCGCTGACCTTTCGGCACCCGGTGTACTACCGCGGCGAAAGCGGGCTACATATCAGCCTGAGCATGTAAGGGGCCCACGAGGTAAAACGAGCACCCACGAGGCAAGGCATGGGCGCGATTGCCACAATGGCAGCCGCTGCGCTGCTGGCGGTGACGCCAGGGGGGGACTACCAGGCGGCCCTAGCGGATATAGGCAAGCAGCCAGAGCAGCTGCGCAGCCAGACGCGATACGTCAGCTACCGCAACCTGCGGGGCCCAGACGTGGTGCTGGCCCGCAGGCTGACCGATTATCACCTAAACGCGATGGCGGCGCTACAGACCGGCGGCCTGGCCAAAGTGCAGCCAGCCGGCGGCAACCTGGCTAGGGTGACGCTGGGACTGTACGCACCCACACCAGAAGCGCTGGCCCGCTGGCACACAGCGTGGGAGGGCCTGGCGGCAGCGAACTACTCGAGCCATTTTGCCACCCAGGCGATCAGCACCGCGGACGATGGCAGCCAGACGCTGGAGGTGTCGCAGGTGCGCGGCGGCTGGCTGCCGGCGCAAACAGCCGAGGGGCTCGAGCTGGCCAGCACCTCGGCGGTGGCGGTGGTGGAGTTCGAGGCATTCTTGGCACAGGTGATGACGCCAGCGGTGTACTACCAGTGGACAGGTGCTGGGGACCGGGACGCCACGCTGGCGCTGCTGGGCGTGCAGCCTGAGTTGATCGCCAGCCTACGTGCCGGACACGCGGCCACGATCCGCAGTAGTGACGTGGCGCTGGGCAAGCCGCGCCGGGTGCACGAGTGGCGGGGGCTGTTCGGTGGCGCGTGGTTTACCGATGACGTTGACGAGCTAACAGCCGCCACTGACTACGTGCGGCACCCGCTGGCGAAGCTGAGCACCACCGCTGGTGAGGAGGTGCTGACGGTGGCGACCACCGCTAACGAGTGGGTGCTGGTGGGCCGCAACGGTCTGCCGGTGTTTCTGATCACCACCGCGGCTGGCGAGCGGCTGGATGAGGTGGACCCGCGGGTGGCGCGGGACTATTCGGAGCCCCACGCCAGGTTCAACGGGCTGATTACTGCACCGCTGGGGTGTATCAGGTGCCACGCGCTGAGTGGTTTTCAGCCGATCAGCGACTATCAGCAGACGCTACAGGATCGCGGCCAGGTGGCGGACTCACCAGCCACCGCGGCGCGGATCGCGGAGATTTACCGCTGGGATCTGCTGGCGCGCCAGTTGGAATATGACGGCCAGACCGTTGAGACAGCCACCCGCAGTGCCAGCGGGCTATCCTGGGCCGAGGTATCCCACGGCACTGGGAGGCTGTGGCGGGACTACGTGCTGGACCCTGTTAGCCTCGAGCGGGCGGCGCTGGAGCTGGGCACCAGCCAGCAGCGGGCCACCGAGGTGCTGGGGCTGTTGAGCGATCCCTGGGCGCGGGCCCTGGCCCACGGTGAGACAGTGCCACGTGAGGCGTGGGTGACGATTTTCCCACAGGCGATGATCCAGGCGGCGGCGTCCCAGTAGTGGCGGCGTGTCGTGGCGAAGTGCACGAAAAGGTGCACGAAAAGGTGCATAAAGGTGCACGTGGCGTGCGCGTCAAGGGGGGTGGAGGTGCGTATAAGTGCGTGGCTGCCGCACTAGTCGCCCACCGGCCCCCAGAGAACGTGGCCCACGTGGCAGTTGGCCTGGCACCCGCGCTGGGCCTGGTGGTAGCATGAGCTCGTGGGCAGTGACGCTGGCTGGGGGGCCAGATC
>Ga0307380_10010828_pt1 | contig 11461 bp, 10 predicted proteins | sample UN3MG_FD_202239 | JGI IMG/M metagenome (GOLD analysis project Ga0307380, IMG submission 202239) | Soil microbial communities from Risofladan, Vaasa, Finland - UN-3 | ecosystem: Environmental > Terrestrial > Soil > Coastal area > Acid sulfate soil | place: Finland: Risofladan, Vaasa | collected... | reverse complement strand
CGCTGTTTATTACTGGCTTTTCTATGCCTATATGATGGGGGGATTTCATGAACAAGCCTCCTATTATGCAGATGAAACTTTTAAACTGAATAGTGATTCTATAAGGTACTATATAAACCTGGCATGGATTGAAGGGGCCAGGGGAAACTATGATAAGGCTATAGAATTGAGTTATAAAGGATATGAAATAGATCCTGATGATCAGGAGATACTATATATGTTATTCTATAATCTTTCTTTTAATGATCAGAATGAGGAGGCACTGAAGTACGCCAGGGAATGGATTGACAAAGCAGAGATAGTTGGGGTCAGTGATTACAATTCAATGCATCGTATTGGATATGTGCTCTGGCAGAATGGATTCAGGGATGAGGCTGAGGATTATTTCAACAGGCAAATAGAATACTGTAATACACAAATTGAAGATGAACAGCTTCGGGAATACATTGGAAACAACTACTACGACCTGGCTGCAATCTATGCATTCCTGGGAGAAAAAGAAAAAGCCCTTGAAAACCTGCGTATTCTCAATAATAAAATACCATGGTCTATGTTGGTGAGTTGGATGCAAAAAGGTGAGCCCCTGTTTGATGGAATACGGGATGATCCGGAATTTCAACAGATCCTAAATGAGTATAAGACGAGGTTCCAGGCAGATCATGAAAGGATAAAGAAATTGCTTGAGGAGCAGGGGATGCTTTGAAGAATGAGGCGAGAGAGCGTGAGGGCGAGAATGGGAAAATGTTAGAATAAGAATTACCTGTATCAGATATTTTATCATTTGCCATTGGCTTCAGCCAACGATTATAGGCTCTCTGAGTATCGTGGGCTTTAGCCCAATATTTTTGGACTAAAGTCCGGTAAAAAAAGAACCACCTTTTCCCGTCAGCTGAAGCTGACGGCAATTGATTTTTATTTGACTTGCATTCAATACTTTCTTAACTTTATAACACAGAATCACATCTATGGCAAGCCTCATCCCCGAATACGAATATGATATCTTCATCAGCTACCGCCAGAAGGACAACAAGGGAGACAGGTGGGTTAGCGAGTTTGTTGAAGCTCTAAAGACGGAACTTGAGTCAACATTCAAGGAAGAGATAAGTGTTTATTTTGACATAAATCCTCATGACGGACTGTTAGAGACACATGATGTAGATGAATCCCTGAAAGAGAAACTGAAATGCCTCGTGTTTATTCCTATAATCTCCCGCACCTATTGTGATCCAAAATCTTTTGCCTGGGAACATGAGTTTAAGGCATTTGTTGAGCAGGCATCAAAGGATGAATTCGGGCTAAAAGTGAAGCTTCCTAATGGGAATGTGGCAAGTCGTGTTTTACCAATTAGTATTTATGATCTGGACCCTGATGACATCAATTTATGCGAATCCGTATTAGGTGGAGTTTTAAGGGGAATTGATTTTATTTATGCTGAACCGGGTGTGAACAGGCCCCTTAAACCAGATGATGATGAGAAAGTCAATCTTAACAAAACCAAGTACCGTAACCAGGTGAATAAGGTAGGTAATGCTCTTAAAGACATCATTACAGCAATGGAAAAACATGAACAAAGACCTGTGATGGTTTCAAAGGAAAGAATTAAACCTGTACCTGTCCGGCAGAAAAGCAATAAAGCACTAATCATAGGTGTTTCGATCACTATATTAGCATTAATTATAATTGGGCTTTTATTTATTCCTAAGCTGTTTAAGCCATCTGTACAATATAGAAAATCAATTGCTGTCCTGCCATTCATAAATGATAGTCCTGATTCAGCAAATCTGATTTTCTGCAACTGGATGATGGAAGACATTTTGGATAAACTTGCAAAGGTCGAAGAATTGGATGTCAAATCAAGAACAGATGTTGAACTTTACCGGGGGTTAAATAAATCAATAAAGGAGATTGGGAGGGAACTCGGGGTGGAAAACATTCTGGAAGGAAGTATCAGAAAACAGGGGAACAGATTTAAAATATCTCTTCAGCTGATCAATTGTAATAGTGGATTCCATCTATGGTCAGATGCATATGAAGGAGAGTATTCTGAAAAGATATGGACAATTCAGAGCGATATTGCGCAGCAGGTTGCAACAACACTTGAAGTAAAACTGACAAGGAAGGAAAAGGAGTCAGTCTCTAAGTTACCAACCATAGATATCCGGGCTTATGATTACTTCTTAAGAGCTACAGATGAAGTAGAGAAATTCTGGGGTGATCACGATCCGGTGCATATGAGGGTTGCACAGGGATTTCTGAATATAGCCCTTGAGATAGATCCGCACTTTGAAGGGGCTATGTCTTATAAAGTATTGACTTATTTCGGGTTAAATAAGTGGGATTCTGTTCTCATTTTTGCTGACAAACTATTAAAAATTAATCCTAACTCGGCATACGGATACTATCTGAAGGGATATTCCTATTCCACGCTTAGAAAGCCGGATCTTTCAATTGAAAATTACATGCTTTCTATAAAGAATTATGCGAAAAAGGATTCGATAAGTAAAAGCAGGGATGAATTCTATCTCGGCCATGTCTATTGTGTCCAAAAGCATGATTATAAAAACGGGCTTCCCTGGATACAAAAAAGCCTTTCAATGGAATCTGGTTTTTCGGGCGTGAAATATTTTATGCTCGGTTGTATTTTTCTTGACATGGGAGACTATGAACGGGCAAATAAATATTTAGAAAAAAGCTCTAAATATGGAATTACACCATTATTAATCGAACTTTATATTGATAATCTGATTTTTCAATCAAAATATGAAGAGGCATTGAGTTTCCAGGATAGTGTATGCAACAATCTGGAAAGTTCGGTCAGATGTTTTCACAGCAGGTTCAAAATCTGCCTGGCTCAGAAGCAGTTTGACAGGGCCCTGGAGTATTACAAACAGTTATTAACTTTAGGCGGAACGCTGGAAATATTAGATTATGACATCTCCGATAGTACAAGAATTGCATATTTGTACCAGGTAACCGGGCAAGACAGTCTTTCCAGGACGATACTGCAAAAATGCCTTACATCATTTGAAAGAAAAACCAATGAAGGCCCGGAATATTTAAGATTCTTTAATCTTTCAATGATTTACGCCATGATGGACAGGAAGGCAGATGCTGTCAATTGTCTGTCGAAGGCATTTGACCTTGGACTCAGGGGAGCATGGTTTGACTATGCCGAGGTTTATCCTGTTTTTGAAAATCTCAGGGATGTTCCTGAGTTCAAGGCTCTTCTCATGAAAGTAAGGTCGGAGAAAGCCGCTTACAGGACACAGGTAAATGAAATGGTGAAACAGGGAGAGATTCATTTGTAATTCCTTTCCTAAAGCGCGGGCTTTATTGAACTAAAAACAATTGCTGACTTTATAAACCCATGCATAGCTGCAAGGATTATCAGCTGGTGTGACAGGCGGCGGAGTGATGGTAAGCTTATTTCCTGAAACCTGGTACTTTATTTTCCCGTTATATCCTAACAATGTTACATCTGAAGCCTTTGAAATACCGTTGATTACCACTGGACTGGTTAGCCATTTGGTGACGATCATATACAGGTCAGATCCTTTTTTTGTATAATACTCGATTGTTTCAGTAGTAATAGGAGGAGCATCATTCCATTTTCGCGTTCCATAAATGGCTTCCCCATTCACTTTCAGCCAGTTGCCTATATCAATCAGTCTTTGCTGCATTATTTCAGGTATCCTGCCATCAGCGGTGGGACCGATATTCAGACAAAGGTTCCCGCCCCTGGCAACCTTGTTTATCAGAATATGCACCAGTTCTTCAGAAGTTGAATAATCTTCAAGTCTCTCATTCCTGTTGTAGCCAAAAGACCCGGCCATTCCCCTGCATTCCTCCCATGGTCGTTCAAACTTCATTCCTTTTGAATCACCGTCATGGATAAGGTCATATTCAGTTGTATAGTATCCTCCATGTTTGCTGCGGGTTTCTTTTCCCCATCTGTCGTTGACAGCTACTGTTTCCTTCACAGGTGATTCGTTGAAAAGCCATTGAAGGAATTGTGTGCTTCGAAGCTCATCTGAAGTATAATCCCATTCTCCATCTGTAAACAATATATCAGGCTTATAGGTATTTACCAGTTCCTTCATCTGGGGGAACATGTGCTGGTCGATATATTGATTTATTGTAGCCGGCTTGTACAACGGATGGTACCATTCAAGCAGTGAGTAATAATAGCCCATCTTAATGTCTTTCTCCTTAACCGACCTTGTCAGATCCCCGAGTAAATCACGATGGGGACCAACATCCATTGCATTCCAGTTCCAGGAATATTGTGAAGGCCAGAGAGTAAATCCTTCATGATGTTTCGATGTAAGAACGACATATTTCGCCCCGGATTTACTGAAAAGTTCTGCCCAGGCATCAGGATTGAACATCTCTGCCCTGAAGTAGTTTACAAAATCCTGGTATTTGAAATTCTCACCCCACACCTTGTTATGAAAATCGGTGAAATAGTGCTGAATCTCTGAAGGTTCTCTCCATCGCCGCCAGTACCATTCAGCGTATCGTTCATAAACACCTACACCATCTCTTACAGTCGGACTGTAGGACGGAACAGAATAGAGCCCCCAGTGTATAAAGATCCCGAATTTGGCATCCTCAAACCATGCCGGAACAGGTCTGCTGTCTATCGATTCCCATGTTGCTTCATACTGTGCAGAGATCTCAAATCCTGCAAGTATCATTAAAATGATCAGGATGATTCTTTTCATTATATCGTAATTATTTTAATTCTATAGTACAAGTTAATTCAAAATACAGAATAAAAATCTTGTATGGAAAATATTTTTGTATTTAGCTTCTTAAAGGCTTAAATTTGATAAAACAAATATACTCCTGATGCCAGACTGGAAAATCCGGTCACCCAGAGCACCTCATTCCGGATCAACTTAGCATACGATTCCGGAAATGATTGAGACCATAGACCGGAATGTAAACAGCACAATATCAGTGCAAACCTATTGTACAATTTATTAATCTATGAACTGCTCACATTAAATCGGATTAGGGTGCTCCCTAACACCGGAATCTCCATTAATCAGCCTTTTGAAAAAATGGAAGAAATTATAACTTTGTTTCACTTTAAACCAATTAGTTCGTTTCACGCAGCATGGCAGGCTTTAAATGATTATATCAATGAAGAATTAGAAAAAGCTGAGATGATTCGGACAAAATCACCACTTGGTAAAATGACTCGTAACAAACCACCAAAAGGGGATAATTATTAACAAATTACGAGCATAATCCGTTAATAATTTGGAAAAGCCAGTTCCCTTGACCATCTTTCGCCGGAATAAATTGACCATCCTTTGCCGGAATTAAAACCTTGATATATAAATAAATATAATTAAGCCAATATGACTGGTCAATTGTGGTCAAGCCGTCCGGCTTTTGCAATTACACAACAGAATATTAGAAATAAATTAGTATATTTATAAAAACAAAATTTAAAATATGAAGATCTTAGGTATTATTTTAGGAATTATAACTTTACTCTTTATTTGGTGGAATTTATGGATTAGTACTAAAATTATAAAGTATTTAAAAAGTAAAGGAGAAGAAGTAAGTTTGTTCAACAATATGATTTTTGTTAAGGGTAAGATTTTTATGTATTTACCTTTATATAAAAAATTAACCGTTAAAGAAGATGGGAAAGTTGGACAACTGTATAACACTTTTTATTTAACCTTTATATTATCTCTTGTTTTTTTAGTATTAGGAGTTATTATGGTTTCCTAATTCGATTTTTTAGGACCTTATAAGCAGTAAGGTGGAAAATCCGGTCACCCAGAGCACCTCATTCCGGATCAACTTAGCAAACGATTCCGGAAATGATTGAGACCATAGACCGGAATGTAAACAGCACAATATCAGTGCAAACCTATTGTACAATTTATTTATCTATGAACTGCTCACATTAAATCGGATTAGGGTGCTCCCTAACACCGGATTCTCCAATCATATATGAAAAATTGTATAGAATTCAGGAGCCTCTCCCAGGAAGGGTCGGGGGATGATAAATTTAAACCTTAAAAAGATCAAAAAATTGACCCAGGAAATGCCGCTGAATTAAATATCGGAATTATCTGACAAATCGTGAGATTATTTCTCAATCAGATTTTGGAAGGGGAAGGTTCATTTTCTTTAAAACTTCAATGAACCTTGGATTATCATATAATCGAGTGAAGTTTCCAAAGCCTGTACCGATAAGTACAATTTCTCCTTCTTTTACGTCTACTCCTTTCTCAATCCATTCGATAGCCATATCGTCTTGTTTTAACATATAGTATTTGCATGCCATATCAAAGCAGGAGACCCAGCCAGTCTCAGCTAGAATTTCCATCTGTCTCATTAGTTCTTCAAATGCTGCATTAAATCCTCTCTCATTATAGATTTTTTCAATTTCATTCATGTTCTCTTCATTAAATGAATAGAGTCGGGGCAGGTAATTTTTATCGGCTTCAAATACCCTGTTTGAATCCCCTAATTGAAAGGCTGCCGCTTCAATTGAACTATTGGCAACAACATTATCAGGATCAGATGCCAATACCTTTTCTAAAACGGAAAATGCAGACGCAAAATCTCTCCTCATTTGTAAAGATACTGCATATTCAATCTGAAGCAATGGATTCAGAGGATCCAGCTTAATGGCCAGGGTTGCCTGTGCTGAACCTTCTTTAGGTCGTTGTAATGCATATAACATATGGGCATAAATCATCCGCGCTAATGCATCATTGGGATTTATACTAATAGCTTTTAAAAATTCTTCTTCAGCCTTTTTCCAGTTCCATTCTACTGAATAAGCCATATAAGCACTCGTAAAATGAACCTCTGCAAGATCTGGGTCAAGATCAAGCGCTTTATTGAGGCTTTCGTAAACTTTAGGATTAGCAATTTCAGGCGACTCGACTCCCATGCCCCCTATTATTTGCCAGACTTGCGCCAGAGTCGCATAAAGCTGTGCCCAATCCGGTTCTTTTTCAATTGCTTCATTCAGGTAATCCCTGGCTTTAAACAACGATGCTTCACTCAAATCACCAGCATAATAATACCCTTTCAGGTATTCATCAATGACATCGGGATCAATGGTCCTTGATACAGCCAGCCTAGCTTCTTCCTTCGGTGTCAGAGATATCTTTACTTCACCTACAATCTGCTTTATAACCTGATTATATACTTCGAACAGATTGCCTTTCGCCTCCATGTAGTCTCCAATCCAGAGCTGCTTTTCTTTACGGCCACCACTCATCAAACGGGGTTGAAAGAAGATCGTGTCGCCCATAAACATAACGTCCAATTCAATTGCAGCATCTACGTTTAGTTCCCTTGTAATTTGCTGAATCGATTTGTCAGTATTCTTATATAAGTCGGACGTTACTCTACCAATAATCCTAAGCCCGGCTATTTCCCCGATTTTACTTATCAGCAAGGAATGCATTCCCGAAATAGCATCATCAAGTGTATCATCACCTGTATAATTGCCAAAAGGGAGAACTACTATAGATTCAATTGATCCTGCCCTTGCCTGCTTTATGTAACCAATCAGAAAAATTATCAGTGATACAATTGCAATAACGATTGCCGGCAAGATAACTGAAACCAGGTTTGTCCTTCTTTTAGTTATATGGGATCTTTTACCGGTTCCAGCGGGTTCTTTTTGTTTTATGATTCCTTTACGAAGCGCTTCAGCTATCTCAATATCCTGGACCTCCTCTGGCTTTAAAAACATTTTAACCACATTGCATAACTGCTGTATGTGTTGTTCCAGGGGAGGGGTAATGGCATCCATCCAATGTACATTGCTTATATAATACTCAAGTTGCTTCGACAAAGGCACATCCTCTAAACGAAGGTTAATGATAGACAGCCCGTTATGTACTGCCCTATCCACTTCTCTAATGACCTGGGTAGAGTTATTCGAGCTTGATGAATAGACCAGGATAAATACTTTTGAGGATTTTATACCATCGATGATGGCCTCTGCAAAAGGCATTCCCGGGGTAATGTTGCGTGGTGCCATCCAGCAACTTATCCCGTTTTCTTCCAGAATTGAGCATATCTTTTCAGCGGCATCTTTATCTATACTGGAGTAACTTATGAATATATCATGGGCAATATCCAACTCAGTTATTTATAAGATGATTCTTTAACATACATTTATTGTCATTCTGACGGTAGCTGATAAAGATGTCATAATAATAACCACCAATAATACTTGCCATTTCAGGATTAATTGTTTTATTACCAAAATTAGGTCTTAATTGAGCCAAAGTCAAATATATTCTCACCACATAATTACTAAACGCTACATCAGATATCGTATGGTGAGGTGATCTGAACGGCCGCCTGGTCATAAGTGCTGTATGATCATCTATTTTACCTGCAACTGAATGAATTTTGGTTGTTTCAAGTGCTTCTTCAAGAGTAAGCGGGGGAATTATGGTCGGTAATCTCTTGGCCCGCATTGTTTTACCGGACCCGGGAGGACCGATCATTATTATAATCGGTATTTTGAACTTTATCCCTAACGATTTGTATAATTTTAAATACTGTAAAATACAATAATACACATGAAAAGGTAAGAAAATGGCTTGAGGAGCAGGGGATGTTGTAGATAATGAGAGGGCGAGATTGCGGGAGTGCGGGAGTGCGGGAACGGATGAAAGTATCTCTCCCCCAGTCTCGCCCTCACGCCATTCCACCCTCTTTTTGTATGCATTTAATTTATTTGACTTGCATTCAATACTTTCCTAACTTTATAACAATGAATTACCAACAAGATGGCAAGTCTCATTCCTGGATATAATTACGATATCTTCATTAGCTACCGCCAGAAGGACAACAAGGGAGGCAGGTGGGTAATTTTGTAGAAGTCCTAAATGGGGTAAAATTCCAAAGAATCCAGTACCCACTATATTTAATTTATTGGGATGGACCTATTTAAGCAATTTCAATACTTCTTTTTCGAGAACCGGAAGGTCACGAGTAACAATAAGCCAGATCACATCGGCAGAAACAGAGTCATATCCATGGATTATCCTGTTACGTGTATCAACAATTTTTCGTGAATCCGTAATCAGAATATCCGGATCTAATTCTCTTATACGGTTCATTGCCTCACCAATGATCTCAATATTTCTTTCGATGGCTTTTCGTGTTTTCAAATCATTCTGAAAATCAGTATAAGTTACCTGATGAGGCAGAAACTCGCGGATCTCTTTAATTGATAATTCAATATCTTTTAACCAGATTTTTATCTCAGGACGCATATAGAAGATTTTTTGAATTTTCAATGTTCTCCCTGAGATAGGGATTCTTAATTGCTTTTTGTTCAAGCAAATCAATTTGTTTGTTCAAAAGCTCCTCAAGGGCAAATTTCAGATTAAAATAGTTATCAGCATAATCAAGTGGATCATTTGAGTCAATATCAACAATTAAATCAATATCACTTTTATCAGTAAACCTGTCTGTCAATACTGAACCAAAAACATACAGGTTTTTGACTTTATTTTTCTGACAAAGAATTCTGATTTCTTTTATATACTTTTCTAAATACATTTTCAAACCTTTCTAAGACAAAGATACTATTTCTCTCTTAATTTCTGTTCGTTGCAATATTAGTCTGAATATGGATAAAATATGTAAAATCAAAGAAGGTTTATTCTAAGAATCTTGCCAGGTTTATACCAGGTCTTTGAGAAAAAATTGGGTGTTTAAATTTGGAGATCCAACAGAAATTCTTATTAAAAAAAGTAAGTCACTATACTCCTGGAGGAAGTTTTGAAAGCATTAGCTTTCGATAACTTATAGTTCGACCATCAACTATAAATATCCCGTCTCCATTAGCATGTATAGTGCGGCGTTCCTTACGGTCGTAATCTATCCATGCATGCACTGCATCAAGAATAAAAATATTGTGTTTTTCAATATAATCCGCTACATGGCATTCGATATTTGCAAGACACTCTTTGATCAATGGTGCCTTAACTGACTTTGCTTTAAGTGGTGTAAGCTCAAACTTTTTGAATTTATCAGTATCGGAACCTGAGCATACTCCAATTTTAACGACTGTTTGGGCAATGTCAACTGTTGGTATAGCTATTACACACTCCCTGTTTTTCATGAGGGCTTCAAAGGAGTAATTCCATGCTCCCGTCATTAAGGCAAACTGAGGTGTGAAATCCAGAACCATATGCCACGAAATCGTCATAATATTGTTTTTCCCTCCACTGGCTGTAGAAACCAGGACAACTGGACCAGGTTCCAGCAGCATAAATGCTTTGTTTAATGGTAGTTCCTGCATTTGATAACTATTGGATATAAGATAATTAAATGAAAATATTAAGGATTAATAAGATTAGTAGATTAATTCACTTTTTTGTTTTCATTATGATTTAATATAGTTGCCATGACAATTTCATATAAAGTTACTGTTTTCTAATGTCAGTAGAAAAGCCCATTTCATTGACCATATTCAGTCGGATGAAAACTGAAAATACAATGCGTAACTATGTAAGAGACATTGTAGTACCTATCCTTCCCAAGCTGAAGGATTTAATTGAAAAAGTAGGAGTAAGAAATAGTCCATATATTTTGGGACACCTTGAGAAAGAATACAATGAGGAGAAATTCCGAAGTTTAAAAGAGTATCAACTAGAAAAGTTAAGAACTGGTTTAAAATACATTAGTGGGAAGTTAAAACCCTCGGCCCCTTTAAGGATGAAAACAGCACGAGATTGCTATTCATCTACCTTAGATCGAGCAGGTTATTCTGATGATATTAAAGATGACATGATGGGTCATGCCCCAGTATACAAAATGGCTGCACATTACAAGGGAGTTATCGATAAAGAAAGACTGTTTAAAATAAACAGTTGTCTTATAGGTATAAGTTGCTAGGTTTCTTGCTAGGTTTTAGTGAAAATCAGTATAAACCAATGGAAATATCAAGGTTTTATCTTTTTATATTAATCTTGATATTCAAGGTGTTAAGTCAAGACTTTTATATTTCAGTATTACTCTGGATCAGAAAAGTTCAGGTTCGAGCCCTGACGGAGCAACATATAATCAATCACTTATAATTTGTTTTGTAAGTGATTTTTTGTTTGCTGCCAGGTTCTTGCCAGGTTTTTGATGGTTTTTTATAATCTGTTTAAGTTTAAACGAAGGTCAGTGGTAACTACCACCATTCTTTTCTATTCCAGGCACATCTACAAATCAAAACACGCTCAGCGATACCCTATTACATATTTGCATTTTGTTTAACTTAGGTTTAAATTTGATAATGATTAAATAGACCTCTGATGCCAAGCATTATTGAAGGATATAATTACGACATCTTCATCAGTTATCGCCAGAAGGACAATAAAGGCGACAGGTGGGTTAGCGAGTTTGTTGAAGCTCTAAAGACTGAACTTGAGTCAACATTCAAGGAAGAGATAAGTGTTTA
>Ga0307380_10010827_pt1 | contig 11462 bp, 5 predicted proteins | sample UN3MG_FD_202239 | JGI IMG/M metagenome (GOLD analysis project Ga0307380, IMG submission 202239) | Soil microbial communities from Risofladan, Vaasa, Finland - UN-3 | ecosystem: Environmental > Terrestrial > Soil > Coastal area > Acid sulfate soil | place: Finland: Risofladan, Vaasa | collected... | reverse complement strand
TGTTTGCCCTTATTTTTTTTATGTCATTCCCGAGTAGTCGGGAATCTATCTCTTTTCAGTCATTGCGAGAAGCGCAGCGACGCGGCAATCCCTAACTACCTTATGTCATTCCTGAGAGGAATCAAGGGGGACATTCTTCTTTGATACTCCCGAATTTGATTCTTTATAAAAAGTAAAGTGTGTCCCCCTTTTACCTACAAAATAAAACTTTTCTCAAAAAGAAGGATTTCTAGAATAAGTGTAGTATATATAATATATAATTTAATATCATAACCTGTATGAAGGTAACAGGAGAGACCTTTTCTTTTATGTGAAAAAAGAAAAAGAGCCGAAGAGGTAAGATACCAAAAGTATTTAAACTTTCAGGCCAAAGAACCGTTACCGGACAGAACTCTGGAGAGCTTTATACCAAAAAGCACCGAAAGGGCAACTCCTAATCTTTAGGAAAACCCATACGGAGTTTACTCTAAAAGAATTATCTCCTGATGACATAGGAAGAATCTTTCAGGTAAAAGGACAGAGTAAGAGAGTACTATCATTATTTTTTTATTCTGTCTTTTTATTTTTATAAAAATATTTTAGAAAAATGTATTAAGGAAGAGGTAATTTCTATAATTAGATATGTCAAGTGTGAAGACCCGACCCCTTTATTTTTCATATTTTTTAAAATATGAAAAACGAAACATACCTTTTTCTTTCTAAAAACTGTATTAAGTATAAGAATAAAGGAGTGAAAGTGAAACTAACTGAAAAGGAAAAAAAGAAAATTATCGAACTGATTGAAGCTGGCAAGACGCTTCCGGCTGTTTATAAGTCAAAGCTTTTTGATCGTGATGATACGCAGTTTATCGAAGCAACAAAAGATTACCGGCTGGTTTACAAAGGTAAAGCAAGGAAAGAAGATATTATTGCTCAAACGCCTACCGCACCTTTTCAGAAGATACGTTCTTTTAGCTCGGACAATCCTTTTAATGATGACTGGCGGAATATGCTGATATTCGGCGACAACCTGCTGGCACTTAAAACCTTGTATGAAGACCAGCGGGGTGAGAATAAATACAAAACCAAAAACAAAATCAAACTGATATACATTGATCCTCCGTTTGCCACCAAGCAAGATTTCATGAAGGACAGGGAAAAAGCCTATCGGGATAAAATCATCGGCGCACAGTTTATCGAATTCTTAAGAAAGCGACTGATTCTGATGCGGGAAATTCTTGCGGATGACGGTTCAATCTATGTTCATCTTGACTGGAAAAAAGAGCATTATATTAAGGCAATTATGGATGAGGTGTTTGGAGAATATAATTTCATAAATAATATTGTTTGGTGTTATAAGACAAGACAATTTTCAAAAAGGTATTGGAACCGAAAACACGATGATATTTTAGTATATTCAAAGAATTTAGATGGTCATTTATTCAACTGGAAGGCTAAATATGTCATTGAAAGTTATTCGATTAACACAATCAAAAAATTTAAATATGAAGATGAAAAGGGTCTATATAGGTTAAGTGGCAGGGGCATAAAAGGAAGTCCAATAAGATCGGCAAAAGATGTTGATCCCAAATGGGAAACTACAAATCCGGAATTAGTTGTAAGAGAATATCTTGGTGATGGTTTTGCCCCTCACGATTATTGGAATGTGGAGATTATCAATCAAGCTGCTAATGAACGCCAAGAATACCCAACTCAGAAACCAGAAAAAATAGCAGCGAAAATTATTTCAGCTTCTTCCAATGAAAGCGATATCGTCCTTGATTCTTTTGCCGGTTCCGGCACAACACTTGCTGTTGCCGAAAAACTTAACCGCCGATGGATCGGTATGGACTGCGGCAAGCTTGCCATTTATACCATTCAAAAAAGAATGCTCAATCTCACCACACAAATCGGTTCGCTAAAAAAAGATGATCGCAGAGACTATGAGCGGGTGGCAGATTTTGAGGAGCATTCAAAGGCAAATTCAAGAGGACTCTTTTTTATCTATGAAAAAGCCCGCAGGGGCGATCTTGTCATTACCGATTCGTTTTTGAAAAACCTGAGTGAGTTCATATCTGCCAATCTTTCCGGAAACAAAAAGGAAGAATTTTCCCTTGTCTGTCCGAAAGACAAATTCAGACTGCACAAATTGAAATCCGTGGAAGGTGAAGAAAGCAAGGCAGGTGAAAAGATAATAGAAGTCGGAAGGGTGCATTTTCTGATCTCCTTTATTCAACCCAAAGAAAAAGCCGAAAAGGAGAAATCGTTAAAAGCAAAAGAATTTACACTGTTTAACGCTGGCGTATATGACGAAAAAGCAATACTCGATTTAGATTGGGAGCAGTATAAACCCTTTGTGGCAAAGCTTTTCAGCGTAAGACTAGAAAGACACAGGATACACGGTTTCGAAGCTGATGGATATATCGGCGTGCATTCAGCTTTTATCTGGGATTATCCGAATCAGAAAAAGCTTTTGCTTGACCGTGAATATATCAAAACCTTGCATACGGTTCTGGGGGGAAGGGCCGGCGGCAAGTTTTATGTTATCGCGCCCATTTCGGCTATGGGCTTTATGGAAGATGAAATCGAGCTTGATAGTACAACTTATGTTCTTTTGAAGGTTCCTCTTTCTATACTTAAAGCTCTGATTGAAAAAGGTGATCCGGGAAGCGTAAAACAACCGACCAGTGAAATGGATGTCAATGAAGTGATAGATGCGGTGGGTTTTGATTTTATTTCACAGCCGGAAGTAAGAGTATCTTATCATCGAAGAAAACCGAAAGATCAGGATCTGTTCAACGCGGGTAAAAAAGATTTTTCCATTGAGGTTTCATCCTTTAAATCTAACACACTGGTTTATGACCCGGAAGATTTTGAAAATTTTGAAACGCTTTCAATGGTTCTTGTGGATACGGATTACAATAATGACTATTTTAATCTTGATAAGGTTTTCTGGGCAAGTGATATTGTAAATGAAGATTATAGCAAGGCGATTGTGCGGATACCAGAAGATGAGTTTACTGGAAAAAAGATGATAGTGATATTTATTGATAAATACGGCAACGAGTTGAAAGTTGTGAAGGAGAAAAAGGATTTTAGATGAGCATAGAATATAAAAACAACGACTTTATTCTTCAGATTGATGATTTTTCATCAAAAGGACTCTCCATAGTCAACAAGTATGATGCTTTTCTTGAAGCCTTGACAACCGCCGATTTTGAGCATGTTCGCGAGGCAATAAGGAAGGCGATACATTTTTTTGTTACCGATAAATTCGTAAATACGGAACAAGCCGCTGTTTATAACTTTAATAGAAGCGAAAAATTGCAAGGCCGATATGGTAATTTGTCGAACTACCTTGGGCATGTGCGCATAAAAGACAAGAAATCCTACAGTATTGATCTTGCCACTGGAACAGGTAAAAGCTGGGTGATTTATGGTGTGGCTCAAATCATGCTGGCTGAAGGGCTGGTGGATAAGGTGCTTGTTCTATGTCCATCACTGACAATCGAAGAAGAATTGAAAAAGAAATTTGAGCGATTTAGCGGTGATGCTGTTTTAACAAAAATTCTCGAGGAACTTGAATCTGATTATCCTTCCCCTGCTATTAAGAGTGCTAATGACCCAATTCTCAATGGTGATATCTGTGTCGAAAATATTCATGCAGCATATCAGAAAACCGGTTCATCTATCGAAGACAGTTTTAAAGGCAAGGGTGAACGCACACTGGTTATCAGCGACGAGGCCCATCATATCTACAGCGAGGCCGATGCTGCCCTGAAAAAATGGTTTGGTTTCCTCACCAACAAGGAATACAACTTTCAGTATCTGCTTGGATTGTCAGGCACACCTTATATTGGTGATGAGTATTTTCATGATGTCATCTACAGATATAGCATTAACCAGGCAATGGGCGAAGGCATTATCAAAAAGATAGATTATAAAATTGAAGAAGAATCTACGAAAGACAAAGGTTTTGATGAGACATATCAGAATCATCTTGATAATCAGCAAAAATATGCAGACAAACTGAAGCCGATCACAATCGTAATTACTGATAAAATCATCACATGTATTAAAGTGTGGAATGATCTTGTCAAATATATATCTGACAAGGAATCAATTTCATATGAACAGGCTCTCAATAAAGTTATCTGGGTGACATCTGGCGTGCCATCAAACAGCAATGAAAAGACTGTTGTTGAATCCATACTTGAGCAGCCGGAAAAGGTGCGGAAAGAAAATCTATCTTTATTAAAAACAGTTGATGACCCTGATAATCCGGTTGAATGGATTGTTTCAGTCAGCATGCTTACCGAAGGCTGGGATGTAAAAAATGTTTTTCAGATTGTTCCCCATGAACAGAAGGCATTTAATTCAAAACTTTTAATATCGCAGGTTCTGGGCAGGGGACTCCGTATTCCTGAAGGGTTGACAGGCTCGGTTTTTGTCAAGATCAATAATCACGAAAAGTGGACATCAAATATTATTAATCTTTACAACGAAGTCCTTGAGATTGAAAACCGCCTCACTTGGGGTTACGATGAGAAAAAATCAAGCTTTTTGTTTCCTTTATATAATTTAGAGTATTCTTCTGTGCAAGACACGACCGAGAGCAAGGAAAAGCGAGCCAAAGAGCCGGAAAAAGTGAAATTTTCCCCTCAAAGTAGGGAATGGGAAGAGACAAGTTTATATTCTGAAAGCGGATCATTTCGATTTACTGTCGAGATGAAAAACATTGTTCCGATAGAACAGGCCACAAGGGAAATAAAGCTCTTCTTAAAAGATAAGGACCAGGCGGTGTCTGAGCGTTGGCCTATATCCAAAATTAAGGAATTTATTGTCCACAATCTAGAGAAAGACGGTTATGATGCGACATTTATAAGCAAAGAAAATCTATCTAAAGTAAAACAAGCATTTGGTCCGATGTTGAGAGAACTTGGGAGGGAAACACCGAGGATGAAAATGAAACCAGATGCTGTAATTGAAATAGCAATTAATGAAATGGTTCCGCAGTTTTTCAATGAAAGTTTTTTAAAGAGCAATGGGTATCTGTTCTATTGTAAAGATTCACCTGATTCGCTGCCTAAAGAGCAGCAAAAAATTCTGTATGATTTTATTGAAGACAAAAGCAATTACTTCAATATAAAAGAAAAGATTGAAAAATATGGGGGCAGTGAAAGCGAAATCAGGTTTCTTAAGGATAATCTGATTGAGGTAGATAAAGATATATTCAAAACGCCCCTAAATCTTTTTTATGTGTCGTATGAGCCTGAACGCAGATTTACCAGATCTCTTTTTAATAATATCGATCTATTTGATTCGGTTATCAAATCACCAGACAAGGGTTTTTACCGGTTTACTTATTCTTATAAACCAGATGAAAAAGCTCGCACTCACGTTAAGCGTGAGAATTTCAATCCTGACTTTTTCCTGAAATTGCAATCAGAAAGGACAATATTCGTTGTTGAAATGAAAGATGATGGAGACACAAATCAAAAGAATAGAGCAAAATTCAGAGACGGAAAGGAACATTTTGAAGTTTTGAATAGTAAATTGGAAGAGAAATATATTAATTGGAAATATTATTTTTACTTTTTGTCTCCTGAAGATATTACGGAATTTTTTCAGGCAGTTAGAGATAATCGATACAGGTTATGGAAATCATCTTTGATGCAGGAGTTGAGCTGAAAAGCCTAAAAAATTGGGACTATAGTTGAAAAATAACAACTACCATATAGAAGCATCTGTAGTCATATAGGGTCAGGTTGTGCAATATAACAAAATAGATAACAGAATATATTGGCATGAATATAGTGCAGTGAACAGGAAGATTTAAAAAATTTAAGCGAGAAGAAAAAAGTGATATTTCAAGACCTGACCATTTTATTGTTTTTTAAAAAGAGGAGAAAAGATGCAGTTTAATAATAGAAAATTAGATATTTGGTCAAGAGGAGAGGTTTCAGAATATCTTATTCAAATTTTATTAAAAAAAGGTCAGATTAAAGAATGTAAAAATCTTAAAATAGAAGAAGGATATCTTAATGCATTTTATCCAGAATGTATGAAACAATATGCGTCAAGAATTCCTGCAGATAATGTACATACCGATAGATCAGCAGGTAGTGCTCCAAGCAGATATGATTGGCCTATTTGTCCAAAAAATTGCCCATATTATTTAAAGTCTGAGGATTTTAATCATTCGTTAAATATTGAAGTAGAAGAAATCAATAAGGATCAAGTTATGATAAAAAATTTTGATAGTACTTTAAATCCATTACCAATAATTATTTCAACATTATCTAGTATTGGAAATAGCGATATATTTCTTGATATTATTCACAAAAGTGGCATATTAATAGACTTAACTCTTAATAAAAAACAGGATTATTCACATAAAACAAAAATACGTGAGTATTTAAAAAGATTAAATAATACTCTACAAAAAACAAGCGAGAACGATCTGCTTCACAGTTTGCATCTTTTATTAAAAAATATACTTGATAAATTTCCTGAAAAAAAAGCCATTATAGAAAAGGAGTTATTAGAAATTGGTTGGGAAATTAAAAATACAAGCTTATCTCCAAAGAACAAGGATGTTATTGAAACCTTTATTGAGCCAGGTTTAGTACATTCAGCTTATAAAAGCATTAGAGATATAATTGAGCAAGCCCAAAGCAATATTGACATTATTGATTTATACACTGATGAGTCTTTATTTGAAATTTTAAAGATAAAAGGAGGTTCAGGAAATATTTCTGTAAGGGTATTAACAAAAGTTAAAAATGATGATTTTGATCATGAAAAAATACTTTTTAATAATCAATATAATAATATTTCAATTGAACGAAAAAACATCATTGATTTTCATGATCGATTTATAATAATTGATAAAAAACTCGTTTATCATTTAGGAGCATCAATAAAAGATGCAGGAAAGAAAGCATTTATGATGAGTAAAATAGAGGATGATGAAATCAAGAATAGTGTTATAAAATCTTTTGAAGATCGATGGGTATAGTTTTAATTTTTCAAAAAGTGAGGCGCTTTTGTATTTGTTTTTATTAAAAAGATTAGAGTGTGAGAAAGTAAAACAGGGGACGGTTCTTTGTTTGACACCTCATAGGTAGAGCGAAGGCAAGGAGGTCAAATCTATTTTTTACAGTTAATTAAACTATTTGTAAAGGGTAAAGATTTACCCCGCTAACAATCAATATTTTACATTTATAATGGGATGGTGGGGTCAGGCTTCACAAGTTCACAAAATGTAAAACGAAAATGTGTACTTGTGAAGCCTGACCCCGACGAATTCTACGGGAAAAACGTTTAGATAGGTACAGAGGGATTTCGGTATCGCTATATGTGCCTTCTCATCATTGGGTTCGGGGGAATAAAGAGAGAAGGAAACATTAGAATTTATTTTAGTTAAAGATAATAGGGTTAAAATATATATGACAATGGATAATAAAGAGAAAAAAAAGCTTACTTTAAAGCAAAGATCATCGTTATACTTCCACAAATCAAAACAGTATTTTAATAATCAGTGGTATATTGCAAAGAAAAAAATCAAAAACTTTATAGATTCTTTTTACTTTTATTTAATAATTTTTATATTTTTTTTATTTTTTATACACAAAGCTTTGCTATTTTCAGATGTTACAATAACAGAAGACAGTTTACGTAGTTTAGCTTTTGCTGTTGCAAGCATTATCGGAGCCTCAATTGCTATCGTATTTTTATTTTCCACCCTTATCTTACAAAGTACGGCTGATTTATTTTCCACTCAATATTTAAATAAATTCATCCAAGACGTTAAGGAAAAAGTATTTTTTTGGTTGTTGGTATTTTTAACAATAGCATCATTTTTTACCCCAATTTTTCTAAAAAATTATATTTTGGAAACATTAATTGGGATTTTGTTTATTTCATTTTACTTGATCTACAGTCTTTATAAAGAATTAAGAAAAAGGATAAATCCAGAGACAACTTTAACAAAAATTAGGAATGATGCCACAAATCAATTAGAAAAAGTAAATAAAGAACTGAAAAAACTTATGCATATTCAAAATAAGATTTTTGAATATGAAAAGGAAAATAATGAATTTTCTCTTGATGTGTATTACAAAGCAAATCCAAATTGGGATGTGGTTGTCTTGGAAGATGTTAAATATTTATTTGAGATTGGTCTAAGATTATTGGCAAAAAACGAGATTAATTCTTCTAACTTAACTGTAAAATATATTAGTGATATATATTTAAAACACTTGTCTTTAAGGAATGGACATTTTATCAGGATACCTGTTTCTTTTTGGGGGAATTACTCATTCGATGACGAAGGATTCACCACAAGAATACTTGAATACTTTCAATCAATGGGTGATAGAATTATCCAAGAGAAAAGAAAGGAAAACATTTATTATTTTCTTAAGATTTATGAAAATATTCTAACCAATTCTTTAAATATAAAATTTTTCGATAAAACTAATGAGGCTTATAAAGGAAATCCATTACTTAATTTAATATTTGCCTATTATATAATATTTATTGAAAAGATTTTAGTATCAAACGAAAGTGACTGGATTTGGGAAACTATTAAATCCATCTCTAATGTATCGAATTCTATACTACAAAGAACTGATCATTATTTGATATCTAAACAAATAAATCAGATTATTAATAAAACATCAATGTCTTGTCTTGCAAAAGGTAATGAAGCTTTTTTGAAGGAACTCGTAAATATTTACTTTAACCAAATTAGGGTTGCTTGGAATAAATACGAAAATAATCACATTTTATGGAATGATCTATTTGAAGAGCTAAAAAAGATTGTTTTATTATTATCAGTATCAAGTAGTCTTGGCTTATCAGTAAACGAATTATTTATCAATTTTCATAAATGGCAGACTGATGTAATAAATTGGATTACCAAATTAGAATATGAAAATCAGAAGAAAGAGCAATTAGATAAATTTATTCAGCTATTAGGAAGGTGGAGTGATTTTCTTCTTGACTTTGCAAGAGATGTTGGTTTGCAAGGTAACCAAGTTGGATTGCCAATTATTCAATCTGTTGATAATAATCTGAATATTATTTCTTGGATAAGCAATAAATACAGTGATTTGAATATTAATTTGGAAGAAATATACAAAGACCAATTTAACACCCTAAGTTGGTATTTCAAAAAGACGGATAATGTAAAAGAAAGTTTTTTATATAATTTAGATCAAGTTCTAGAGATTCTATTAAGAGAAATTAATAAAAATTTAAAAAAGAACAATTTTGATATTAAATACTTAATAGAGTTATATGAAAGATTGATTGAACAGCATTTTAAAAAAGTAAATTATGGATATGGATTTAATCATCCTAGAGTAATAGTAAAATTAGTTTATCTAGGCTTATTCTTACACAAATACAAAATAACTGGTCTTGAAGATAATATTCTTTCTAAAATAGATGAGCTAAATAAAAAATACTTAGAATTAAATAAAGAGTATTATGGGTTAAAAGAAAAGAAAAATAATGTACTTGGACCTGATGTATTTCAGATTTGCAAAGAACTTCACAATTTAGAAAATAATTTATTTTCATATAACACCGGTCCTTTAATAGATTTAAGAGGTATTTTGAAAGAAGAAATAACAAAAGAAGAATGGATTGGATTTACAAAGAAAATAGCTTATTGTAAAGATATTGAATATAAAACTGTAAATATTCTCTAATTATTTAAATGTTACTGAATAGTAATTTTATAAGCTTTAAATATCTTTTTGCAAAATTATAAAAGAATAGAATGGGATAGTGGGGTCACGAAAGGAAAAAGGGGTCTATAATTAAAAAAGTATTTCATAATTATATTCTGTGACTATAGGATAATCTGAAACATCAGGATAGTCAAATAACTTTCTTTATGCAAAAATAAAATATATGGCCAGAGGAGCATTTGTGGCTTATGGGGGCTGTCAAAAGACTAGATCTTTGTGACTCAGCCTGAACTGCCGGATGTTCCTCTGCCTCTATCGTAGTCTAATGGGAAGATGCCTATACCAAGTGGCTATTATAGACGGGATACGGGATAGAGGCAAGGCTATAAGCACATAAGGAGGGAAAGAAAGATGAAAAGACTATCCGGAGGGATCGATATAGGGAGTGCATCCCATCACATTACCATCTTGGATGAAGAAGACCATATCCTGTACAATCAGAAAGTATCTCACAACCTGAATGAATTTAGGGAAACTATAAAACAATTTAAAAAGATAGAGAAAAAACTAAAAGGGGAAATCTCCTTCGCCTTAGAGGGTAAGAACGGCTATAGTGCTCCCTTTGACCGGATACTTATCAATCAAGGATTCACCCTCTACAATGTTGATAACTTAAAATTAAAAAGATTCCGGGAGGCCTTTGCCGGTGAATGGAGAGATGACGGAAGAGATGCTCTTATGCTCTCCAAGATGTTAAAGTTAAAGAAATATATAAACAGTAAAAGAGAAAAAGTATTTATTAAAATAGAAAAAACCTCTCCGGTCACCGAGAGCCTGAAAATACTCTCCCGTCACCAGCAGACGCTGATTGACGAAAAAGTTAGACTTACTAACAGATTAAGCAAGAAATTACTGGAAGTATGCCCCCAGATACTAGAACTGGGTAAACTGAAGAATAAAAAGATCATAGCTATCTTAGCCAAATATCCTGATTTTTCTAAATATAAAAGAATTACTCTTAAATCATTACTGAAGATAAAAGGAATAGGGAAAAGACAAGTTCCTTTCTTGCTTAAAAGGTTAAACAATATAGAATATGTGGGTCTAACCGACATATACAAAACAATCATCTTATCTTATGCCAAACGTATTTCAGAGCTACAGGAAGAGATTAAGGATATAGATAAAAAGCTAGATAAAATAGGAGAAAAGGATAAGTCAGTTAAACACTTAAAGTCTCTTCCCGGAGTGGCCACCAAACTAGCCAGCAGGTTTATCGGAGAGATCGGAGACATCAATCGTTTCCCCTCTGAAAAACAGTTGGCTGTCTACTGTGGCATTGCCTGTGTAAATAATGACTCGGGAAAGGTAACCAAAGCCAAAGCAGTATATAAAGCCAATAAAATATGTAAGCAGACTTTAATTATCATGGCCGGATGCAGCATCCGTTTTATTCCCCAGTGTAAATTCTATTACTTAAAAAAACGAACAGAAGGAAAAAGTCATAATCATACTCTTCGCTGCCTGGCCCGGCAATTAATTAAAGTCATCTATAAGATGTTAACTGAAGATAGAGATTATATTGTTAGAAAAGTGTTAAAGAAAGTGGCATAAAAAAGGTTAAAATTATCTTGATTTTTCAGATGGGAAGTTCAGGTCTTGCAATATAACAAAATAGATAGCAGAATATATTGGCATGAATATAGTGCAATGAACAGGAAGATTAAATAAGTTTAAGCAAGAAGGAAAAAAGTGATATTTCAAGACTTGACCCCCTTA
>Ga0307380_10010825_pt1 | contig 11464 bp, 8 predicted proteins | sample UN3MG_FD_202239 | JGI IMG/M metagenome (GOLD analysis project Ga0307380, IMG submission 202239) | Soil microbial communities from Risofladan, Vaasa, Finland - UN-3 | ecosystem: Environmental > Terrestrial > Soil > Coastal area > Acid sulfate soil | place: Finland: Risofladan, Vaasa | collected... | reverse complement strand
GGCAAATGTTAATTCCGCTGACTATCCGGGGTATCAGAAGATTGTTGAGAACTTGAGCAAGGAGAACTTCGACACCCAGTTGGCCAGCGGCAACGCCTGGGTTGGCACTCCTGACGAGCTCGTCGATCGGATCGCGGAATTTCACGAACTCGTCGATGGTTTCGAAAGCGCGTCTCTGCAGGTCAATTTCAGCACGATCGCCTACGCCGACGCCGAGCGATCGCTGCGTCTATTTAGCGAAGAGGTCATGCCGCGGTTCTCCGACGCGGGCGCGGACTCGGAGCCAGCGGTAGCGTAATCCGGCGCTGACCAACGGGTGTAAGGTCGGTCTTAAGGTTCGTCCGAGAAGACCGGCTGCGAAAACATTGAGATGAGGCGAAGCAAACTAGAAAACGCAACATCAACGGGAGGGAAAAATGCTGACAGTTACTTCGGCGCGGCTGGCGAAAGTCTTCGTCATGTCGCTTGCGGCGTTGGTGCTCACGCTACCAAATGCCGGCCAGAGCCAGGCAAAAGAGATCCAGCTGAAGCTGGTTACCGCGTTCCCCTTTAACGGGCCCGCGGGCATCAAGGTCGAAATTCCCAAGCTCTTCATCAAGGAGTTCAACAAACGAGCAAAGGGGAAGGCAAAGATCGTGATCGTCGGCGGCCCGGAAGTGGTGTCGCCGTTCGATCAACTCAAGGCGCTGCAGGACCGGCAGTTCGACATGATGGTAACGACGTCCCTGTATTTCAAAGCGCTGCGTCCGATGCAATTCTATCATTATATCCCGTATGACAGGCAGGTTGCGGCCATGAAGACGGGATACAAGCTCATGCAGGAGATTTCCCGCAAGGAAGCCGGCGTTGTCTTCCTCTTCATCGGCTTTCAGGGTCAGTCGTTTCGCATTTGGACGACAAAGAAGCCGATCCGGGTTGCCGGTGACCTGAAGGGAATGAAAATCCGCACCTTTGGCGACACGACCAAGCCGCTGGCCCAACATCTCCGCATCGCTCCCGTGAGCATTCCGAGCAACGAGGTTTACACGGCACTGCGGAGTGGGCTTTTGGATGGAGCGCTTCGTGAGTCGCTATCGCTCGACGTGCTCAAGGAAAGTGACTTCCTGAAATACGGAATTCAAGCGAGCGTCGCCGACATCAACGGCGAGGTATTCATTTCGGCTCGAACGTGGGACGGGCTGCCTGCCGACGTGAAGAAAATCATGAACGATACGTCACGTTGGGTTGAGCCGGTTGGCTACAAGCTGATGAAGAATATCGTTTCGAAAAACCTTTCAAAACTGAAGGCCAAGCAGGGCGTGAAGCTTGTACCTTCCGATCCCGGCCTGGTGAAGGCGTTGGCCGGCGTGCGCCGCGACATCATTGCCAAGGTGTTAGCGGGCTCGCCCTGGAAGGATCGCATCGTCAAGGAGTTCAATCTCCAAGATCAGATGTGACGGCCGGCTGCCGTCGCGATTGGGAATGATCGCGGGAGGGGTGGTGTCAGCCGTTCGCGGCTGCGCCACCCCGATCGTAAGGCGTCGAAGTGGGATCAAACTCCAGCCGCGCATGTACCAACTCGCCGGCCCAAACGAGCCGGCGGATACGTTGCCCCGCCTTGAAAATATGCGATTTCGTTGTGAACAATTCAGTGTTGAGAAGTGTCGCACAGCCCGGCAAGCAAGCGCCTTACTGACACTGCAATGGGGTCGCGGCGCACCGGGGTCACGGCGCAGTGGGATCACGGCGGACCCGTCCTGGACGTGGTGGTACGCCCCAGCTTTGCGGGCAGCCCTCCCATGAATAGGGATCGTGATAGATTAAACTCGAGCAGACTGCATGCAGAAGCCCGGTTTGCGCCCGCCGTTCCTCTCGTCGGTTAACGACGCATGGACGCCGTAATACGAACGCTCCGGACGGTGAATGTGGCGCTGGCTTTCGCCGCGGGGCTGCTTTTGCTCTGCCTGCTTGCACTTATCTGCATTAACGTGTTCGGCCGGTACGCGTTGAACGCGCCGCTGAACTGGGTCGACCAGGTCACCGGCTATTTCCTGATCTATTTCACCTTCCTCGGTGCCCCGTGGGTGCTGGCGAACCGTGGACACGTGGCAATCGAGGCACTGCAGGCCGTACTGAACCAGCGCGGGCGGCGGATTCTAAACGCGAATCTCGACCTTGCCGGCTGCCTTTACTGCCTGGCGTTTACGTATCTTGGTGTTCTGGAATGCACAAAGCTTGTTCGCCGTGGCTCGGATTTCGCGGATGTCATCGAGGTGCCGCAGGTCCTGGTGTACGGCGTAATCTCCTTGGGAAGCTTCCTTCTGGCGCTGCAGTTTGCGGCAAACTTCTATTCCGACCGGCGAAACCGCCGCGGGTCGCCGGACCAGCCTAGCGAACCGGAACGTGGCGAGTGGTAACTTGGATTGAAGTCTTCGTACTCGCTGGCGCGTTATTCGCATTGCTGGCGAGCGGGATACCTGTCGCTTTTGCGTTCGGCATCCTCAATGTAGTTGCGGCCTATTACATTTTTGGCAGTGTCGAAGCGCTATCCTTTCTCGTGCAGGCAGCGTTTTCGAGTGTGTCCAATATCAGCCTGACGGCTGTGCCCTTTTTTCTGCTTATGGGCAATATTTTCGTGCATACCGGCCTGTCCAAGGTCGTGCTCGATGCTGTTGAGGTGGTGCTTTCCGGTGTCAAATCGTCCGGCAGCTACGTCGCCGTAGGATCGGGGGCGCTGTTCGGCGCGCTCATGGGTGCCAGCATCGCATCCACGGCCGTCTTGGGATCCACGCTGATCAAGCAGATGCGGCTGCATGGCTACAGCAAGCGTCTTACAATTGGTCCCATTCTGGGTGCCGGGACGTTATCCAATTTAATTCCTCCCAGCGTCGGGGCGGTCCTGATTGGAGGCCTTGGGGGTGTTCCGATTGGTGACCTTCTTATCGCAGGCATGGGACCTGCCGCCCTCATCATTGCGCTTTTCTGCGTCTACATCGCCTGGCAGTCGCGGCAAGAGACCAGCAAGCCGTCACCGGAAGCGGGGCCGAGCCTTCGTGCGCGCGGCCGGGCAATCGGCTCACTGCTGCCTCTGGTCATTCCGGTATTCGCGGTTACCGGAGTGATCTATCTGGGGATCGCTACGCCCACCGAAGCGGCGGCAACCGGCTCGGCTGCAACCCTATTCGTCGCGCTGGCTTACCGGCGCATGTCCTGGAAGATTCTGAAAAATATCCTGTTAGAGACGATCTCGATCTCGGCGATGATTCTTCTTATCGTTGCAAGCTCAAAAGCGTACAGCCAACTCCTGGCGATCACCGGCCTTTCTCGAGAGATCGCCGCTTTCATGGCGGACACCGTGCCGTCTACGACGGTCGCGGTCGCTGTTTTCGTTGGCGTCGTTCTTTTGTTGGGCTGTGTGATGGACCCTGCCTCGGTGATTTTCGTGACGATCCCGTTGTTCGTCATCATCATTGATCAGCTGAAGGTGGACCCGATCTGGTTCGGTGTCCTTTTCTCCATGGCGATCGGCATAGGCGGAATAACACCGCCTTTCGGATTGAACTTGTTCGTCTTGAAGGGGGTGGCGCCCCGCGATGTTTCGATCCGCGATATTTACCGGATCGCGATACCTTACGTATTTATGGAAGTGCTCGCGCTCGCGGTGATCATCTTCGTTCCGGCGATAGCCACGTTCTTGATCCGGTAGAGAGCCGGTCGCGGCCCGCCGGGACAAACAACCGTCCGGCACACTCTGATTGTGCTGGTATCACTGGTGAGTTGCGCTGGTATCACCGGTCCGTCGTGCTGGTATCGCTGGACCCCGCCTGCATTATCCGTTGGCCGGACGATCCGGATGGTGGACATTGCCGGCATGCGTCCGGTTGCCGGACAGTTGCCCCGGTTGCTGTTGACCGTGGGAGCTCGTTGCCGGCCTGCTTGATGCGTGCGGCGGTCGCAAGTGTGACGGGAATGCGGGACGGCGTTTCCGCCTGACGGCTTAGCTTGGAAAGTTTGCGTTGGAGGGTCTGTATGGGCTGGATGATCGGCGTGGATACCGGCGGCACCTTCACCGACCTCGTTGCGGTGCATCGTCAGACCGGCGAGATAAAGACAGTTAAAGTACCCTCCACACCGATAGATCAGTCTCAGGCTGTACTGGACGGCGTCCGTGCGTTCCTTGAGCTCGACGCCGAGCTTCGTCCGGACGACATCACCTACTTTGCCCACGGGACGACCGTGGCAACCAATGCAGTCCTCGAACGCAAGGGAGGGCCGGCCGGGCTCTTGATCACCCGGGGCACAAGCGCTGTCTATCTGGCGCGCGCCTCGCGTCAACCACCCAACATTGAGCTCCTCAACCCGAATTTCAAAAAACCTGATCCGCTCATCCCGGGCCGACTAATGCGCGAGGTCAGCGAACGGATTGCGTATGACGGCTCCGTCTTGGAGACCCTGCAAGAGGAAGACGTCATTGCAGCGGTCGAGGACCTCGTTCAAGTGCATAAGATCGGCTCGATTGCGATCTGCTTTCTTTTCTCTTTTATGAATCCAGCACATGAGCGGCGCAGCCTGGAACTGATCCAGGCGCGGTTTCCCGATATTCGTGTTTCGATATCAAGCGAGATCTTGCCGGTTGTGCGGGAGTACCGCCGCATGTCGACGACCGCGCTGGACGCCTTTGTTGGACCGACACTGCACCGCTACCTGGATCGCCTGAAAACCGGCCTGAGGACGCTTGGCATCACAACGAAGCAGGTTTTCATCATGCAGTCGAACGGCGGCTTGATGAGTATTGACATCGCCGCCTCGAACCCTGTCCAGACCTTGCTGTCGGGACCAGCCGCGGGCGTCATTTCCGGCAGCTACCTTGGAGGTCTGACGGGCTTCGCGAATGTCGTGACCTTCGATGTGGGGGGCACGAGCACAGACATCTCCACGATCATCGATGGGGAGATCACAGAGACGACGGAAGGCGCCGTCGCCGGACACGACTGTGCTATTCGGATGAACGAGATCAGCACGATCGGCGCCGGCGGGGGCACAATTGCCCGTGTCGGCACCGATGGTCGCCTCAGGGTGGGTCCCGACAGTGCCGGCGCCGATCCCGGCCCGGCTTGCTTCGGCAAGGGCGGTGCCGACGCGACCATCACCGACGCCGACCTTGTCCTGGGCTATGTGGATGCAGGAACATTTCTTGACGGTAAGGTCTCGCTAGACAAGGCTCGCGCCGAACAGGTCATCAAGGAGCAGATCGCCGAGCCGCTGGGCATGAGCATCGAACAGGCGGCCTACGGCGTGGTCAAGATTCTCAACAGCCATATCGAGGGCGAGCTGCGTCTCAGCCTCATGGGGCGGGGATTGAACCCGCGCGAGTTCGCCCTGCTTGCAATCGGCGGCGGCGGGCCGGTAAGGGCCGGCGCCGTTGCAAAGAACCTGGGTATTTCAGATGTGGTGGTCCCGCCCTATCCCGGTCTGGGCTCGGCGATGGGGCTGCTACTGACGGATATCAGACACACCTATCTGCGATCGCAACTCGGCCGATTCTCGGCCCTCACACAAGAGACCGCCGACCGGTTCTTCGATGAGCTCGTTGCTCGCGCCATGGCGGAGGCCGAAGCAGAGGGTAGCAAGGCCGAAAGCGTTCACTGCACAAAGATCCTCGAGATGCGCTATGTAGGCCAAGGCTACGAGCTCCCGATTGCTTGCCCTACTCCCCTTGTGATCGAGGATGTCCGAAGCCGACTAAGCGATGATTTCCATGCGCTCCATGCGCGGACCTATGGCCACAGCGCAGCGGATGCCGAATTCGAAGTCGTCAATTTCCGTGTCGATTCGCACAGTCCGCTGCCAAAATTGGCGATGCAGGAACTGGAGGTCGGCGGCGATGCGGCGCTCGCACCAATCCCCGTCGCATCGCGTCAGGCATATTTTGAGGAGCGCGGCGGCTACGTGGACACACCGGTATATCAGCGAGCTGTCTTAGCCGTTGGCCAGGAGATCACGGGACCGGCCATCATCGAGCAGCCGGACACGACGATCATACTCATCCCAAACCAGGTTGGACGGCATGACAAGTACGGAAACTTCATCCTCTCCTTTGCCGAGTGAAGCGCAGGTATCCGTCGACCCGGTTGAGCTGGAAGTAATCGCCAACCGGCTGGACGAGATCCAGCGCATCATGAAACATCGGCTGTTTCACACCGGGTATTCCGTCATCCTACGGGAATCCTTTGACGGCACGGCCGGCATGACCGACGCGACAGGCCAGGTGATCGGAGCGTCGGGATTCCTGACCCATACGACGCCCTATGGAATATTCGTGAAGGCGATTCTGGAGCGCTATGGTCCCGATCGGATCTACGAAGACGACGTCTTCATCACCAATGATCCTTATCTGGGTGGCCCGGCACACACCCCCGATGTTGCCATCGCGGCGCCGGTTTTCGTCGACGGCCGGCTGCTCGCATTCTGCACCAGCATGGGACACAAACCTGATGTAGGCGGTCTTGCACCAGGCACCAGCAGCCCCTCTTCGCGGTCGATCTTCCACGAGGGTCTGCTTGTTCCACCGACGAAGCTGCACGAGCGGGGGGTTGCCAACGAGAGCCTGGAGATGGTGCTGCGGCGCAACTCGCGCTCGCCTGATTTGCTCATGGGCGACATCCGCGGGCAGATCGGTTGCACCCGAATCGGCACCGAACTTGTGAGGGAGCTGTGCAAGAAGACCTCCCCGGAAATACTGGAGGCGGCGATGGCACAGCTGCTTCGCATGTCCAAGCAGCGCGTGGAAATTGCTTTAGGCCAACTGCCGGACGGCGAGGCCGACGAAGAAAAATGGCTGGACGGCAACGGTGTGTCGGACGATCCGGTGCGGGTCTGCATCAAGGTCGTGAAATCCGGCAAGCGCCTGTCTATCGATTTCACCGGGACGGGCGCGCAATCGATCGGCCCCGTCAACGTCGTATATCAGATCGTGCGCGCAGCAGCGCTCGGCGCCGCGCTGTCCTTCATTGACCATACGATCCCGAACAACGAAGGCGTCGGTGACGCAATCGATGTCATTCTGCCCCCAAACACGATCGTAAACCCCCAGCAGCCCGCGCCCGTGAATTCCTACATCCCCACGACACATCTGGCATTCAATGGCGTGATCGCCGCTCTGGGCCGCCTGTATCCGCACCTTGCCGTCGCGGAATCCGGATTGGGCGAAGGGGCGATGACGCTTGGGTACTTAAGGCAGGGGGCGAATTTCGTACATTATGAGATTGCGCCGACTGCCTTGGGCGGCACCAGCCAAGGCGATGGGGCATCGATCATCTGTCCGATGCCGCTCTATGAGACCATTCAGCCGATTGAAATCGTCGAGACCGAATTTCCGGTCCGGGTGACGAACTTCTCGATCCGACAGGACTCCGCCGGCGCCGGCAAGCACCGCGGCGGGGTCGGCTGCATCCGCGAATTCGAGGTCCTGGCGCCTTGCCAGCTCATATCGCGGCTTTCGCAGCGAAAGTTTGGCGCCGGCGGGATCGCCGGCGGACACGCGCCGGCGATCTCGCGGACATTGTATATGCCGCATGAGGTGTCTGCGGCGCGGTCCCTCAAGGGCCTGGACGAGGTTCAAATGCAAGAGGGTGAGAGGGTGCGAATTGAGAACAGTGGCGGCGGCGGCTGGGGCGATCCACGTGAGCGGCCGGTGGATCTCGTCGTTGCAGATGTGGCCGACGGATATGTTTCGGTAGAATGCGCGAGAACCGCCTACGGGGTCATTGTCGAAGTGGACAAGCAAGGGCGTCATATCGGGCGCCGGGATTGAGCGCCGAAACGCTTTGGGCGCTCGGCCGATCGGAAATCTCGGGCGCGCGCACTCCCCGACCGGCGGCATTTGAGCGAAGTCGGGTCGCCACACTCACGCCAAACGCTGGAGTGCATTAATGCCAAAACCCAAACTGACCTTTGCGGCGGGCCTCTACGACCGCCTTGTGCCGCTCTTTGCCGGACAAGTGAAACCGGACGACTTCGATCTTGAGTTTCTGGCGATCAACGACCCTCGCGAGATTTTCGATCGAATGGCCGGCGGGCTTGAATTCGGAGCCTCCGAAATGTCCTCGTCGGAATACATCAGCCGATTTAGTGCCGGCGAATGCCCGTTCGTCGCCATACCCGTTTTTATATCGCGAGTTTTTCGCCACGGATTCATGTGTATCAACCGCAACGCAGGCATCAAGAGCCCCAAGGACCTTGAGGGCAAGCGTGTGGGCGTGCCGCTCTACACAATGAGCGCCGCGGTGTGGGCCCGCGGTCATCTGCAACATGAATACGGTGTCGATCTGTCGGGTATCCAATGGGTGCAAGGGGCAGCAGACAACTCTGGAACGCATGGCAACCCCACGGTCATGCCGCTCCTCAAGCACGTCGCGATTGAGCAGAATCAGACAGGAAAGTCGCTCAGCCAGCTTCTCGACGAGGGCGAGCTGGACGCCATGATCGGCGGCTTATTGCCGGAATCGCTCGGTCGTAGCCCGAATGTTCAGCGCCTTTTTCCGAACTTCCACGAAGTGGAACGGGAATTCTTTGAGCGCACGGGCATCTTCCCGATCATGCACCTGGTGGTGATCCGCCGGGAGATCCACGAGAAGCACCCCTTCATTGCCGACAGCTTTTACAAAGCTCTCTGCCGGTCGAAAGAGCTGGCCATCGAGCACATGCGATACGTCGGCGCGCCGCGCTATATGCTGCCGTGGATGGCCGAAGCGATTGACGAGATAGATGAAGTTTTCGGCGACAATCCTTGGCCTTACGGGGTCGAACTCAATCGGCCAACACTCGAGGCGTTGGTGACGTATCTGGCCGAGCAGCATCTGATCGCCAAGCCAATGCCAATTGAGGATCTGTTCGTCCCGGTGTCCTCGCCCACCTAACCGCCTCGCCTTTCTGGAATTTCGCGATAGAGCAGCTCGACATTGGCAGCAGCCTCCTTCAGCCTGGACAAATGCTGATCGGCTGCTATCGCCGGGGTCAATGCCGAAGCAATGAAGGTGATCCCCATACACCCAAGAACGCGGTCCTCGAAGACGATGGGTACGGCAATGCTGCCGGTCTTTGGATCCGTTTCTCCGTTTCGCGATCCAAAACCCATCTCCCTCGTTTTCTCTATCATGGCGCGTACCGGGGCGGTTTGGCGGGCCAAGACATTGTCGGGATCGCGGGAGCGGGCCAATGCCTTCAATATCAATTCGCGCTCTTCGATCGGGCAGAATGCGAGATAAGCTCGCCCGTGTGCTGTCTTGAGCATGGGAAGGCGCCATCCCACGGTGGCCCGGTCAAGGGTTAGCGGGCTCTGCTGGCGCGTGGTATCCCGCAGGTACATAGAGTAATTCAGGAAAGTCGATAGATCGGTTGGCCATTGAACCGTCTTGCCGAGCTCGTCCAATATCGGCGCGGCGACCTCCAGCAGCCCCTCATCATCCCGCAGGCCATCGCTCAACATGCGAACCAAAAATGTCAGCCGGTATTTCCGATCTGAAGACCGTCGAACATAACCTCCAAGACAGAGGGTGTTTACGATCCGATAAATTGAGGGACGCGGCAGACCCATGGCGCGGTGGAGTTGCATCACGGTCGCCCCGCCGTCTCGATTAAGCGCCTGGAGCACGCTCAAGGCGCGGAGCGTACCGCGATGTTCAAAATCATCTGACAAATTCTTCGCCTGACCGCCAGCCGGACACGAGAAATAGAGTAGCTTTGAGATCGCCGGTCAAGCTGGCAAGTATATGGGCACTTTCCGGACGATTCCGGTCCAGCATTTCGTCCGGGGCTGGAGACGCCCGCATGCTTGAACCGAGAAGTGCGCTGGGCATCTCCGTCAGGCCGCGGAGTTTCAAGCGGTGCCACCGTCCGCCAATGTCGTCGGAGGATTCTCATGAGTGCCAATGAAAAGATTGAGCGGTTGATTTCCGCCTCTGGGCCATATTGGGCCGGGGAAGGTGAGGTCGTGCGGACGTATTGGACATCGCCCGTGCGGACCGTCGAGACCGACCTGCTATGGTTGTCGCGCCAAAGTTTCAAGGAATTCTGGGGTGCGGGTCCCAACAAGCATGATCGCGAGGGCGTGTTTGTTGGCGCGATCAAGTTCCTGCACACCAATGTAGCGGAGGTGGATGTCACCTGGGACCGACACGACGTGCTGGACGCAATCGAAGGGCTGAAGTCCGAGTTTTCGCACTATTGTCTGTTTGCCGACGTCTACGATGCGATGCGCCCTGCCGGCACACCGCATCTGCACCCTGAGGGGCTGGAGAGTTGGCCGGGCGAGGATGCGCTCCATGCGGTCCGCCGCGGCCATCAGGAAAAGAACGCCGAGCTTGGAGCCCGCGCCTGCAAGATTACCGAAGGTGGCTATTGCGCTCTGTTTCGTGAAGGCAAGGCGCTGAAGGGCAAGGGCGGTATCGACGATAAAATCGCCGACGCTTGCGCCGCGGTCTACGAGGATGAATTCGAACACATGTTGCACGGCATCACGGATCTTGGAATTCTTAGTCTGAGTGACGCCGATTTTGCTCTTTTGTCGGAGTTTGTCGTTGAGCAGCTGCAGTACCGCATCCGAATGCGCAATGCGCAGTTCAGTTTCCCGGTTTCCGAGGAGCGTATCGAAGCGATCTTCAATGGCGATATCCAACCCGAACGCTTCGACTATGAAAGGGCGGGATTGGCGGCCTAGAGGGCGTTGTCATCCATGGATGCCCCTGGCGGGCTTTGTCACACGAACGTGTAGATGGGTGCTGTCACATAAACATCGTGGCCATGGTGTGGCTGGGGCGATAGTGTCGAGCGATGCAGAAAGTCTCCTATCGACGGCATCGTTTTCCAACTGCCATCATCCAACATGCGGTGTGGCTGTATTTCCGGTTTCCGCTCAGCTACCGCGATGTCGAGGATTTGCTCGCCGAACGTGGCATAGAGGTTTCCTACGAAACGGTCCGTCGCTGGGCTCTGAGGTTCGGACAGGGCTATGCCCGCAGGCTTAGGCGCCTTCGACCCCGGGCCGATTGTCGCTGGCACCTGGACGAGGTGTTTGTCTCCATCAACGGGAAACGGGTTTATCTCTGGCGTGCCGTCGACAGTGAAGGCGAGGTGCTGGATATCCTTGTCCAATCCCGTCGAAACAAGAGAGCAGCGCTCAAACTGATGCGCAAACTGCTCAAGAAGCAGGGGTATGCGCCGAATAAGGTGGTAACCGATAAACTGCCATCCTACGGCGCAGCATTGCGTGATCTCAGCATGACGGAGAAACACGTTACCGGCGGTCGGAGCAACAATCGCGCGGAGAATTCGCACCTGCCGGTTCGGCAAAGAGAACGCAGGATGCAGGGCTTCAAGTCGCCGGGATCGGCGCAAAGGTTTCTCTCCACCCACGCCGCCATCTACAACACCTTCAACGTCCAACGTCATCTGATCACTCGCAAGACAATGCGCAAATTCCGCGGTG
>Ga0307380_10010824_pt1 | contig 11464 bp, 12 predicted proteins | sample UN3MG_FD_202239 | JGI IMG/M metagenome (GOLD analysis project Ga0307380, IMG submission 202239) | Soil microbial communities from Risofladan, Vaasa, Finland - UN-3 | ecosystem: Environmental > Terrestrial > Soil > Coastal area > Acid sulfate soil | place: Finland: Risofladan, Vaasa | collected... | reverse complement strand
ATCTTGGGTTCGGACAAACAATATCGATTTTTCCTCTTGGGCGAGCCATAATATCACCGAGAGGATTATATATACCCCCTACTATAATAAACTATCGTGTGTTAGGACAATACCCATTTTTTTACCTTCAGTCTCTCGTATTTTCATATCGATTGATCAAAAACCAAATGAACGCTAGCGTAGAAGTAAAAAGAAAATTTGCCACTTCTTCTGTAACAAGATCGGTATGAGGTCCGTATTGAGATAGCAAGCTGAAAATTTTATACGCGTGTTCAACTTCGTTGTCCTTCTCGATCTTTTTTAGGATATCTAAATTTGTTAATTTTATCAGTCGATCTTTTCGACTACCTTTTAGTGGTTCACTCTTTGATTCTAAAATTTCATCAACTAAAGATTCAAACGTTGATCTTAGTAATGCGACAGAACCTTTGTAATCTATTTTGTAGGTTTTAATCGCGCTTTTGTAATTTGCTAGGGTCTTAACAAATCCAAACTCCTCCAACTTCTTCTCAATATATGTTTGCTTTTCTGTAATCCCGAGGACTGGATCAAAAATAGGAATTATATCTACCCTTTTATTTATTCGACATTGCATCGTTCTTTCCATAATGGGGTTAAGTTCAGTGTAAATTTCAGTATCATTCTTCCCACCTAGTTTTGTTCTTTTGGCTATATCAAAAACAGTTTTCATTAACAGGTCTTGATTATCGGAATTTTCAAGAATATACACTGCAGCCTTGTCACGATTAACCCCTTCATTTGGGTCAAATGCAACTTGCCATAGAGCGCATAGAGCGAGTGCAGAACTAGGCGGGTCACGTAGGTGTCAAATTATTTCTGGATTAATTCCAAAACGCATCCCAATTATCTCTAGTCTCCCCAAGCTTTCCTTTGCAATCAGATCTGCTAAATATCCTTTAACTTCAAAACTCAGTTCCGTTCTACTCATCACCTCTCGTAAAGGTACTTGTGATTCAAATACCCAGAAAGCTTTGCTTAGGGTATCTTTATCAGTCGCCATTGTTAAATAATATACCCTAGACGATAATAAAACGCGCACATATCACTTCCCCCTTGCCCGCTAAATCGATTTTCTCAACGCACGCAGGCACAACCACTGTCTCCGGTGGCCTTAAATCTATTTCGTTTGCTTCCGTTTTAAGCGTAACCTGCCCCTGCACACAGGTAACCACCCAAAGTCTTCTTTCTGTACTGATGTTTACGTCACCATGCACCTTAAAAAGCCGCAACTGAAAATGATCACCGCGTAAAAGCGGATATTCCTCGAATCCGCGCTCTTTACTCACAATCTTACTTTCTTTTTGTAAATCTCTGCCGTAAGCATCTAACTTCAAGACGTTCATAGCATCCTTCAAATGCAGTTCTCGTCCACGGCCATAATCATATATCCTGAAGGTTCTTTCAGACGTAGTGCTGACCTCATATACCCTTGTCCCTGCACCCAATGCATGAACGACACCCGCAGGAATATGGTACGTATCACCAACGCTCGCATCAAACGTATGCAAGTAAGAAAGGAACGTTTCACGTTTAACCGCTTCGATAACCTCCGTTCTGCTCATAAAATTCGCGAAGCCAAGATAAATCTTTGCATCTCGTGCTGCCTCAAGGACATGCCACGCCTCCTCTTTACCAAAGACATCACCCATCGAGTTCGCATACGCATCGTCCGGATGCACCTGCACGGAGAGATTCTCATCTGCCCTGATTATCTTTACAATCAGTGGGAATTTATCTCTTGCAAGAGTTCCAGCACCTAAGATCTGCTCAGGAAACAACAACATCAGGTCGTCAAGAGTGAATTCTTGATCTGTTTCGGATTCCAGCTCAGCATAATTCCGTGGTGATGCGCACCAAAGCTCGTACCCCCATGGCTTTGGCTCAACGAACGGCTTAATCTTGAAAGGTCGTTCAACAAGCCTTTTCAACTCTTCATCACCAGATATCATCGTCTTCGCAACGCACTCAAACCTCTTCTTTGTATCCTCCTTCTCGTCGTCAGACACTCCTTTCAGCATTTCCGCCATTTCGCTCAGCGAAAACTCATTCTCTGGAAGACAAGCGTTCCACCATTTTTCCTTATCCCCTTTCTCCTCGCCAATCCGAATTGTAAGTCGTATCCTTCCTTTGATCGGATGGAACACATCCACCAAAAAGCGATCCTCGACTTCGATCTCTGCATAGTCAACCACGTTATAAACAACGCACCGTTTCCCCCGTATTCTGTTCAACGTGGAGTTAATTACGCATGCCTGCTCAAACTGTGCGTATTTCGCCGTTGAATTCGCGATAACGCTGTCCTTTACCACCCCTGCCTCAAACTCTGCATGCTCGTATACAGAACGCAAAACGTCACAGCCGCTCTTAACAGGGGAGACAGCAACACCTAAAAATTCCCGCAGTCTCTGCCCGACATCGTTCTCTCCCAAAAGCTTCATCATACTCTTGTAATAATTATCATTCGTTCCAAAATCCTCCCAGATCGTCCTATCGCTTAAAGGATAGCTTTTTATCAGCGCCAGAGGCTCAGCACGAGATAGCTCATTCTTCAGCCTATCCGCCCGCTCACGGAGCCACTCATCGGCCTCATACTCAGGCGAAATCCAGGTCTGCCATAACTCATCTGAGTTGAGCTTCCCTGTTCTCGCTGCAAGCGCATCGCTAAACGCATTGAGCATGCGTTCCACCACAACACCGCTCATCGCAAACATTCCCATATTCACCATCACGTCGCCATTCCATTTTTGCACCAGCATCTTCGCCACTTCGTAGTTACGTGTGTCCTCGAAATCGAGCAGTTCGCACCCTTCCCCGTCCGCACACCCGACTATTTGAATGCCATAGGTGCGTGCAATCTCCTCTGTGAGCTCTGTCTTTAAGCCAAAGAGCATAACATGCGTCTTCTTCGCACATTTCCGGATGTCCTCTGGGCTGTCCTCGAATAACAAGAACTGGTCCCCCCACGTAACCAGGATGCGGGACGGAATCGCTAAATCCTGAAACTGCTTTATCACACCCTCCAATAATGTAAGATTTGGCACTTCAATGAGTGCTTTGTTCTTACAAGTCCTTGTGAGAAGGTTTCTGGTGCCCTCGCCTGCTGTATGCACGATAAGCACACTTTTGCCGCGCTTCACCTCTTCCACAAGATCTTTCCCTATCGCCTTACTCGCATTTTCTATAGCGAAGAGTGTGCCGAATCCATTACCAGCACGACCATGCCAGGCACTTTCAGAAACCGGCACAAAAGTTGAGTTGAGGAGCACATCATCTCTTAGCGACGCGTACGCCAACTTCCTTGCGTCTGAATCGTCAGTAACAACAACCACAATATAATCGAACATTTTAGCTATTTTTTATAAACGGCAATCACATTTAAATGTAGCCTCGAAATGAAGATAAAAGCGAAAATCGAGATAAGCGGCGAAAATGCAGAATTAGCAGCGATTTCTTTGATGCACGATAACATGGATACGATGAGGACGGTTGTAACGGCTAAAAGCGCAGTAACTTATTTCGAAGCCGATAAAATGGGCTCGCTTATAGCAAGCGTTGATGATTATTTGATGAACGCCAAGATTGCTCAAGAGATAGTAGAACTGGCGGTAGTGGGTGAACATGAAGAAACAGAATGAAAAGCCAATGGATATGAAGTTTAGACTAAAAGCCAATATTAACTGCAGTAGTAGTCTCAGCGGAAAGGAAAGTGAGATAGAGGTCTTTGTGGACGCGTGTAACACGGATTTATTAAAACGAGGTGCGCCACGGGGTTGTGGCGCTAATATATCGGCATGGCACGTTTCAGCTGAAAATTTTGAGGTGGAAATTGATTCCGACCGCTTTGTAAGGGCGCATGACGCTCAGCTGCGATTCAATAAAGAATTTGGTAAAGTGATAGGGAAGTACCACATCGGGATACGTGGTGTGGAATTGGAGGACTACAAAATCACGCTTGAATGGAGGGATGAAGACTGGTTTAAGAATGAGCAATTAGCGAAATTACAGAAATTGCCGTTTGTCAAATCTATAACGCAAAGTAAAAAGGAGGGGGGTAAGATGCTTTTAGAGCTCGATTTGGATCTCGATGAATCTGCGTTAGATAAACGAATCCCTGACCGACTGATACGATTATTAGAGGATAAAAGGGACGCGGTCATGTGGAAAGGTAAAAGCGAGCACTGGGAACTGCTCTTTGAGAGTGACAAGAAACCGTTCCATTTTGATAAAGATCCCACAGAGGAAATGCTAAAGCGGGATTGGCTACGGCATGCGGCAGGAAGAGGACAGTATGTATACGGCCCGCAAATAACAAAGATTTTCCGAGCTTTAGAGAAGATATTGCTCGACGAGCTGTGCACGCCGCTGGGCTATAATGAGATGATCTTCCCAAAATTCGTGGCCTGGGATGTGTGGAAGCGATCAGGTCATGCAAAAGGGATTTATCCCGAAGCATATTACGTATGCACGCCAAAGACGCGCGACCCAGAATACTGGGAAGACGTGATGGATTATTTCAAAGTGACGAATGAGGTTCCTCTTGATATGATAATGGAGAAGATAGAGAATGTGGGCGGGATGTGCTATGCGCAATGCCCACCTTTTTGGGTTTTCCTGCAAGGAAAGATACTCCCGGATGAAATCTTACCGATTATGGTTTTCGACCGGTCTGGGACCTCTTACAGGTACGAAAGCGGCGGCCTTCATGGTATAGAGCGGCTTGATGAGTTTCATCGTGTGGAAATAGTATGGATGGGGAAGAAGCAGCAGGTGATAGACCATGCCAAACTGCTGCAGGGGCAGTATCGCCGCATATTCAATGAGATACTGGACCTTGAGTGGCGAGAAGCATGGGTAACCCCGTGGTTCATGGCGCAGGAGGGTAAAGCTGGTTTGGCAGAGTTAAAAGAGGTAGGCACCATAGATTACGAGGCTGTATTGCCTTACAGTGGTAAATGGCTGGAATTCCAGAATGTCAGTGTGAACGGTGACAAATATCCGAAAGGCTTTAGCGTGAAGCTGCAAAGCGGTGAGGATTTGTGGTCAGGATGCTCAGGTGTAGGCTTGGAGCGATGGGCTGCGGTTTTTCTCGCACAAAAAGGGTTAGAAGCTGATAAATGGCCAGAAAAGTTCCGCTCTATCGTAGGGGAGCTCCCAGAGGTGTTTAGGTTCCTTTAAACAAACCTTTCTTTAAAAAGAAAGCGTTACCAAAGAGATGAAAGAAGAAATAAAAGAAAAGCAGAAAGAGGTGGAAATACTAAGGATATTTGAGGAGAATGCACGACTGAGTGATGCAGAGATAGCAAGAATGATGGGGATCAAGGAGGACGAGGTGAAGGCAATAATCGCGGAATTGGAAAGTAAAAGGATTATAAGGAAATATAAAGCAGTGATAAATTACGAAAAAGCAGGGATAGAGGCCGTGCAAGCGTTAATAGATGTAAAAGTCAGTCCTGAAAGGGATACAGGCTATGATTCGGTTGCAGAACGGATTTCGAGATTTCCTGAGGTCCAGTCTGTGCGGTTAGTATCTGGCGAATACGACCTTTCGGTATTAGTGTCTGGAAAGACGATGCAAGAAGTCGCTTATTTCGTTGCGGGAAAGATAGCACCTCTGGAACAAGTTCGTAACACGCTGACACATTTTTTACTCAAGACTTATAAGGAGCATGGAGAGATCTACGGCGAGGAGGGGCAAGGGAAAAGATTAGCAGTGACACTCTAAAAAATCAAAATTTCAAATATTACCAAATCCAAAATAAATCCCAATTTCCAAATTAGGGAGGAAGAAAAATGGATATGATGTCAGATAGGATTGCCGATAGGGTGAAACAAATGAAGGGCTCTGGGATACGGGAGTTCTTTGATATCGCACAACGCATGGAAGATGCGATTTCGTTAGGCGTCGGCGAGCCCGATTTTGTAACGCCCTGGCGTATACGGGAAGCATGCATATTCTCATTGGAAAAGGGCTATACATCTTATACTTCTAATTGGGGTCTTCTTGAATTACGAGAAGCACTTGCTGATACGATTTATAAAGAAACGGGTGTGTATTACGATCCCGAAGGCGAGCTACTGATAACAACCGGGGTAAGCGAAGCGGCTGATCTGGCACTGCGCGCCATTCTCAATCCGGGCGATGAGGTAATACTTCACGAGCCTTCGTATGTGAGTTACAACCCCTGCACGGTATTCGCTGGTGGGACCACGGTATGCGTGGCTACTGGTGTTGAGGACGAATTTAAGGTGCGAGCAGAACAGATCGAGGAAAAGATAACGGAACGCACAAAAGCACTCATTTTGAGCTATCCGAACAATCCCACTGGTGCGACACTGAGCAGAAAGGACTTGGAAGAGATTGCAGATGTGGCGAACGAGCATGACTTGCTGGTCATATCAGACGAGGTGTACGGCAAGCTGACCTACGAAGGTACGCACACGTGCTTCGCCTCACTTAACGGGATGAAAGAACGGACGATATTGCTGAATGGCTTCTCCAAGGCCTATGCCATGACTGGCTGGCGATTGGGCTATGCCGCAGGCAATAAAGAGATCATCGAAGCGATGATGAAGATCCATCAATACATAATGATGTGTGCACCAATTACGGCGCAGATGGCAGCAATCGAAGCGTTGCGATGCGAAGACGAGGTGGAGCGGATGGTAAACGAATACAACAGGAGGCGGCGAGTAACGGTGGACGGGCTGAATTCCTTAGGATTGAGCTGCTTTGAGCCAAAAGGTGCATTTTATACCTTCCCTTCTATAAAAAGCACCGGACTCACCTCGGAAGAGTTTGCAAAGAGGCTGCTTTTTGAGGAGAAAGTAGTAGTAATACCCGGAAACGTATTTGGTGCGTGTGGCGAAGGGTTCGTGAGGTGTGCTTACGCGGTATCGCAGTATGAACTAAAGGAGGCTTTGGAGAGGATAGAACGGTTTTTGACTGGTATCAAGTAGATAGTATAAAAATACCACAAAAATACGCGTGCATCTTTTCCAAAGAACTGTTGGTTGAAATGATAGAGATATGTATATACGGAAGAGGAGGACAAGGAGGGGTTACCTTAGCAGAGGTGGTCGCGCATGCTGCTATCCAAGAGGGTAAACATGCGCAGTCAATGCCTTCTTTTGGGCCGGAGCGGAGAGGAGCACCAGTACTCGCGTTCTTACGAGTGAACGAGACAGAACGGATAAAAATAAGGACGGAGATTGCAGAACCAGATGTGTTAGTCGTGCTTGACCCGGGGTTACTTCAGGTGGGTGATGTCGTTTCGAGGCTTAAGAAGGACGGAATGGCGGTGATCAATACAAAGAAATCGCATGACGAAATGAAAGCGGGGATCAATGCGGGACGCTTGGCAACGGTGGATGCAATGAGCATCGCGAAGGAGATTTTAGGACTGCCTATCGTCAATACGACCATGCTTGGCGCACTGATAAAGGCGACGGAAATAGTCCCGCTGGAATCCCTGGAGGAGCCGCTGAAAGAGCGATTTGGAAAAGTTGCCGCGAAGAACATCGAAGCGATGAGGAAAGCGTACGAGGAGACGGTGGTACGTTAGTTAAGCAACGCGTACGTGCGTAAATATGATTGAAAACGCTGTAAGTATGGATGGAGGAAAAAATGAGTGCTAAACAAAAAGGGTGGAAAGATTTAGAACTCGGCTGTGTGGTTACCGAGCCCGGCAGTGCATCGTCGACAAAAACGGGCGAGTGGCGGTCAGAACGGCCTATTCGTGACAATACGAAATGCATAAAGTGCGGGGCGTGTTATCTGTACTGCCCGGAGGCGTGCATCAACGAGGACGAGGACGGATTCTTCGAGACCGAATTGTATTATTGCAAGGGTTGCGGTATTTGCGCGCATGAATGCCCTCGCGGTGTCATAACGATGGTTGAGGAAGAGGAGGAATAGGCGGTTCGTGTAACACGCCTAAGAATCCCAGATCAAATCAAAAAAATGGGAGGATTTATCTGATATAAGATGCCAGAAGGAAAAATAGTAGGTTTGGAAGGTTCCTTTGCTGTTGCGGAAGCGGTGCGGATGGCAAACGCCGATGTCATCTCGGCATATCCAATTACACCACAGACACACATTGTAGAGCGCCTGGCGGAAATGATCGCCGATGGCGAGTTGAATGCGGAATTCATCTGTGTGGAATCGGAGCATTCCGCGATGAGCGCTTGTGTGGGTGCTTCGGCGGCTGGCGCACGGGTTTTTACCTGCTCTGCGGGTCAGGGTCTGGAATTAATGCATGAGGTCCTGTACATACCCGCGTCTATGCGGCTCCCGGTGGTCGCGGTGGCAGCGAACAGAGCTTTATCCGCACCTCTTTCGGTGTGGTGTGATCATTCGGACGCCATGGCCATTCGGGACATAGGTTGGATCCAAATGTTCGCGGAGAACAATCAGCAAGCATTCGACCTCACGGTCTGCGCTTTTAAGATCGCAGAGGATAAGGACGTCATGTTTCCTACAATGGTGCACATTGACGGCTTTTATCTCTCGCACGTGATCGAGGACATGGTGCTGCCGGAGGACGAAGAGGTAGTGAATTTTATCCCTGACTTCGAGTATCCGTTTGCGTTAGATCCCGAGAACCCGGTGAGCATGGGCTGTTACGCACCGCCGTTTATCTATCCCGAGGCGAAGAAGGCACAGGAAGTGGATTTCGAGAACGCGAAGTCCAAGATACTGGAGACGTGGAATGAGTTTGGAGAGACCTTTGGCAGGTCGTACGCACCGGTTGAGACGTACAGGATGGAAGATGCGAGCACTGCGCTGCTAACAATGGGAAGCAGCAGTGAGACCGCAATGCTGGCCGTAGACGAGCTGCGAGCTGAAGGGAAGGATGTCGGCCTTATACGATTACGATTATGGCGGCCTTTCCCGTTCGCGGAGTTGCGAGAGGCGGTAAAGGATCTCGAACTTCTCGTGGTGATGGACCGTGCCATATCATTCGGCATGGGCGGTCCTGTGACTTCGGAAGTGAAATCGGCATTGTACGATATGAAAAATAATCTGAAGATCGTGGAGTTCATTGCAGGAATCGGTGGCAGAGACATCCTGATAGAAGATTTCAAATACATGTTAACTCACGCTCTGGAGCGAGCGAAGGCAGTAGAGCGAGGCGAGGATATCGCAGCCAGAATGATAGGGGTGAGAGAATAATGATAGAAGGAGAAAGGATAGAGATGGAGCGAGAAGAGGACTTGTTTGCGCCGCGGTTGATCACAACGAAAGAGATCTTCGCTCCTGGGCATCGTGCTTGTATCGGCTGCGGGGAGGCGCTCGCGGCTCGACATGTGTGCAAAGCCCTCGGGGACAATGTCATCATTATTAACGCTACGGGCTGTCTGGAGATCTTCTCATCACTGTTACCGCTAACCTCGTGGAAGGTGCCCTGGATTCACACGCTGTTCGAGAATGTGGGCGCGGTAATGTCAGGCGTCGAATCGGCATATAAAGCGCAGATACGAAAGGGAAAAATCCCGGATCGTGGCGTTAAATTCGTGGGGTTCGGTGGCGACGGTGCCACTACCGATATCGGTCTACAAGCGCTGTCAGGTGCGATGGAGCGCGGGCATGATTTCCTCTATTGCTGCTTTGACAACGAGGCGTATATGAACACGGGCATTCAGCGGTCTTCGTCTACCCCGTACGGTGCGTGGACAACGACCGCGCCGGTGGGCAAGCAGAGCATCGGAAAGGTGACCTGGAAGAAGAACATGCCTGAGATCGCGGTTGCACACGAAATACCGTACGTGGCGACGGCGTGCCCTTCGTATCCCTTTGACTTGATGGATAAGGTGAAGAGGGGTATGGAAATGGAAGGCCCGGCGTATATCCATATATTATCCGTCTGTCCAACGGGCTGGCGAGCTTCTCCGGATCAAACGATAGAAATTGGTCGTCTGGCTGTGGAGACCGGCATATTTCCACTTTATGAAGTGGTTAACGGCGAGTACCGGTTAACCGTCGATGTACCGCAGTTGAAACCCGTGAAGGAATATATGAAGTACCAGAGGCGGTTCCGGCACCTTACCGAAAAGGATATCGAACGAATTCAAGTGAGAGTGGAGGAAGAGTATGTGAAACTGAAGGAGAAAGAGGTGGTGAAGTAGCATGAGCGGAGATGTAAATGCGGACACGGTTAAAATGGAAGAAAGAAAATATGTGCGGTTACCCACGTTTTTAGAATGCGGCTTTGGCAATTTGACGAATGAAGTAACAGCGAAACGGCTCTGCTGCCTTTGTGGTACGTGCGCAGCGTTTTGCGATAAGATAAAGATAACAGAAGACGAGGCAGGTAAGAAGAAGCCACGGTTCGTTGAGGACTATGATACGGTATGTGGGCTGTGCTATGCGTTCTGTCCACGAACGTTCTTGCCTCAGGCCGAAATAGAGCGGAGAATATTTGGACAAAAACGAAAACGTGCGGAAGAAGATATTATTGGCATCTCTCGACGCTCTTATACGGTTCGGTCAAAGAGAGCGGATATACATGAAAAAGGACAAGACGGCGGCGCAGCTACTTCTCTGCTTGCGTATGCACTTGATGAGGGGATATTAGATTGTGGAGTGGTTACGACCTCGGATGACCACTGGAGACCGATAACGAAGGTGGCAAGAAATTACGAGGAGTTGAAGGAAGGTGCAGGCACGAAGTATACGCTTTATCCGAGCGTGACCGGTGTGAGAGACGCGATAGAAGATGGATGCGAGAAGATAGGGTTTGTAGGGCTGCCCTGTCAAATACAAGGATTGAGAAAGGTGCAAACTGCTGACCAACCGTACGATGTGGGCATAGAGAAGGTAAAATTGTTGATAGGCTTGTTCTGCATGAAGAGTTTCGTAGAGGATTTGCTGAAGTTCATCGGAGATACATGTGCCAAAGGTTCGTTAGAGAACGTGAAGAAGTTTGAGATACGCGGTAAGGAATTGTTTGTCTTTGAAAAGGAGAAACATGAAATCTCCTTGGAAGAGATAAATGGCTATGTTGGCGATGGCTGCCTGGTTTGCATGGATTATACTGCTGAACTCGCGGACATCTCCGTCGGCTCGGTTGGTTCAGAAGAGGGCTGGTCAACGGTCTTCGTTCGCACGGAAATAGGAGAAGAGATACTCAACGGTGCACTGGAGAAAGGATACATCGAGGTTATGAAACTAGAGCGAAACGGGTTAGAATCGATACGGAGATTGGCGAAGAGGAAGAAGGAAAGCGGTATGCTGAGGAGTGTGTGATTATTTGGAGTATAAATCTTCTTCTTTTCTGAGAGTCGTAACACCTTCATGCTGAAATAAAAACTCTTTCTGAGAATTTTGAAAAACCCCTCGGATGAGTATACAAATTTTTTATATGATTGTACATATAATCATATATCATGAAAACCTTAATGGACTTCGGCTTAAAAGAGGCGTACAAGCGAGTGGCAGAACTTG
>Ga0307380_10010821_pt1 | contig 11465 bp, 18 predicted proteins | sample UN3MG_FD_202239 | JGI IMG/M metagenome (GOLD analysis project Ga0307380, IMG submission 202239) | Soil microbial communities from Risofladan, Vaasa, Finland - UN-3 | ecosystem: Environmental > Terrestrial > Soil > Coastal area > Acid sulfate soil | place: Finland: Risofladan, Vaasa | collected... | reverse complement strand
AGGCTCAATGCCCATTTCCTCATACCTGCCGTGGTGAGGTCGTAGTGTGAATGCGTTTCTTTCACTCCGGGTGTGTGGTACCACTCGCGCTTAATTCCCAGCTTTCGCGCGGCTGCGTGCAGCTCGTTCGCGCTTTCAGTGCTTACCATATGGCCTTTCACGTCAATTAAGATCATAAGCAACCTCCGTTAAAGTGTTGATATCTATCCTCATGTCAAGTGCAATTGGTGTGCCAATTGAGCTTGATTTCGTTCGTTTTATGTTTATTGAGTGTTCCAGGTCGTTAAAAGCTCCGCTGTGCGTAAGTTCTTGCCGTTTTTCGTCAAGGGTTTGAAGGGTTTTACCCTTCATAAATGAGCTCTTTTTCACCCGGTAAAGCGCTGAAAGTCTTCAAAGTGTTGCTTGTGGCATGCCTTTTGCATATCGCCTTCGTTTACCTCTCCCTCGCGGAGTACTGTTTTTTGTTTGCTGCGGCTAGATCGTGCTCGTCATCACCGGGCGTTTGCGTCCCTGTTAAATCAAGCTTCGCTCTTAATCCTTGCCATGTCGCGAAGCGACGGCACCTTTCAAGTCCGGAAAGATTATCTTATTTACCCGAAGGGTTGATATAGTGACATTTATGTCACACGGTGAATTTAGTGCACCTGCGGTTGTCCGGGGGTCGCGCCTGTGGGGATCCACCGCGCGCGACGCGGCGAAGATACAAGGACCGGCGGAGGGTACGCGAAGCGCGTTCGCATGAGAAGCGAAACGGAGTGCCTTCGCGCCGAAATTCTAACGCCGGAGCCGGGTACCGCGAAGCGGTCCTTCATCGAGCCGCAAGTCGCGTCGCGGTAAATCCCCAAGCGAAGCGTCACGGCGCGGGTGGGTGGGTCTTTGTTGCTTTGAGGGCGAGGGGTTAAGCCGGAGCCCTTCTTTCGCCTTGCTATTCAAGATCTTACGCCTTTAATGGATCGAGCCTGGGTTAAGCCGGGCGAGTCCTTAGCGCGGTTAGTTTTATCTTGACACGATTAGACTTTTAGTCTAATCGTGTCCGCATGCCTCGTTGGATCGTAAAAGTAGGCCATTATAAAGACCAAGTACGGATCACGATTCCGAAAGCTTTAGCCGTGGAAAGTGGTCTCTTTGAGGCTAAGCTTGCGGAAATACGACCCACAGAGGCTAATAAAGTGGAGGTGATTGTATTCCATGAAAAACCGTGGCGGCCCGGTAGCGGAGAGAATTATTTCTCTTGATTTGATCGACCGGCCCCGAAGGGTGAGCCGGTTCGATATACTCGAAAGTGAGATTGACGAGCTAGCGGAGTCAATCAGGGAGCGAGGGTTATTGCAGGCAATAACGGTTGCTGAGCGCACCGGTCGTTTCGAGGTCGTGTTCGGCGATAGGCGCTATCTCGCACATAAGAAGCTCGGTCTTAAAGAGATCCGCTGCGTTGTGAGAGAGTATTCAGATGCCGATATCGCCATAGATCGTGCGACGGAGAACGGACAAAGGGCGAATTTAAGCCCTTTGGAAGAGGCTTCGGAGTACGCCAACTTACACGAAACGCACGGGATGAGCTTCGACCAAATCGGCAAGATGCTAGGCAAAAGCGGAGGCGTTGTAAAGCGGCTTGTCATGGTTCTAAGCATGGATGAGCGAATCCAAAGGGCGCTTCATGAGAAAAAGATCTCAATGGGCGTTGCCGAAGAGCTGCATAGATGCCCGGACCTGGCGCACAGCTTGTATTTATTAGAGCTGTGCGTAGAGCACGGCGTCACGGTCGCGGTTGCTAGAGGGTGGGTAAACGACTACAACGCCCAAGCGCGGCGGCGCATAAGCGACGTCGGCGGGGGCGGGGGCGATTACCCTGTTTACGAAACGCAACCGATTTTCAGAGCGTGTGCGCTGTGTAAGGGTCCGGTGGATCTAATGAAACTCAAGCACCTCGAAACCTGTCCGGAGTGCTTCGAGGCCATCTTAAAAATCGTATCAGAGGCGAGGTAATCGAGCATGCTTATCAAACTAGGAGTGAGCATCGAAAAGCTGAACCGAGAGGCCCGAAGGGGCTTAGAGGTGGTCGCGGCGGTTTTCGCCGAGTTCAATTACGAGGCGATTGTCACGAGTACCTACGAGGGAAACCACTCGCCGCGCAGCTTGCACTATGCTAATGACGCGTTTGATGTGAGATTACCGCCAGATGGCGTTGTTAAAATCGTGCTTGAGCTGCGTGAGAGGCTAGGCAAAGATTTTGATGTGGTCCTTGAAAAGGATCACATCCATATCGAGCATGATCCGGAGTGATCGTGAGAGGGTGAGGAATGGAAGTTCTATTCATTGCTTTTGTGTTTATCTGTGGTGTAGGGGTTGGCCTTATTCATGCTGCGTGTCAGCATAAAGCTTTCAGAAAGGAGCGTGAGAGATATGAGCGAAGCTCAGATTAGGATTGAGATCGAGCGAATCGTGAACCTTGTTGCCGGGTTCGGGTGGCGCAAGGTTGAAGAGGCAACGAGCGCGGGCGAAGTTAGAATAACTCTCGCCAAGACCGTGCCGGTGAGCGAAGGGGATTAATCCCTCCTGGGGTGGGGCAGGTCGGGGTAAAAAAAGTTTTTGCCTCCCCCCTTGAGGGGGGTGAAGGGGGGTGATAAGTGATTATCTGAATTGACCTGGCGTGAGAGAGAAAAGCAAAGAAGGACGTGGCCACGGCCTGCGATCCGGCCCGCAAGGGACGGGCACCTTGTGACGATAGGCGCAAGCGTGAAGCAGGGCACCTCCCCGGCGAAGCAAGGGGGGGCGCAGGGGCCACGTCCTTCTTTGCTTTTCTCTCTAAATATTAATATATAAAGAGAAAAGCAAAGTTAATCAGTTCTAACTTTGCTCTTCGATAATCCACTCAATTCAGATAATCAAATTCCATCGGGAAGTGAGCGTTTTCTGCGAGCCTTCCCCGCCCTCCTGTTATTACGGTTTTTTTTTCAATTAGGGGTTTCTTTCGCTTTGCGGTGGGGTCCTGGCCGCGACTTACCCGGACCGCTTGCGAGGAGTCCGGGTTAACAGCGGCCTAGTGCTGGGTTATGAAATCAAATCCGGCGAGGTTACGGGCAAAGGCCAAGATCTCTTTAAGGGTGGGGCGCGTGCCGACTTCGTTTTGATCTAGCATCCACTGTGCGAAGATGGCCATCTGTTCAATGGTTATCGTCGAGGGCAAAGAGTATCTATTGTTTAGAAGGGTTTCCACGATATCGATGGCCGCGTGATATTGTATCGTGATATTCTGCTGGCCCTCCAGGAGGGCTATGGCGTGTAAGCCTGCCTCAATAGCGGAGTTCTCCGCTATAATCTTCAAGTCGTCGCGAGGGCAGGCCTCGGAGAAGTGCAAGAAGTTTTCTGCCGCGACTTTCGCGGTGGCCGCCGAGATTTCTTCGTAGGTGGCCCACTCCTTTCCGAGCGAAGGCCACGCGATTCCGGCTTCCGGATCGCGGCCTTCCTCGATTAGCATTTCTTCAATCAGGGGGTTAGGCTCCGCATAAGCCCTGATTTCGAGGTTTTCAAGTCCTTCGATATTGTCGACAGGGTTCCAGGAGTCGAGAATATTCTGTATCCCTTGCCCGGCGAGTTCCGCGCCACAGTAAAATATCGTTTCCTCGATCCAATCGGTGCGCCTGAATATGCCTCCCCAGGTCGTGTGGAGTCTTGCCGCCTTCTGTACCATATCGTCTTGTTGCGTCTTTGCCACCCAGGTTCCATCTCTAATCTTGTCGTGTTTCCAGTTGAAGAACTCCGCTTTGCTCATTTTCTCTTTAGGCCGTTTCCATCGGGCGTAATTGTGAATCTTATCCGCCGCCTTCGTGTATATCTCCACGTCTGAGGGTGGGCTTTTGAAAGTCACCTTCTCGCCCTGTAGCCAGCGTACGCCGCCAAAGATCAGATCGTAGGCGGCGCCGAAGATCGGGCCGATCGCGAGTCCAAATCCCCATATCTGATCTGTGACTTGCAAAGCCTGTATGCCCTCAGCGAAGCTCGGTAGGTACCCGCCGCTCTTTGCATAACCTTTTATGCCTGCTTTTAATCCTTCGGCCCTGCGCTGCATCTTTTTATGCAGCATCCTTTTACAGGCCAAAGGATTTAGGGCGCATGCGGTAGGTGCTACCAGTAACGACATAAGCTCCGCTATGAGCCAAATCCAACCGACCGGGCCGACTAAAAACCGCGTAAGAAGTCGCGGTAAGATCTTGACGGCAAGACGTCCGATCATTGCGAGAGAAATGATCGCGTCTTGAGCGTCGTCGAGGGCCGTCAACATTGAGGTGTAACTGCTCATCCAATTAGGGATTGGGCTTGCCTGCATGCGTTGGTATCGCTCGCGGTTTCTCTCTTTTATCGCTTGGAGTTGGAGTTGCCTGTGTGGTGGTATGTCGTCTTTTTTCCCTGAGTACCAGAGCGATTTTTCTCGCTCTGTCATCGGTTGAATTATCGGGACGTGGATAATGTCACCCAATCGAGGGAATGTGATCGCGTAACCGTTCTCTTTTACGTATTGCGCCTTTTTATCCAGAAATTCCTGATCCGAGTATTTCGGCATGTGGAAAGGCGCTAGGTAGTCTGCCATTGTGGGGGGTATCCTTGTATGGCCGGGGCCGCGATCGTCGAAGCTGGGGCACCCTGCGAAGCGGGGTGTCACACAACGAAGACGAGCACGCCCATTCTGCCACAAACTGCGCCGAGATCCGTGTCGAGTGTTTCGACGACAAGGACCGGCCTTTCGATTTTTGCTATTTGTGGATCTTCGAGCCAAAGGGATTGGTAAGATAGGCACTGTCCGACTGCCCGGAGTCCCGGATTAGCTGAGACCTCTATTATCCACACCTCGCTTTTCGTTTCCGCGATAGCGTCCGGTCGTTTGGAAGTCGTGTATCTCCACGATTTCCAGACCGGATCTTTCTCCTGCTCCGGGGTTAGGAAGGGGCCACCTAATAAGCAGTCATAGTAAAGGGTCACTATTTCGTGACCCCATTTTTCCAAAAACCGCCACCACACTGGAATATCGGGGGGCAGCATGTGCGGGGGGCTCCCGCGCCAATCTAGCGCGTAGGGTCTTTTAAGTGTGGTTGGCATCCGGGCACCGTTTTTTTCAACCAGCTCAGATCAGTTTCGATTCTTGTTAGTCTGCGTTCTGTACTCAGAAAGTAGACTAAAACCATGACGAAGGCGGGTACTATCCCGCCGAGTAAGCCTTGCAAGAAGGGGTTCATTAATCTCTAGCCTGCTCCGTCGTCCAGTAGCAATGCTGCTAGTGCTTTGGGGCAGCATCCGCGCATTATCTGCTTCAGGGTCCGTATATCCACAAGGGAGAGGGGCGAGGGGTTCAGGAAATAAACCTCGTCCCTTACTTTTTCATACTCTAGTTGCACCAGGGCGCGCACAAATCCGCCGCCTGATCTGCCGAATGACCGGGTTCCTGCTGCCTGGTCTCTACAAGTCATAAGTACATAGGATGATCGGCATTCAAAGTGATAATAGGTGCCGCCTGCTGTGATCCAAGCGGTGATGCCCTGGTCTAGTATTTTGCCGGTTTTTACATAAGCGGGCCACCCTGAGGGAAAAAAGCCGAACCTATACCAGTAAGTCTCTTCGTCGCCTGCGACTGCTTGTCGGTATTCGTCGCCTTCAGGCTCTACAACCGCCAAATTAATCTACTCCCATAAGCATCATGTTGCTGAAATGGTCGGCCAATTTCGTTCCAAATTTTAGAACCTTGCCCGGTGCGGTGCCTAAACCCCAATATGAAAAGCCGTTTACTGTGTCGATCACTGCTGAGTATGCGTAGTTTTCTCCGGTTTCGAGCGTGATCGCGGTAAGCCGCGAGAACGAACTTAGATCAACGCTAATAATTCTCGCGGGGGCCGTAGTTGTTCCGAAATATGCCATCATGTTTACTGTGTCGATCACGCCTGATGCGATGTTGTCATCGCCCTCCGTGAGTTCTAACGCTCCCACTCGCGTAAAGTCGGATAAGCGCACCTTCACGATTAAGCTGGGTGCTGTCTGTGTTGCGAAGTAAGCATATCCGTTTGTCGGGTCGATAACAGCTGCGTGGACGTTATTTTCTCCTGTCTCAAAGGCAAGTGTCGCGTCGAGTGTGAAATCGGAAAGCTTGACTTTGAAGATCCGCGCCGGCGTTGAGCCGTTTCCGAAATACGCGAATCCGTGAAGCGTATCAATGACGGCACAGTAAATGTAAGGGAGTCCAGTTGTAAGCTCTAAATGACCCAGGGATGTAAAGTCGGATAAGCGGACCTTCACGACGTAAGGGGGGTTGGTCCTTGTCCCGAAGTATGCAAAGCCGTTTGTCGGGTCGATCACTGCCGCCATCAGGTAATCTTCGACCGGATCAAGGGTCAATGGGGTCAAGAGCGTGAAGTCGGATAGTTTAAGCTTTTGAAGGATGGGCGTGGCCATGTCCGGGCCGAAGTATGCAAATCCGTTCGCCTGGTCGATCACCGCTGATGCAGGCGACAGCGTACCCGCCGCAAAGATAAGCCCGCCTGATCGTAAGAAGGTCGCGAGGTCTACCTTTACGACTCGCCCGGTGGTCGAGCCACAACCGAAGTACGCAAAGCCGTTAGGTATATCAATGACGGCTGATTTTAGTCCCTGTTCGTTATACTCAACGTCTAAGACGGCTACTCTCTCAAAGGCCATGTTTAGCTGTTCTCCCTAAAGGAAAGGTGTTCCGCCGAATGGCGGGGCGGTTATTCCAGATAATACGTTACGAGGCCGCTTACCTGTACCGCGCCTGATGACGTTATATTAAATGCTTCCCCCGCCTCTGTGCACAGAGGCGCAATTCCCATATAGTGGCTCATGCCCTTCGGCTCGCCTGCTGCTCCAAAATCCATTGCACCGCTTATGGCGGTGGTTGCCGACTTTAGAGTGATGTTCGTTTCATCCGATACCGTAAAGGCAATACTCACAATGCAGATTTTCGTATCTGCGACGGCTTCGATAATTTCGGCGGTTTCTGCCGCCGAAATGCCGATTTTCGCTTTTCTTATAGTGGGCATGGTTAGTGCTCCTTCGAGGTTCGGTGTGTATCCGGTGGGGCCTGGCTCCCAGGGTCCGACGTATAAAGGTGAACTGCCGGCGATCGCTGGTAAAAGGCCGACCTCTGACAACGCCGCGCCGACCGCTTCGGTTGGCGAGGGTGGCAGCGGGACGGCCTTAAAGGTCTGTAACCGCTTCATTAGGACCGGGCCTAATAGCAAGCTTAAAAGCCGGTAGGCGAGCATCCTTTTTGCATATTCGGGCCGGGCCGCGAAGCAGGCCGGTGTTAAGCCGTCTTCGCATGGATCGCGGTCGCCGTTCATTATTTCAATCCTGCGGCTGCCGTTAGTAGTTCTTCGAATGAAAGAGGCTGAATTACCTTTTTCGGTAAAAGGCCGATTGAGATTATTATCTCCTTAAATTCCTCTGTTAAGGTCGTCCAGACCTTAAGGGTGAGGTCCGTGTGTCCAGGACCGAGCTCATAAAACTCCCTGAAGGAAATAACTGTCGCGTTCCCGCGCAGTTTTTCCCCTCTATTCGAGGGCCACAACTGCACAGCGTCGTCGAAAATCTGCACGAACTCCTTATGGTTACAACCGTTCTGAAATAATACATCAACCTGATGTATTACTCCGGAGGTTAGCTGCAACTCAAGCTCATGGGGGGTGGTTGCTGTGTCGTCGGCGTCCGGTGTATATGACCACGTGTAATACATTGCTCAAATCCTCCGTGCGTCGTTTGGTGGGGTAGGGACCGGGGGCCCGCGTTAGACGCGCGCTCCCGGTCCCTGCGCTTCCGCGCCTGGGTTATTAGGCTGCGTACCTTTTCAACTGCTGCAAGAGGATTTGGCAGGTTTCCGTTCCGGCTGCGCCGCTGCCTCCCGTGATATCAAGCTTTAAGCTACCGATGCCCTCATTTACTTTATACCAGTCCTCAATGTCCATCTGGTCGCCGAAGGGGATCTCGAAGACCCCGTGAGGCACAAAACCGGCAACTATGGCAACTGCGTTTTCATCCGCTCCGGCATCGACGGTCATCCTGCCGCCTGCGCTTCCGTAAGATGCGAAAGTGCCGGTGCCTACCGCTGATGCCCAAGTGCAAAAGGTAGCGGTGGCGCGTTCTGTTACTGTCGTGAAGACGTAACAGGTTGCGGTTTTAGCCGCGAACATGATTTGCTCGATCAGCTGGAGTTGCTCCACTCCAATTGCTCGAAGCAAATCATTAGGAGCGTGGTCAAAGACCACGCGCTTATCTTGGTCCTCAGAAAGCTTGATGTTTGCAATGTTGCTATTCGGTTCGGTACCTGCTTCCAGGTTCCGAATGAATAGCTTGCGATAGGGGTAATCTCTCGGCAGGTCGGTGTATTCGTGAGAGCTTGCGCCTATCGTGTAGTTTTTCACCTCTTTGTGAAGCAAAAAGCCTACCGGTTCGATCGCCTTTTGATCGAACAAAGCCGCCCAAGCTTGGAGCTTATTTGACGCGGAGGAGCATCCTCCGGCGTCAATATCCAGGGTGAGCTTGAGCTGCGGGTTTCTGTACTTCTTCGGATCAAAGGCTAGCAAGGGGTCCCAGAGGAAACGGCCAAAGTTTATTCCAATAAACCTTTGGCAGTCGAGCGTGTTTAGGTAGGGGTTCCAATTAGACCTCATGGCTTTGTTGTGATAAATATCGACGGCTTCTGCCTCGTAACCGTTTAAGGAGTAGAGGACCTCGGAGCCGTCGACGATTTCGATCTTCGAGAGGCAAGCAATCGCGTGCGCGACGGCGGTATCTGCCGCGCCGGTGACTGCAAGCTCGATGATGATCGCCGAAATCGGGTCTGCCATGTCGAGCTCGATTATTTCTGTTTTATCCGCTGCGTAGGTCGATCGTGGCAGAATGGTAGAAAGTCTGTGATTCATGTGCCTTAGCCTCCTGTCTTTTTGGTGTGTGTGCTTACTCTTTTTGGGGCGGGGCTGGTAATTTCGCGGTGAGTGCCTCGGCTATTTGAGGCACCGAAAACGCGAGTGGCAGGCCGAGAGTGCCGGCCATCTGAATTATCAGCTCCGCGCCTTCCTCTGCCGTGACCTTGCCATCTGCAAGGGCCTTGTCACTCCATGCCGCGATTACTCCCATAATCGCAAGGGCCTTAAAAATATATCCGAACATCGTCTATGCCTCCGTGATTATTTCATTTTCTCAGCTACAACCGCGTCGACCACGGCTTTGACCCTCGAAAGGTTTCGAGGATCTCTGCGCGGAAATCGCGGGCCAAGATCCACTCTTTCTATGGCCGCGTGAAAGGGTGCAAAGCCTTTCTCGTAGGCCGGGCTTGAAATCATTACGCCTTCCGCGAATCGACCGGGGCCTTTTTTCAAGGCACCGTCGCGCCATTTCGCGGTACCTGCCTTCGCGACACCTTTCGCGAACATATCTTTGCTCGCTGCGGCGTCGATCCCAGCTTTCCAATTCGCCTTACCTGCTTCCGCTTCTTCCGCCCAATCGCGCTTTGGGTGTTCCACCCCAATTCTATAATCCTCGGTTCGCATCGGTGTTACTCGCGACCATTTTTCGCGGATCGCTCCCAGACTTTTGATCTCTGCCATGATGTAGACCTCCTTTAAAAGATTTAAGGTTTGGAAAGTGTGGCACGATTTTTGCCCACTTGACAGCCTTAAATATTTAGTTTAGTGCTGTCAAGAAAAAAGGGAGGTTTAAGGCCAATGTCGCTCAATAAAATAAAGTCTTTTAGTCTTTTAGTCTTAATGGTCGCGTGCCTGTTTATGCCTGTTTATGCCTTTTCCGCTCCGTTTCTTACTTGCGATCCTCAAGCTGAGGTGAACTGGTACACCGTTTCGGTAAACGGTGTGATCCAGGTCGTCGAGGCCGCGGCTAATACCGCGCTCATGTTTAACCTTTCGGGCCTTGGGGTCGGCGCGTATCATTTCGAGGTTCAAGCGATGATCGTAGGGCCGACCAAATGGGGGGTGAGCGAAGCAACCCCTTTCGATGGGACGTGCGTCCCGCTCGTCCCTGTTTCTGGCCTTTCGGTCGTTAACCAGTAACCACAAAATGTGGTACTCCCGGAGGCCTCCGGTAATACCATATCTTGTGGTGGATTCGCCCAGCTCCTTCCAGGAAGCACACCACATCTTGTAGAGGAGGTTCATGCAATGAAACTCACGCCTAAAGCCCTTCCGGTTCTCTCTTGTCTCAATATTTTCATGTCGCATTTCCATAAAGCGTACTGTTTTCCCTCTCAAGCGCGGATCGTCCGCTTCCTTGAAGCTGAGCTCAATCACAAGCTGTCGCGCCGACAGCTTAACCGCGTCCTTCGCGATATGAGCGAAGCTTTCCTGATCCGTCGCGTGCGCCGGCACCGGCGCGAAAAAGGGCGTGGAATGGTTTTCCATTCTACGCTCTATGAAATTACCGTGAAAGGGTGGCTTTTGCTGTATAAGGTGGGGGTGATCTCGAAGGCGCGGCTTGCTGAAATGGTCGATCGCTTCCGGTCCTTCCTCCGGGGGGCAAAAAGGCCGGGTTCCGCTTCCTCCCGGATCTCCGGCCTTGACCCCTTATCGTCTATTATGGGATCTCTGCGCCCTGCTCCGGGGTGAAGAGTCCCGCCTGAAAGAGCCGTGTGACATATTTTATGTCACCGTCCTCTTTCGCCCAAAAATACTGTCTGTTTTCAATGGCCTTTGCAAGTCCCACGCCGTGGTTTTTGCCTCCGCAAATGCACTTGCATTTCTTGCCTTTAGCCGTGTGACATTTTTCGGCACATCGGCCTATCAGGCTACCGTCTGATCTTCTAGCCTCGATCACAGTCGTCATTTTTCCTCGCCTCCCAGTTTTCAAAGTAGTTTACTGCTCTCCTGTGAGCGCATGCACTCGCTAGTGCCTCGTTGTTTAGCTGCATCCGTGTGGCCAACTTGCAGGCATTGTCGAGGTTTACGGTTTTCGATTCCAGGGCCTTCGCGGTTTTTCGTCGAAGGCGCTTCGTCTCCTTCTCCAAGTAAAAGATAAACTCCGGCACGTCAAAGTATTCAAGTGCGGCCTTAAGGGCCTGGTTGGTGGAAGTGAAAATTAACTTTCCCGTCCTAGTCGCCGGCCATTCCGGTATTATTTGCCCTATCATTTTCCTGTTACCTCCCTTTCGCCCACCACGCGCGAAGCATGAGGTCTTTTTGGCTTACCTTCTTTGCTCCCAGGCTCAATGCCCATTTCCTCATACCTGCCGTGGTGAGGTCGTAGTGTGAATGCGTTTCTTTCACTCCGGGTGTGTGGTACCACTCGCGCTTAATTCCCAGCTTTCGCGCGGCTGCGTGCAGCTCGTCCGCGCTTTCAGTGCTTACCATATGGCCTTTCACGTCAATTAAGATCATAAGCAACCTCCGTTAAAGTGTTGATATCTATCCTCATGTCAAGTGCAATTGGTGTGCCAATTGAGCTTGATTTCGTTC
>Ga0307380_10010819_pt1 | contig 11466 bp, 10 predicted proteins | sample UN3MG_FD_202239 | JGI IMG/M metagenome (GOLD analysis project Ga0307380, IMG submission 202239) | Soil microbial communities from Risofladan, Vaasa, Finland - UN-3 | ecosystem: Environmental > Terrestrial > Soil > Coastal area > Acid sulfate soil | place: Finland: Risofladan, Vaasa | collected... | reverse complement strand
CCCAGCATGAGCTCTATGCGTGTCGCGTCTCCCTGATACGCCTCTAGTTGAAACTTGACGCGTAGTCGGCTTCGTTCTCGCGACGACTGCTTGAGCAGAGCCTTCGCGTCGTCAACGGACGTACCCCTCGGTATCTCGTCGGCGTCGGACACTATCACGACGTCCTCGTAAGCTGCATCCTCCAGTCCACGGAGAATGGCGTTGCGCTGCATGATCTCCGCGAACCATCGGCTGCCGACCGGAGCTCCGGTGAACGTCGGAAGGTCGTGCACGATCACCAGCCGGACCTTGTCACGAAACGGTGCCCATCTCGGGTCGTCGTACCTATAGCATTGTGGCTTCGGGCGACCGGCGAACGTCGTAGTAGCCTCCACGACGACGAAGACGTTCACATGATCGTAAAGCTCCCCGAGGCGAACCTCAAGCACGTCGGCCTCGTTGTAGAGCATGAAGCAGTCGTATACTCTCATCGAAGCATCCCCAGCGCAGCCGACGCCAGCACGGTCGGGTCCATCCTCCATAGAGCGTGACACGCGTTCGGTCCACATCCACGTAGGAACGAGTAACACGGACGCCCCTCGATACTACACGGCAGACCGGCACGTTCCCGCGGCCCGGCGTCCACTGCTATGGCGGTCGGATAGTGCTTGCGCATCTGCGCGCCGCTCGTGTTTCCGAACGCTCCCACGACCGGAACGCGCATGGCTGCTGCTACGTGGTATAACCCGGAGTCGCATGTGATCATCGCGTCGCATCGTCCGACTATTGCGAAGAGCTTTGCCCAATCCGGCGCCACGAATATCGGCGTCCTCGTCCTCTTGATCCAGTCCACGATACCGCGCTCATGGTCCTTCAGCGCAGTGTACCTGCTATGCATGTAGAGTACCTTCACGCCAGACGACCACAGCATCTCACACATTCGCCGAACCTGCCCAAGCGAGAACGAACGCTTCGCCGCCACTGACAACGGCTGGATTCCGACGAGTGGTGCCTTGTATCTTCCCTTTGCACCGATGGCATCTAGCCATCCGTCTGCCCATCCAAAGACCTCCAGCGGAACGTTGACGTCCGCGACGCGCGGCTTCAGCTCGACTCCTAGAGTCTTGGCGGCCTCCGCCGTCCAGCAGTCTATGCGATCTAGGTAGACGTTGCCGCGCGTCTCACGCTCGTGGACGTAAGCTGGGCAGAACATGTCAACGGTTGCATCCCACGGTCCCGGATGTCGTGATAGATACCCGTGCAGGTGCGGATTGGGAATCGCGTCACGCCCACGCCTTTCCTTCATGTCAACGGAGACAACCCTGTTAACGTGCGGGCACATCTTCGCGATGGACGTGTATCCGCTGAGCACATAGAACCACATCTCTGCATCTGGCAGCGCATCCTTCACGGCGCCGACAACGCCGAGGCATCGCGTGACGTCTCCGATTCCGCCGGCCTCGCGCAGAAATCGTATCCTCACCCGCGGCATCCTCCCGAACCGTGCACTATCATCGAGAGCGCCTCCGGATCATCAGCGAGATCTGCGACGACGGATATCGCAGCAACTGAGCGCGCCTTCCCGACCGCGCATGACACAGGTCCAGACTCCGGGATGCCGGACTCATGCCATCCCTCCATCCTGCAGCCTCCTCCGCACAGGTGGCGTGCCCAGCATTTGGCGCACCTCTCGCGTGCGCATAGCCGGTTGTCTCTCCAGGGAGCGCACGCTTCTTCATCGAGGCCGGAGCGCACGTTTCCGACGACGAACCCCTCGTGGTGACAGGAGTGTATCGTTCCGTCCGGCGCAACGGCTACGGCACCCCTGGTCGCTCCGCACTCTGTCCAGCTCGCATCACGAGACATGAGTCTCCCGGCCGTCTTCGTTAAGTGCATCCAGCGAACGGTCTTCCCTTTCCGCACACGGTCAACGGCCCATCGCGCCCCAGCTTGCATGAGACGCATGATGTCTCCACGCACCCATCCTCCCGGCGCCGTGCCACAGGATGCCGTGCAGTATGTAGCCGGTTCTACGGATACTCCCTGCGCGTACCTAGCGTCGCAGAGATCGTTGACGTGCTCCAGCCTCTTGACGAAGTCGCTTGGCGTCTCACCTGGCATGACCGTTCCACGAAGCGACGTGCGCTTTGCGAGGCTCGGTCTTGCCCTGATATACTCCAATCCTCGCATGACGTCATCATATGATCCTCGTCCGTCCGGATACGTCCGTGCATCGTCGTGCAGATGCTTCGGTCCGTCGAGCGATACTATCATCGTGAAGCCGTGTTCGTCCAAGTATCGCACGCGTTCCTCGTCGAGCAGCGTGCCGTTGGTCGTGACGTGCAAACGCGGCTTCGTTCTTCTCGACGCACACAACGCCTCGACGCGCTCGACAGCCCAGCGCATCTTTCCCCATGCGATCAACGGCTCTCCTCCGAAGAAGCTAACGCGCGGGCTTCGCGCACGAGATGCCAAGTCAATGGCTCGGCAGACAGTCCGGTCTGTCATCATGTCGTTCGGTACGCCAAGACCTCTGCCTTGCGCGCGCTCGAAGCAGTAGCGGCACGCGAGGTTGCATGCGTGAGTAGGAAACATCACGACGAGTTGTAGGCCAGCATTCGGAAGCGATGGTGGCAGCATCTCCGATACTAGCCTGCTTGGTGGGCGCTCTCCATCGTCAAGAGCGTAGACGTGCATGTCATCTGGGTAGTATGCGGCCCGTCTAGTATTGGATCGGAACGTCTTCGGCGCGGACATGACTATGCCCGACGAGGTAGGAGCATCTCGTCCCTGTGGATTCAGCCTTCGCATTGCACTCGCCCTTTCGTCAGTCCTCCTACGGATTCTCCGTCGACGAAGTCTGACACGTATCGACCTCACACGTACTTTGACACGACGTCTGGCAGAATCCGCACGGGACTCCGACTGCCATCACAGCTACCTGACACACGATCTCGCAACCGACGACTAGCGACGTCTCACACGCATGGTCCGAGCAGAATAGCTCCCCGCCAGTCTCGCAGAAATGCTCGCAGGCTGTTTGGCAAGACGTCTCACACGTCCAGCATTCTCCGGACGGCTCGTAGTAGCTCTCGCAGCTAGTCTCGCATCCCGTCGTCTCGCAGGACCCCTCGCACGACATGTCGCAATCGGCCCATCGGAACAGACGCAGGTTGATATCTTCTCTGGCGAGGACGTCTGGCTCCGCTCCCGGAGAGTGGACGACCTCGACGACTCGCGCCTTCGTCGGAGCGAAGACGAATGGATCGTACGCTGTCGGGTTCGTGAGTATTACATTATCTCCGATGACGTGACCATCTCCGTCGACGTCACCCGCAACGCGAATAAATCCGACTCCGTTCTCGGTGATGAGATACTCATCATCTCCGATGATCAGCTTATCTCCGAGGTGCGCGTTGCGCGTGAGATTCGCCATGGAGAGACTGACGTTCGTGCGGACGCCATTGCGCTTCCACGTCGGCATGTACTCGTCAATCGTACGTCCGGAGTAGAATTGCGCACCGGCGATGTAGATGCCGTTGCCGGCTACACCCAGATATAAGCCAGCCGTACCATCCTTAACGGTTAATATGCCCGCCGGTTGTGCAGCAGTCCCGACATTGCAAAGTCCCTCTATCCAACACAAATACCAACCATCGTTGAGTGCTGACATTCCATAATCCGTCGCGCCTACGCCGGGCGTGATAACTCCGGTGGACAGGTTGAAATATGCGAACGTACTTGCTGCCATGCCGACAGCCGGTAGTGTAAGATATACTTCATCTCGCTCGGCTGCCTTCACTCGACAAGCCCAGCGATAGTATTTTCCGGGCGTAACGGTTAACGCACCCTGTACGATATTGTGCATAACCAAGCCGTCTGGTTCCACCAGCTTGTATGCACTGTCTATATTGTCCGGTGGGGACGTGGCGTTCGGGATCACCGTAAGGTTAGTAGGTGTCCATCCCTCGACAACGTCGAAATCACCAGCATACCACAAGAGGTTCGCGTCGAACTCCGTTATGGCGTTCGTCTGCTGCGATGGATTCAACTGGACGATGTCGCCGGGCTCCAGTCCGACACCGTGCAATGTCACAGCCATCGCCGCGCGGTCGTGCAGCTTCTTCATCGTCTGCAGGAAGAACCTCGCCAGCGAACGTGGTTCCTCAATGGTATCGTATGCCCAGCAGTCTACGCGATACTCACGTTCACCTATCTCGGCTTCGGCATCTGCATCAATTTCGGTGAGCGATCTCTGCTCTCCATCCTCATCCCACGACACGGTTACGCGTGATGCACCGAGGTCACGCTCGTCTCGCCCCACCGTTGCCGAGTTCTGTAAGATGTTACGCGAAGCGATTTCCAGGTCGACGTCCCCGCCATCTACTCCGAGATAGAGCATCTCCGGGTCGTCACCTATCCACCGTATCCTGCTGCGCCCCTGCATGGCGAGGTCGGAGACGATGTCGCGGAGAGGAGAGAGTATCTCGCGTCCGAAGTTCATCTTCCAACTGACAAGTTTCTCTTGTGCGTTGGTACAATCAAAGCTAGCGACAGCCGGGGCCGCGAGAGCTGCGATCTCTGCTGCGTTCAGGAGGCGGTCGTAGATGCGGACGTCGTCGAGTGCGCCGTTGAGATACCCATCACCGAGAGTCGCTCTTCCTATTCTCAACGGGTTGGTATTTCCAGGCACCGTGGTGATCACGCTGTCAGTCATCACTAATGCTACGCCGTCGACGTACATACTCACCGCAGTATTATTTATCACCACGGCATAGTGATGCCAATCATTGTCTGTGATGCTAATTGTTCCAATGGCAAAGTCAGGCCCACTACTACTATAGAGACGGAGGGCGTTGGTAGGTACGTCGACATTTATCTGAAACCCAGCCGGAAGCTTCGTCATTATTGAGCTGTTCACGCCAAGGTCGTCCAGTTTCGCCCAGAACGCCACGCTGAGCACGCCGGCGCACGCTGCCTGCAGCCTAGCATCGTTCGGCACGACTACCTCGTCATCGATCCCGTCGAGGTCTATCGCACCGTCGATCTCCCCACCTGCGGGTAGCCACGTCGGGTCTCCGACTAGGTTACCGTCATGCGTGTGTCCCGAAGAATCCTTTGCTACGGTTCCACTCAGCTCGTCGAACTTCCACCACGCCTCCAGTCCGCGCTTGCTGGCGACGTCGGCATACGTAGCATAGAGGTGCTCGATTACCTCGGCTGGATTCACGATGACATCATCGGAGTCATTCGTCGGCCCGGTCACGTCGATGAGAATGTCGTCGGTCGTGCAAATGTAATCCGTCAACTGCGTCGGATACCGCACGAGGTTTACCCGCGTGAACGTCTTCCCCTCCGCGGTCGACGTGTCGACCGTATAGAGGTCTGGCCGAAGTGGTATCCAGTCGTCCTTTGACTCTGTCCTCTCGGCGTTCATCTGGTGAATCGCTGCTTCCGTCAGCGAACTCATCGTTCCGACGTATGACGTGAGGTGCCCGAGGTACAGAGTCCTCGGCTTATAGAGGTGCCCGTGGACGTATACCTGTCGTACCGTGCATTCTCCCATAGCAACGGCGTACTGCAGACTGACGGTATTTCCAAGGTATCGGAGCACGTCGTCACCTGCTTGGTGCGTCTGCGGGACGGTTCCGATGATATACGCTACATCAGCACCAACGTTCAACTGCTCGCCTTCGATAACCCAGTTCCCGGCTCCGTCATCGAGGATGGACTGCTCGATGACGTAGGGCTTGTTCCATTCAACCTTGTGCTGGCTCTTGATGATGCGGATGACGCGTCTTACTTCGTCCGCTCCCCACGTCATGAGGAACGTTGGAAGCATCGATTGCATGATGCACTCGAAACTATATCCATATGTAAAGGTCGGTCCCGGACTCGTCGCGATGGTTATTTTCAGCTCATACCCGACGAACCTGTTGTCTGGCCACGTTTCCGCCGGAAGCGTATTGTCGATGAGCGTACACGATCCCGTGGATGCTCCGGTCGTCGTGCTAGAGAACAGGTTTACGCCACGACTAGATACGGTAAAGAGATTTCCGTCGAACGTTCCGGTGATGATCTCATTTCCGACCTCTATGGATATCTCAGCACCCTGCGTGAACTTCTCGGCATCGGTAACGACAAGCGAAGTAGCGTTCTCGGTAATGAATCTCGCCATGCGCGTAGATGGTCCCCGATTGAGCAGGACTGGGCTGACGCGGTCAACGTATCCGTACACCGTTGGTATGACGCGGCCCTCCTGGTCGTCGTCTATCCAAGGGAACTCGTCACGATTCGCACGCGCTCCGACTATGACCTCATTGTACTCTGATAGGTCGGTGACGGCAAGCGACACGCTCCGGTCACCTTCTGCCCACTGCGTAGGACTCACTACGGTTCCGCGCAGTATCTTGACGGAGTCCTGATACGTCGGAGGCGCCTCTCCCGGAGTGAAGACTGCCCAGTATAGAGAGCAATCTCTCCCCTGGAACTGCTCGTCCTCGAACATGTCTCGCAGTTCCCCGTCCGGGTCTCCGATGTTTACACCGAAGCGAGCTTGCGAGAATGCAGACGGGTCGCTAGCCTCCAGCAACGTACCGACTTCTCCCCAACTAAGGACACGCTGGCGGTTGACGCAGTTTGGTATCTGCGGATCCCACCCGTCGGACGTGTAGCAATATCGACCAGACGTGAATTTGATGAGTAGCGCAACGCGTAGGCCGATGCCTCGCGCACCCTTCGACTCAGCTGCGATGTGTGGTATGTACTTCACGAGACACTCACCTGCCCGACTACCTCAAGCTCTATCGACAGGTTCCACCACCCATCACCGGGGTCCCAGCTCTCCGTCCAGTTCAGTCGGTCATCGAGAAAGCGCACGTACCATCGTACGCCGTGTGTATCAGTGTACGTCGCTATCACTGCACCACCGATGGCGTAGGTGTTGACGAAGGTTTCGAGGTTGTCCTTGTCCGTGTCCGTCAGGAATATGTACGTGAGCGAGAACTGTCTGACCTGCGCGCCCTTGTCAACGACCATGAGGAGGCCGTCCTGCGTGCGGTTCTTTGACTGGATGCGGCCCCACGTCTCCCCGTTTTCGAGCTGCGGGTCTCGGCTGAGCGTGACAGACCCACCTCCGGCAGTGAAGGTTGTTCCCACCTAGAGCCTCCCGCGTCTCTGCATGCGCTTCGTGTCCCGAGTAAGACGCTCGATGTCGGAGTTGTCCTGCTTGAAAAGGTTGTTGACTGTGATGTTGCTTCCGGATCCTCCACCCGGACTTGTGGCCATGGATGGATTTAGCAGAGGGTCGTTGACCCCTCCGATATCACCAGCGGTAGTGGTCGATGGTGATATCTTCTCCATAATACCAAGTGGGTCAACTAGAAACTTGAGCGTTGGGCTATTCTTCATGAAATTGTACATCTTGTCACCAAGTAGACCGATTCCCTCTTTGAGAACAATCCATAGCCCGGAGAGAATTCCTGCACCGATGTCTTTACCAACCTGTATCCATGTATCGGAGTTGTCCTTCACTAGCTTCAGAAGGTCCGTTCCGATTTCTTCGACCAGCTTCTTGATCTTGTCAAACGCGCTCTCGCCACCTTCCCCCTTTTCTGTGAATCCATCTATCAGCGCCGTATAGATGTTCACGCCGATCTTCTTGATGTTCTCGTACTCGTCTAGAGTGACTTGCGCGAGACCTCCGATGACGTCTCCTATCAGAGTACCGACACGGTCGACTATGGTCTTCCCCGTCTCTGGGTCAGCCTTCGTGAACGTATCAAGAATTGCACTGACAATCTTCCTGCCTACCTCTGCTATCTTTTCCTTGTTGGTCTCGACTACAGTGAGCGCGCTCGTCAAGATCAAATCGAATAGCTCGCCGAGCATATCTATCACGCTCTTGTCCGTCTCTTCATCCTTCTTGCTGAGACCTTCGAGGAGACTGCCAATCATCATGTTACCGAGCTTGACCATGAATGGAGCGAACTCGATAAACTTCTCTAGTACCTTCGTGAGCGCTGTATGGATTGCTTCAGCGAACGCATCGCCCAATGATGTTTTACCAGATAGCACACGCTTGCCAAGACCAATGAAGTAGTCTCCAATGTCTGATAGGATGCGCACGACGAACTTGTACGCAGTGTCCAATGTAGACTTTATGCTTTTACCGTGTTTCCTCATCCAGTCTGTCAGGGACGCGAACGCCTTCGCTACCCCCTGTGCCGCCTTTACGACGAACGGCGCGACAAACGTCCCGAATGTCACGAATGCTACTCGGATGGTAGACCACGCCTGTGCGAGTTTGAACCCGGCAGTATTCGCCATCTTCCTGAACGCGGCATCCGTCGCTCCGGATGCATTCTTCATATTCTTCAGCTGCCTCTGGAACTCTTTCGCTTGCGTCCCGGCCAGGTTCATCACGGCGGACAGTGCCCTGATGTTCGGGAACAACTTCGACATCACTTCGACGTTGCCCTTTGTTGCTGCCTTTACTTGACGTAGTATAGCCGGAAGACCAAATGCACTCAGCGCCTCCGCATTGAATGCTATCCCTAGTTCCTTAGCTACGTCAACAGCTTCGGCAGATGGAGAGATGATGGAAACGAGCGTTGCACGGAGAGACGTGACTGCCATGTCCGTCCTGACGCCGCCCTTCGTCATCGTAGCTATGGCAGCCATCAAGTCTTCAAAACCGAGACCGGCTTGCGCGGCTAGTGACGCTACTGTTCCGAGCGTACCTGACAGCTCACCAAACGTCGTCTTTCCTTCTCGAACAGCCGTGAACATCTGGTCTGAGATGAGTGTGGCCTCTTCGACGGTCTTGCCATACGTGTTCATGACCGTCGTGATCACGTCTACAGCATTGAATGTGCTGGTAAGACCAGCCGTTGCCGCCTTCGACGCGATGCCTAACAATTTCATCGCGTCATTCGTATCAGTTATGCCTGCTGATATCGTCTGGTACAGCGCCTTGGCGGTGTCGACCGGGGCTTGCCCGAACGCGGTGGACATATCAAGGACTTCTCGTGATAGGGCGCTCATCTTGACAGCGCCGACACCCAAGAGTGTCCACACCTCAGCAGCTGCTGTCTGGAAACTGACGAATTCCTTTGTTGCAAAACCTACAGCGGCGCCTAGCACGACCAGGCCTCGCTTCACGTTCGTGACTGCGAAGTCCTTCAAGCTCCTAGCGGCTGCAAACACAGCACTTCCGACGGCCTTCATCGCGCTGACCATCGTCTTGCCAAGCGAGACTACTATCCCAGCGGCACCCTTGATACCACTGGCAAATCCCTTTACTAGGCTGGCCGCTGACCCGAGCGCAGACTTCAGCTTGGAGGTGTCTCCGCCGATCTCGATGTATGCGCCGCCAGCCTTGACTTCACTTGCGCCTGGCATGCTTACTCTTCTGCCTCTCCTGGTACAACGCGAACGTCTCCTTCGTCATGCTTACGCCGTTCATGGCGAACCGGATGCGGGTCTTCCCGTCCCACCCCAGCATCTTTTTGACACGGTACGGGTTCATCTCTCCGGGACGCATCGGTTTCTTGCTGAGCATCGACCCGATGTATGCCTCTAGTCTCGTGAGTCGTCTGTGTTCGGCGCGGTCGATACCCTCTGCCATCCACGCGATCTCGCGCAGCGTGAGTCCATCGATATCGTCTGTGCCAGCCTGGCCGGCGAGCAACCAGACTACCCGCCAGCCGTCTTGGGGTCCGAGCTTACCCCAGTCAGTGTGGATGCATCTGCCGTAGCGCCGAGGTGCTCCGTGAGTGCGTTGAAGACTGCGGCGACGGCATCCTTCAGCGCCTCTGGATTGAGCACGTCATCACAGAACTTCTCGAAGTCCATCTCGGCCTGTTGACCACGAGGAACGCTGCACTCGTAGATGAACCGCGCGGCGTCGTCCATAAACTCGAACACTTGCGCGATGCCGTCGAACATCGTACTCGCTATCTCATCCTCGGATTTATCAGCGAGCGTGCGCACCGAGCCAAAGCACACCTTGAGCAGCTTCTTCCCGGTATGCTTCTCAAACCGACGGAGCGCTCCCATGTTCGCACGGAGAGCGTATTCTACACCGTCAGCACCCTTGAACCGTGCCATCTCTCACCCTCCTTTCGGGCGTGCTACCTACGACGTTCCGCCGACCTTCACGAGCGGACCGGTCGTGCGCATCGACACGTCTACCGTCTGTGCATCGTCAAGCGGTTCGTTCTTGGTGTAGGATATGACGATTGCGCTGAAAGACCAGCCCTCGCCGTCCTCGTCGAGCACCTGCACCGCAACAGCGCTCTTCGCGACGAACGCCGTCTCGATGGCGACCGCAGCTACACTCAGTGCGGACTTCCAGACTATCGTGAAGTCCAGCGTGGCCCTGCGGATACCAGCGATGTACGCACCGAACCCATCGTCTCCACGACTCGTCGTCTCGATCTCGGTGTTGTCCTGCGAGAGCGTGACGTCCGTCGCCTCTGTCAGCTCGTTTCCACTGATCAGAAGTCTTCCGACATATCCTGCCTGGGGCATCTTACCCCTCCTTCTACGCCCGTAGTACCTTGACCCTGACGTTCAATACAAACCCAGGGTAGTCGTCTGGATCGTTTAGTCTTCCCGGAGGGTCAGCTATGCACAGAGCGCCGACGTATCCGAACTCCTCCAAGTGCGCGTCGAGCGAATGCCTGTCGAGTGAGCGCTTTACCTTCCACGCCGTCGCACGCAGCCTCGCCATGTTCCAGTTTCGGTTTCCATATACCCTTACGCGACAGAAGCATTCTCCGCCGGTCTGTCCTCGCGTACCCCAGTTCGCTCCTGGAAGCTCGTCAATGATGATGACGGGATAATCTGCCGTGTCGGGAACGCGCTCGGTCGTGAAGATGGCCGGCTCTGGCAAACCCGTCGCGAACTCGAACGTCGCGAGGTCGTCCGTGACCGTTGAGTCCGAGTTCAGTATGTCACGTAGCACGTCAGATATCACGTCTTCCTCCGGTTCAACTTTCGGCCTGCCGGCGTCGCGGCGAGCTTCAGGCTCTTCCACAGTGATGCGAACGCTGTCTTCACTCGCATCAGTGCTGGGCGCATAAATGGTCTCGCAGCCATCTTTCTCGTGCCGAACTCAAGATGCTGACCATACGATGCTGGTGGGCTGGTCGGACCGACGACGACCGTCTCGGACTTCGTCGGAGACGTAGCGATGCTGGCACGAAGCACGCCGGTACGGACGTGAGGCGGATCTCCCGGAGCAGATGATTCAAACCTCGTGCCTTGCCGTAGTCGCTTTACGCGCTTTCCACTCTTCAGTGTAATGGTCTTCATGATGCCGACCTTCCGACCACCGCCTTCCATCGAATCCTTCGCGCTTCTTTCAACGAGAAGCCCAGCCCTGAACAGCGGCTTGACCTGTGCTTGACGGACGGCTTTGACAACGCCCTTCACGTCCATCCAGGTATTAGACTTCATACTAATCATGTGGCTCGACCGCCT
>Ga0307380_10010818_pt1 | contig 11466 bp, 22 predicted proteins | sample UN3MG_FD_202239 | JGI IMG/M metagenome (GOLD analysis project Ga0307380, IMG submission 202239) | Soil microbial communities from Risofladan, Vaasa, Finland - UN-3 | ecosystem: Environmental > Terrestrial > Soil > Coastal area > Acid sulfate soil | place: Finland: Risofladan, Vaasa | collected... | reverse complement strand
AGTATATTCATTAAAACCAGAAGGGTTATATATGAGTGAATTGAATTGGAAATATTTAATTCGTTCTGCTGTTCGTGGAAAAAATATAATGTTAATTGGACCATCCGGATGTGGTAAAACAGTTGCCGCACAATCAGTTCAAGAATCTTTGGGTAGACCGAGTTTTTATTTTAACTTAGGTGCAACACAAGACCCACGAGCAACGCTTATTGGCAACACACATTTTAAAGATAAGGAAACTCTTTTTGCAGAATCACTTTTTGTCAGAGCAATCAGAACTCCGAATGCTGTAATTTTACTTGATGAATTAACACGTGCCCATCCCGATGCTTGGAATATTTTAATGACCGTTCTTGATTATAAGCAGAGATATTTAAGACTTGATGAAAAAGAAAATTGTGAGACGGTTAAAGTTGCTACTGGTGTTACGTTTATTGCAACCGCAAATATTGGAAATGAATATACTGCAACACGAGTTCTTGATAGAGCATTACAAGATAGATTCACTATTATTGAAGTTGATACTCTTGATGCAGAACAAGAAGCTGGATTGTTAGCATATATTTATCCAGACGTTGATAAGAAATTATTGGAAAAAGTTGCTCAACTGGCACATGAATCACGAGTTGAATTGAATTCTGAACAGCCGCCGATATCTACAATGATTTCAACAAGAATGTCTGTTGAAATGGCAGGATTGTTATACGACGGTTTTAGTTTTATAGATGCCGCCTCTGTTGCTGTATTTCCATTCTTTTCTGTTGAAGGTGGAAATAGTTCTGAGCGGGCGCATATTATGAGGTGGGCACAGAAATACGGCGTCGATGATGATGGAGCCGGTGCCAGTACATCTAATAAAGATGAGTTGTTTACACCACAAGATATCAATGAAGCATTTAATTAATCTGGAGAAAATTAATGTCCGACGATTTACGTGATAAATTTGATTCTGATGAAGATTATGATAGTTTTAGAAATTCATTCAATGATTACAAACGTGGGTCTGGAATGTTCGATTCACAAAAACAAATTGATGACTATATAAAAACTGTTATAAGAATTGAAGAGTTGATGTATAAAAATTTTGTTCTTGAAAAAAAGAAATATTTTAGATTGCCCGACGAGATATTTAATGCGAAATATATGTCATTGTATATATTTTATTTTGAGAAGTTATTAGAATATAACGAAACAACAATGATATTTTTAAATTAATTTTAATTAAAGAAATTTTATGCTAACAAAAACAAAAAAGAAAAGTAACCAACATTCTAATTTTTGGATGGTTGATAAATTTGATGTATCACAATATGATAATTTAGTAGTTGATAGAAGTATTAAAGGCTACATGAAATTAGCAACAATGCAACGTTCAATTGCAGATTTTGTTAGGATTGTAACCCGTAAAAGTATACCAGTAGAATTTTCATCAGATAAAGATATATCGGCCACTGATGGAAAGAGAGTTATTATTTCTGCTAAAATTGAAGATGGCGATTTAGATTCAACTGTTGGTCTTGCATTACATGAGGCATCTCACATATTACTCTCAGATTATAAATTACTGACGATTTTACCTAATTCTATACCAGATGAAATCACTAAGGCTGGAGAGAAAAAGGGTTCTACAAATAAAATCACAGAATATTTGGTAAAAAATATTTTGAATTGGATTGAAGATAGAAGAATCGACAGATTCCTTTATACTGAAGCTCCGGGATATCGTGGATATTATGATGCACTATATAATAGATATTTCCATTCAGATATAGTAACTAAAGGACTTGAATCAGACGAGTTAAGAACTGAAGATATTAATTCATATATGTATAGAATTACAAATCTGTTAAACTCGAAGAGTGATTTAAATGCATTAAATGGATTAAAGGAAATTTCAGATATAATTAGTGTAAAAACTATCGATAGATTGAGAGATACTGGACAAGCACTGAATGCTACTCTTGAAGTATTAGAAGTAATATTTAAGTGTATTGATAAGATAGATACTGAAAAAATGGAACAGCAAATTGATAGTGAAGGTGACGGTGACCCAACAACCGGAGATGGTTCTCAGGGAGAAGGAAAAGAAGGAAAATTTGTATATGACCCAAATGCAAAACCATCAAAAAATGCTAAGACTATCACTCTCACAAAAGAAGAGTTAAAGGAATTAATCGAAGCAATAGAAAAACAAAAAAAGTTTATGAATGGTAAGATTCAGAAAGTAAAATTGTCTGGAGAAGATTTACAAAAAATAAAGCAACTTTCCGATTCTGGGACTGAAATTAAGAAAATTAAAATTAATCCCGATGATGTTGAGAGTGAAGTTCGAGATTACGATTCGATATATAATCTCAGAGAATATAATGTGACAGTAATTAAGAGAGTTACTATGGAAATGGTAAAATCTGGAACATTTTTATTTTTAAATAAACATGCATTCAATGGTTATGCAGACTCGTCACATCAAGAAGCAGTAATCGACGGAATTAGACTTGGCAAACAATTGGGACGTAAATTACAAATTAGAAATGAAGAAAGATTAACAAAATATACAAGAAAAGAAACTGGAAAAATAGATAAGAGACTGTTAGCAGAACTTGGATTTGGAAACGTAGGTGTATTTCAACAAACTTTCGTCGAAATGTACGCAGATGCAATTTTACATATGTCAATAGATGTTTCAGGTTCAATGAGCGGCAAAAAATTGGCAAATGCAATAAAGGTTGTGGCGGCAGTATGTCAGGCTGCAAGTATGACAAATGGAAATCTTGATGTCGTTGTTGATGTTAGAAGCACTGAACGTGATGATGACCCATTTGTTGCTATTATATATGATTCACGTGTAGATAAAATGATGAAAGTTAAACAATTATTTCCTTGTCTTCAAACATCAGGAACAACACCTGAAGGATTATGTTTTGCAGCAATACAAGAATTGATTTCAAGTTCAACACATCAATTACATAGTTATTTTTTGAATTTATCTGATGGTGAACCGTATTTTGAAGGATATTCTGGAACATTGGCAGCCCACCACACTCGTGGAGAAGTGCATAAAATGCGTCAGAGAGGTATAAATGTATTATCATACTTTATTAGCAACAGTAATTACCACCACGACCAATTTGATTTGATGTATGGTAAATCTGCGGCATATATTAACCCAGATAGTTTAATGGACATTGCGAGAACATTAAATAAAATGTTTTTAGCTAAAGATTAAAAATTATGGAACAAAATAAAATATTAAAAATAAGAGCAGGTTCGCATTTATATGGAACCAATACTCCCGAATCTGACGAGGATTATTCTGGCATTTTTATTGCTAATGAAGATTATTATTTTGGTTTGAGAAAAATCGAGGAACTCGATTTATCGGTTCAATATAAAAATGAATATGGAAAGAATAAACCAGATTCTGTTGATTATAAGTTATATGAAATTAGAAATTTCTGCAGGTTAGCATTATCAAATAATCCAAATATTCTTGAGCATCTTTTCGCAAATACAGAAAATATTTTACATTGCGATACTTTTGGAGCGATGTTACTTAGAAATTCTCATTTATTTCCTAATAAAGGTGCATATGATAAATTCATAGGTTATGCTAATTCACAAAGACATAAGATGATTATTAAATTGGATAATTTTGACCAACTTTCTGCAGCACTTGGTTTTTTTAAACAGCAAGACCCAAGTGAATATATTGTTATGTTCAGAGACAGTAAAGAAGTTAAGAGCTTTTTTGCTGAGAAAGGTTCTCATTTCGTTATTGGAGATTTAAGTTTTCAAAAACATTTGATGGTAAAAAAACTTGTGGCGGCATTAGCAGATAGATTAAGTAAGGTTACTAATAGACATGAATTGGTATTAAAATATGGATATGATACAAAGTTTGCATCTCATTTGATTAGACTTCTTTCAGAAGGTGAAACATTACTTAAAACTGGTAAGTTGGAATTTCCATTACATAATGCAAGTTTCTTATTACAAATCAAACAAGGTGAATTGAGTTTAGAAGATATTCTCAAATTGGCTGACGAATATGAATTTAAGTTGAAATATATCAGGGACGATTCTGATTTACCAGAAAAACCACAATTTGATGAAGTCAATGATTTGGTAAAACAAATCACACGAGCATTTCTTTGGAGTAAAGATAGATAAAGTTAAAAAAAATAAAGATAGAGGAGAACAATTATGGTACAAGTAGGAAAAAAATATAAAACAGTAGGTGGTTGGGAAGCATTAGCAATATATGTAAATCACACGCAAGATTTATTTTGGGCAATTCACGCACCACATACGCCAAATGAAAGTGCCCCAATAATGCATCAAATTAATGGTATGGCAATACCACAATTGGCAGTTGGCGAACCGCCAAGATTTAATCACACATTGCCGGCAGATGTAATAGTAACTGAAGAAGTTAAATAAAAATGAAATTTTTATTATTAATTTTTACACTGTTTATATCAATACAATCGTTTGCTCAAATGACTGTAAATCCATATATTCCTTTGACGCAACCATTTAATACATCGCCTTGGAATTATGATGGAAATGAAAGTGTAGTGAGTATTCCAGATAGTGTTGTAGATTGGGTGCTGATTGAATTGAGAGGATTATATGTGCCGCCATTAGATTGTCAAGAAGTTGTTTATCGCAGAGCAGGATTTGTAAAAATCGATGGCACAATTGTTTCAACAAACAATGATACAATAAGATACGGCACAACATTCGGAGATGCACGGTGGGAAAATATGCCGGTTGATAATACATCTGGCGATTATCATATGGTCATCTATCATAGAAATCATATACCAGTAATGACAAAAAATCCACTTAGATTTATGGATGGATATTTGTCTGTAAATAGTGATTTCACAATATCTCCGGAATATGTTTGGGCAGACACAAATGGTCTTGCAAAAATAAATGATACTACATATGCGATGATAGGTGGTGATGCTGATGGTAATGGCATTATAAATGTTTTAGACTATGCGCCAATACAAAATAGTTTATTTGAGACAGGATATTTGAATGCCGATATTGATGGTAACGGTGTTGTAAATGTTTTGGATTATCAACTTGTGCAACTGAATTTATTTAAATCGAATCATTTGCCAAAAATATATTTAAGACAAGAAGCTATACCGACAACGATAACTGCGAGTTCTTTTGTCAATCCATATACGCCACAAAAAACCGTAGATGGATATACATCAGAGAATCCTTTGGAAACAGGCAGGTGGGTATCTCAAAGTGGCGTGCCACATTGGATTCAATTTGAATTTGCACAAGAAGAATATATCGAAGATATTGTTGTAAATTTTTGGGATGGAAGTAATTCTGGTGTTCCAAGATGTAGCATTGAAGTTTCTATTAATGGGACAGATTGGTGGACAATAAAAAACGATTGGTTGAGACACAAATGGAATTATATTAAAGTCAGACAGTCTATAAAATATTTGAAGATAACTAATTATGAATTGAATGTGCCTGTTACTCAAATTAGCATATATGAAGTAGATTTTTACACATATAAGCCCTGACACAATTAAGAAATTATTTATAATAAATAAAAAGGTTATATTATGAAACTTACATCAGAAAATGTAGAAACTATTTTTATGGATTCATTGTGCGAAACAAAAGAATCAGACGGCGTTATAATTGAAGGTATAGTTGCAAGCTATAAATTTGATAATAACAAAGTCGAGAGTTATAAAAATGACATTGAATCTATGTTAGCAGAATTACCAACAGAGTTCAGAAAAGATGTTGGTGGTGGTTGGTCGTTTATGAATGCATGTAATGATAAAGATGGAAATCAATGGACAGATTTTCATCAGAGAATGGAACAATTATTCTGCTTGGGTATGGCTATAGGTAAAGTTGAATGTCAGCTACCACGTGAAATGTGGGAATCTTTGCCTGGTGGAATGCCATATTATACGATATTAAAATAATAGGAGGTTATTATGGATAAACAACAAATTTTAAGGTCTGTTATTTCCAGACGCCAAAGTAATGGTAAAGATGGTACGGTGAAGATAGGTAGAAAATCTATTTTTGAACGATGTAAAGATTGTGGAGAAAGATATAATATTGTTAAAGTATATTTACCATTTAAAAATGGAATAAAGACATATAGGGCAGGAGACCAACATGTTTGTTTTGAGTGTGGATGGATGGAAAGTCCCGACCAATATGATTTCAGTACCTGTTAAAAATAATTAAAAACCGCTTGACATTTAGATGAAAATTACTTATATTACATATATTAAAAAAAAGTTACTATTTTTAAAGAAAAATTGCATTAATTTAAAAAATTTTTATATTTATATACACAATAATGAAAACTATAAAGGAAATATACAAAATGTACAATGTTCTGAGTTCACTTAGTTTGCAATCACTATTATCGCTCTCACAGGGAGAATGCGGCTAAGGACGAGTATATTTAAATGTTTCAAGAGTTCTGTCGCCGTTTTCCTGAAAAAGAGAAACGGTTTTTTTGTTTTAAATATGAAATAATAATAGGAGTTATATGAAGCATAATGAATTAGATTTAAAAGCAAGATATGAAAATTGTATGGTAAATAACCTATGTTTTATATCTTTAAAACCATTAACAGAAGAGAAATCTCATAGAGTACCTAAAGATTTTGGATTGCCACTCGATGTAGATTTTGTTAAGATAGATGCGAGTTATATGATTGAATATGAAATGCGTGGTAATATTTATTAAATTAAAATAATGGAAGGTTAAAGCGTAACTGGATGACCGCTCCCGCCTTGAAAGCGGGTCTCGTTAAATCGGGTTGAGGGTTCGAATCCTTCACCTTCCGCTCGAACTTAAAATTAGTGATAAAACATTACGAAAATGGCATTAAAATATAATATAGTATAAAGGAGAAAGTTATGGGTAAAAATCAGATAGTAATTTTGAACGGTAATGACGTTCAAGAGTTTGAAATATTGAGAAGAGCAATAGATTCGAATGATGAGCCATTTTATTTATGCGCAGATAAAGATAATGAAGTTGTTGCAGTATTAATTAAAAAAATAGAAGATATAAAAAAAATGGAAGGTAAAGTTATTGGAAAAATTATTGAAAAAGATAATGAAATAAAATAAAGGTTATTAATATGTTGAGAGGTATTAGACAATGTTATTGTTATAATGAAGAATGTAATCAGAAAGAATGGGAACGACGAGGTAAAACAGGTAAAAGACAATATACAGTAGTCAATGATATTTATGACACAAAAGATAAAAAGGTACCAAAATGTCCATATTGCAAAAAGAAAATGACAGTTACTGCAAGTATTGATATGGATGGAGATTTTTATTAAAAAATAGAGGTGAAGTCTAACGGTTTGACACCAGCCTTTGAAGCTGGCGAGAGAAATCTCATTGTAGGTTCAAATCCTATCACCTCTGCAAATAAATGAGGTTATTGTGGATGAAAAAATAATAGATGATTTAATTGATAAAATGCATACGAATTATATATCTGATGCACGATTTGAAACATTATATAAAAGATGGAATTTTATATCAACATTTGCTGGAAAAGTAGATAATGTTCCTATAAGAGATGTGATTAAAAAACTTATCGATGATGGATATCGAGTGAAAACTGGATACAGCGCATCATCAGTAAGAGGTTATAGAAATTATTGGATTTTGAAAAGAAAACCATAATAATGCCGATGTTACCAAGCTGGCTAAGGAGCCGGACTTAGAATCCGGGGCACACGTAAGATACAATTGCAGGTTCGAATCCTGTCATCGGCACTTTTTAGTTGTTGAGTCAAGAGTTTCAATTAGTAAGAAACATTCAATATACACCGACGTTTGACGGTTATCAAACAAAAGTAAGGAAGATACAAATCTATGCAAAAAGGAACCGTAAAATGGTTTGACGCAAAGAAAGGATACGGATTCATTAAACCTGATGAAGGTGTTGATGTATTCGTACACTTTAAAGCTATCATAAGTGAGGGCTATAAGTCGTTGAACGAGGGTGATATTGTAGAATTTGATACTGAACCTGGTAAAGATGGAAAAACCCAGGCAGTAAATGTTCACATTGTTTAACCTGTAGTAAATTTGGGCGAGTGAAAGCTCGCCCATTATATAAAAAAATTAAACAGAAGAGTTATGAAAATAGAAATAAATATAATTTATGAAGTTGGTGATAAAGTGAAATTGCCACTTGATGAAACAGGAACTATTGCTCGAATTGAAACTAAAAGACTTGATTGGTTTCCATATAAAGTGAAAATAAGAAAAGCGAGATTCCACAAAACCAATCAGATTATAGAATATAGGAAAGAACATTTAAGTCCTGAAGAATAAAATATGGAAGGTAGCCGGATACGGGTAGCCGGACTTGTTTGCTAAACAATGTGCCCTGAAAGGGGCGTGAGAGTTCGAATCTCTTGCCTTCCGCAAATTGTCTCGTGGTGTAATTGGCAGCACAGGGTCCTCTGAAGGCCTAAGTTAAGGTTCGAGTCCTTATGAGACAGCGAATGTATTGGAAAAGCCTGTGGGTGATACGTTGTATATGATTGCCATACCCTGGTCATATAATCAGTACGCATCTGAAACGGCGGTGGAGCAAGAGTGAAGGGATGTGATGCGACACGCAATACATTCTCTTATGCCGGTATAGACAAACTGGAAAAGTCGGCAGGCTCAAACCCTGCGGCAAACATTAGAAACACTTGTAGGTTCGACTCCTATTACCGGTACAAAAATGGCGTGGTGCTGGAATGGTATACAGAACGGTCTTAAAAACCGTTGCTCTTTGTGGGCATGAGGGTTCGAGTCCCTCCCACGCTACAAACAAAAACTTATAGAGGAAGAAATAAAAAGTTATGAAATTTCAACAAAAAACAGCAGAAGATAGAAAGAATGAAATTTTAAAAAAAGCAGCAAAAGCAAGAATGAAATTTCAAGATGAGCAAAGAAAAACTGAGGTTGCTTTAGATGAAAACCAAATTCGTTTTGAATATTGCAAGACAGGTTATACATATCAAATTGATGCGAGGAATTTTACTTGGGCAATATTTTATAATGATGTATTTTATGGTATTAGAAGAAAATTTAATGATACGTTTATTGATGCGGAAATTCATTGGGATAAAGATGATAAACATGGCACTGCAAGACCGCAGGTAGAAATTGAAAAGGCGCCAAACGATGTAATAGAAGCATTAAGATATTATTTAGATATCAATGTCAATGGTGATAGGACTAAAGATGCCTTCGAAATCGTCAGGAATTATTTAATTAAATTTACAAAATTGTAATATGAACAAACAGTTTCAAGAAGATATTAAATTTGCTCATAAATTAAAAAAAGAAATAAATGGAAGAGTTTCTAAGGGCGAAATAAGTATTTCTTGGATAGATTTAAAAGAACATTTAAATCAAATTATTTCAGATAGACGAAAAAGTTTAATAAAACAATCAAAGGTTACTGATGAAAAAGGTAAAAATAACATATAACAGAAAGTCCAAATATGTTTCTTTATATAGATGGAAAAATAATTCTGTGGAATCTTTATGCAACGAATTATTTCCCAATGTAATAGGTGGTACTGGATGTGAACTCGATTTTGATGGTTCTGCGACGAGGGGGACTTTAATATTTTTTCCATATGTTGGACACTCTTCAAGTTGGGAATTTAAATATAAAATTGTAGATGTATAAGAATATGAAAATTGAAAAGTTACTGAATGGTGAGACAATAATTTCCAAAGAACCCGGAAATTCGATGTTGCCGATATTAAAATCAAAACAGCCGGTAAGAATACAGCCTTGTAAATGGGAAGATGTCGAAGTTGGTGATATAGTTTATTGTAGAGTCAGAGGAAATGTTTATACTCATTTAGTTAAAGCAAAGAATGATAAGCGTGGGTGTTTGATTGGTAATAACAGAGGTGGTATAAATGGCTGGACCAAAACAATTTATGGAAAAGTAATTGAAATTTTAGAAAATTAGGAGGTTACAATGAAAACAAAATATTTAGTCAGACCGAACGACATGCACATATTTGAGATTGACGAATCAAATGGATGCTATCGTTCATATACAAATAGAAGTGTGACTGATTCTGATGGAAATCGTCCAAATGCATATGAACATTTTACATATGAAAATTTGACACAAAATTATTATTTCTTTCCAATTGGAGATGTCGATGAAATTGATATATATGAATATTTTCATAATATATATATGAAATTTACATCTTGGCAATCAAGACCGGATGGTCACGGCGGACGTAAGGGTGGAACATTTATTGATTTTTTAAGATATTATGATTTAAACAAATAAAGGTTATATAATGAAAAGCACAAAAGATTTAGCAGCTCTTGCAAAATTTTTACAAGATAAAATAGATGTATATGATATTACAGATGTCCAAAAGAAAGTTTGTAATAGAGCAATTTGGTATATTATAGTTAAAAATTATGGATTGCATACTGCAAATCAGAGGGCGAGAGGTTCGTATGGAGTTTTGTATTCTCGTATAAAAACAGAGCCGTATGTCCGAGAGATATTTGACATCCATCTTGGAAAAGAATATTTTATTAAAAAGAATATTATAAAAAATTTCGAGTTGTACAAAAATTTAGAGAGAAACATTATATGAAAAAGTTATTATTTATATTGTTGTTTTTTGTTACCGTTTCATATTCGCAAGTTGTTTATGTAACAAGTAACAAATACGACACAAAAGTAAAGCAAGTATATATGACTGATGATGCATACGAAGCAGATTTGATTGTAAAGATTACCAATGATAAATATAAAGCAAGAGAAAGCGAAGATTATTGGTATTTTACAGATAATAAATACGAAGCTCAACTTATTATTTATATTACTGATAATAAATATAGCGCAGATATTAGAGTTTATATTCGAGATTAAGGAGGTTACAATGAAAGTGAAAGAATTAATAAAGGTATTAGAAGAAATGGACGGAAACTTGGAAGTCATGACTTATCATGATGAAATTGGAGAATACTTTAATATTGATAATGATAATATAATAAGAGAAAAAGTATATTATGATAAATCCTGTATTATAAGTGGAGAATTGGCAAGAGAATTGGTAGCAATAAATAGGTTTGATGATTTTGATGAAAATAAAATAAAAGAAGTTTTAGTTATACCATAAAATTTGGAGAGTTGACCGAGTCCGGTAAGGTGCTCGCCTGGAAAGCGAAGGCTATGGGTAACACTCATACAGTGGTTCGATTCCACTACTCTCCGCAAAGAGGTAGAAATGAAAAATAAAAAATTATATAGATGGTTTAGTATTTGTTCTATTCATAGAGAATATGATAAAGATTGTAATTGTTGTAAATGTGGTAAATGGGTTTTTATGCCAAAATATTATTTGACACATTTTTTACTGAGTTTTCCTTTGTCA